>Ga0164292_10001311_pt1 | contig 19995 bp, 11 predicted proteins | sample GEODES117metaG_FD_111486 | JGI IMG/M metagenome (GOLD analysis project Ga0164292, IMG submission 111486) | Eutrophic lake water microbial communities from Lake Mendota, Wisconsin, USA - GEODES117 metaG | ecosystem: Environmental > Aquatic > Freshwater > Lake | place: USA: Lake Mendota...
AGTCCGACTGTTCAGAAAAATATCTTTGAGATTTCGTCAGGTCTCATGAAAAACGTGCATGCCGGAAACTACAACCAAGCCGTAATGGAACTTGGTGCCATAGTTTGTACACCAAAAAACCCGAGCTGCAGGGCATGCCCCATAAACATAGAATGTAAGGCCTTTGAACACAAAAGCGTTGGCAATATTCCGATTAAAGCCAAAAAGACCAAAGTCAGCAATAAGTTTCTACAGTATTTTGTGTTTGAATACAACAGCCACCTTTGGTTGAAAAAGAGAACTGAAAACGAGATTTGGGCCAATATGTACGACTTTTATTTGGTTGAAAGCGAGAACCTCGAGTATTTTGAAAACCTAGAAAAGTGCATTCAAGAGTTTAAAATAGACGCAGAAGAAATCATTAACTACCCGACTATTAGTCATATACTTACGCACCAAAGACAACAGATTGTTTTTGTAAAAATACGATGTAAGTCTAATCCGATAATTGAAAATGGGGACTGGTACAATTCGGCGGAACTAGACGAGCTAGCAAAACCCAAGATAATTGTGGATTTTCTGGAAAGATTAAAAAAGGATTAAATTTTCTCGATTTTAAGAATTTTAAACTCCGTGCGTCTATTGCGTTGGTGTTCAGCTTCAGTACATTGTACACCGTCGCTGCAAGCATTTAGCGGTTCAGACTCCCCTTTGCCGACAGATTTCACTCTTCTCTTATCTATTCCTCTTGAAGTAATATACTTAAAAACTTCAGTGGCACGACTCTCAGAAAGTTGTAGGTTAGTAATGGCATTTCCGCGGGTATCGGTGTGTGAAGACAACTCGATAATCATATTTGGATATTTCTTGAGTGTATTTACCAACTTATCCAATTCTTTTTTTGCATTTTCTCTGATTTTGTATGACTTCTCTTCGTAATAAATATTTTCCAGTTTGATGACGTCACCTACTCTGTACAATTTGGTGTCAAAAAGATTTGGAGTGATAATTGGTTTCTTCACTTTATTACCAAAAAGTTTTTTCTTAAAAGACTTTTCTATAATTTCTAAACTTGAACCAAAATCATCTTTCATAGCTGTAAGTTCATAATCGCACTCCAAGTCTCGCTTGAATTCGTAACTACCGTCCTTATTGGTAAACATTTCTTGTATCTCACCGGTACATTTATTGATGAACTTTACCTTCACTGCCGCTATAGGTTCGCCACCCTCACCACCTGTTATTACGCCTCTAAAAATGTTAGAGTTACCTCCTGTAGTACGTTTTTGAATTAACTCACTTCGCTTTTTTGGTTCTTCCACCTTGGCCATACTTTGTGGAATAATTACTTGTTTTTTCAGAAATACTTCAATAACGCTAGGTTCGTAGTCTGAATCGTCTATGTTGGTATATTTCCTTGTTTGAGAAACATACCCCTCTTTTGTGAAATTAAAAACATAATCTTTGTCAGCATCTAAACAAAGTTTAATAGTGCCGTTAGCGTCGGTGGTGGCATTCACCATATTTCCTTTGGTAACAGAAAGTCCGTACTCAAAAACCGTACTATCAATTGGCTTGTTGTTGTCTTTATCGAAAACATTTACCACCAAGTCTCTACAACCAAACTTTGCCCCTACTCTTTTGAACTTGTAGATATCATCATCAGATCCGCCACGTTTTCTGTTGCTACTGAAATACCCAATGGTCCTTTCCTGATCTGTGATTATACCGAAGTCGTCGTTACTAGAGTTTAGCGGAGCTCCGAGGTTTCTGACAATCCCCTTTGCTTTTCCCGATAATAGGTCCGTTTTTATTATAAATAAATCAAGATCGCCGAGGCCAGGAAGTCCATCCGATGAAAAATATAGATTTCCAGCTTCGTCTATAAAGGGAAACATTTCATTTCCTACTGAGTTTACTTTGCTACCCATGTTTTCGGGCTTTGACCAAGTTCCGTTTATGAGTCTAGAAATGTAAATATCCGTACCTCCATATCCACCTGGCATGTCCGATACGAAATACAAAAAATTATCTTTTGAATTGACAGTTGGATGTCCACAAGAATATTTATTGTCGTTAAAATCCAGTTCTTTTATGTTACCCCAGTCTGAACCTTTTCGCTCAGCCGAGTAAAGCTTAAGTCGGGTTATACCATCTTTTTTACTGGAACCAAACAAACCACCGACATTCGAGGAGCCGTTTCTGGTAAAAATTATTTTATTGTCGTTATCATAAAATGTACATGGTCCCTCGTGGTATTTGCTGTTGAGGTTTTTACTAAAACTTTTGATTTCTATAAGCGAGTTTTCATCATAACCTTTGCTGCCATTGATAAGGTCGCTACCTATGTGAGCTATGGTATTGGCGTCGTTGGAGGTTGGAGGTGTGTAGTAATCAGTACCTAGTTTTTCGGTAGTATTTTTTGTTTTTGCAGTAGCATTAGCTTGCCCCCCAGAAGCGATCACCGCCGTAGTATTTTCTTCTTTCGCAATAACTTTTAAGTCTTCTAAATAATATAAATCCAAAAACGAGGAATTGTCCCATTTGAAAACCCTTTTTATTGAATTATTCTTGGGTCGGCTTGACACAAAAACCAAGCCATCTTTGTAAAATGTAGGACTAAATTCTGGACTGGCAGTATTGATACCCACATATTCGATTCTATAACTTTGAGCATTTCGGGTTAATGGATCCATGTTAGCGTAAAGCTTACTGAACCCTATTCCTCGTTTGTCTTGTTCTTGAAGTTCGGTATATTTTGTCCAGACTTTTGAAGATTCATGATGTTTTCCGTTACTGCTCAATACTTGAGCAAATCGCAGGTAGGCTCTTATTTCATCACCTATAAGCGTTGGATTACTACCCAGAACCTCTTCATAGTACTTTTCAGCGTTTTTATAGTCTTTTACAAAATAGTACGTCTCGGCCAAATTGAGCTTAGCCTTTTGGATTTCATCAGTAGTAAGACTCTTTGAGTTTTTGAGAATACCGTCATATAATTCTATGGTGTTGGCATAAGACAAACTATTGCTACTATCCTCAGCTTTCTTCAGTTGCTTTGATGTGCTCTGCGAAAAGCCCATATAAGCAAAAAAGCCAAAAAAGAATACCAAAAATATTTTTGGACGCATTAGTAATTTATGGTAGAATTAAAGTGAGTAAATAAACAAAAATCATGCCTCTTAATAAGAAAACAAAAAAAACACCATTTATTAAATGGCGAGATTTTTCTTTTTTTTCTAAAAATTAGCGAACTGCTGTATTGAATTAGTTTCTGACTTTAGGCTGCACTCTTGCTGCGTAATATTAAGTACCTTCTGGGGGTCTTTTTGGGGCGAATTTCATACCAATGCTAGAAGTAGTAGCAATCCACTTAACTGTAACACCCTGCAAAAGGCCTGAGCATTTGTTTAGTATCAAACCAAATAACCCCATATACTGTAGACTTCGAATAGTTTTAGACGCAAAACGACCTAGATTGGCTTTACCGAATATTCAGCCATTTCTGATAGCTATAGGAACTTGTAGTTACTCACTTTCACTGGAATAAGACTTTGGCACCGTACCCGTTTCACCGAAGAAGCAGAAAGCTAACAAAGTAGTAAAAAATCGGGTTGTTCCACCTCCCAGATTTGGATTGTAGTTAAGTTGCCGAGGTATTCCGACTTTCTTCGAATTTGTTAAATGTTAGCACTTCGTCCTTCTTTTCTATCGTCTTAGTTCGTTGTCATTTCGTGTCTGTCTTAGTGCGTTGGCTTGGTGGCTATTTTACAATTTTTAGTTTTGCTTTTAGCGTTTGGAAAAACTGCAAATGTGCTTATCAATGTGTTGGATTTAATAAGAAAATATTTTCTATTCTTGTATTGTACAAAACAAATCGTGTGGCCACTTGGATTGCTCTGTTTGTGTTTACTAAGAAATGAAGGGCTTTTCGCTAATAAATTTTCGCAAGCGGGGTTCACTTCAGAAATATTATATGGTTGTTTTAATTTACAATCTATGGCTACGGTTTCAATTGTAGTAACCTTTCTGAATTGTCTTGCGTCACCTAAATATTTTTGTGATTAATTGAAGCGGTTTAACAACTAAAACAAATGTGAACGACTTTAAGAATTTCGACTTCTCAATAACTCATGCTGCTTTTGACCCATTTGAAAATATAAGGCAAAACCGTGCCGAAATTCATATTAATTGGTATCCATATTTTTACATTTTTTTGCTTGTCTAAAATTCAGTTCGTCACTCATTTTTTTGTTTCTTTGTGCATCTGAACCAAAACTCCGAAACATTGAAACTCTGGCAGAAAGAAAACTCAAAAAAAACCGACGAAATAATTGATAAGTTTACTGTCGGCAAAGACCGCGAACTTGACATCAATCTAGCACCTTTTGATTTATTGGGCTCCATGGCTCACGCCATTATGCTTAGCAGCATCGACTTGTTAGAGAAACAAGAATTAAAAAATATTCTTAAAGAGTGTAAGAGCATATATAATGACGAAATAAAGCAAGGGAAATTTGAAATAACTGATGGTATAGAGGATGTTCACTCACAGATAGAGTTTACATTGACCTCGAGAATAGGCGATACCGGAAAAAAAATACATAGCGGAAGGTCGCGAAACGACCAAGTTTTGGTAGATATGAAAATGTACCTTCGCCACAAAATCGAGGAAATTGTTCGTTTAACGCAAGGTCTTTTTGATGCCCTTCAATCCAAAAGCGAGTTGCACAAAAACGACTTACTGCCTGGTTATACACATCTACAAATAGCCATGCCTTCGTCCTTCGGTCTTTGGTTTGGTGCTTATGCCGAGAGCTTGGTAGATGACTTGGTTTCTTTACAGAGCGTTTACAAAATCGTAAACAAAAACCCCTTAGGTTCTGGAGCAGGATATGGCTCAAATTTCCCTTTAAAGAGACACCTCACCAAAGAGCTTTTAGGCTTTGATGACCTCAACTATAATGTAGTCTATGCCCAAATGACCCGTGGCAAAATGGAATTCCTGATGGCTCAGGCTCTTGGTGTATTTGCCAATACACTGTCAAAAATGGCTATGGATGTATGTTTGTATAACAGCCAAAACTTCGGCTTCATAAGTTTGCCCGAGGAAATGACTACTGGGTCTAGTATTATGCCACACAAGAAAAACCCCGACGTAGCTGAGATATTGCGAGGGAAAGCCAATAAACTCAAAGGACTCGCCGCTGAGATTGCATTTGTACAAACCAACCTTCCTTCGGGCTATCACCGCGAAATGCAGCTCATTAAGGAAATAATAATGCCCGCTCTAGATGATTTTTCGGATACTTTGAGCGTAGCCACTTTTATGGTTCAAAATCTAAAAATTAAAGAAAACCTTCTTGACGACCCCAAGTTTGATTTACTATTTAGTGTAGAAAACGTAAACCAGAAAGTTATGGAAGGGATGCCTTTCAGAGACGCCTATAGAAGCATCGGTGGAGAAATAGAGTCAGGAACTTACATTCCTATCAAAGACCTTCGCCATACGCTAGAAGGCAGCATTGGCAATCTTTGTACTGAAGATATTAACAACATGATGCAGGAAGTTTTGAACTCGTTTAATTTCGAGAAAGTGCATCAGGCATTCGAAAAGCTACTCAACTACGAGGTGCATTAAAAAAGAAAAAGTATGAACTTACAAAAAAACACTTAAACAAAAAAGCCTCATTTCTGAGGCTTTTTTGCTATTAATAACATTTAGATTTTGAGCTTCCGTCGCTGCAACAACGCTTAAATATTTTACCCAATTTCTTATATTCTGATTTTGTAAGCGTCTTATAAATCTTACCATAATCACCAATCATTGTTTCTTGCTTAGTGACGTTGTTGGTCAATTTCATAGCCGCAGTAAGGGACTCATTAGGATTTACGTTTCCATTGTCACATACCTCTATAATATGACTCATCGTGCTATTTCCTTTCAGCAAATATTGCAATGAAGACTTTGCAGGTACATTATAAGATCCTAAACAAATATATTTATTGGCAGTTTCTCCTTTCTGTAATTTTCCCACTTTCTTATACATTCCTATTATCGTAACCTCCTTGGTAGAAGACTTAGAAGAAATATCTTCGGTTACCGCATTACCTGAAATATTCAAAGTTTGTTTAACACAGTTTGCACCATTTTCAGCAGTTCCAAGAGTAACAGGGCTAGCTTCAGAAGCAGTAGTTACTTTATTAGCTGTACTAAGTTTGTTCTGCGGAGCAGCAGCTACATTGGTAGGACAGACTTTATACACTTTTTTCAAGGCATTGTATTGCTTCTTGTTAACAATCATCATCATTTTGCCATCCTCACCGATGGCCACATCAGAACTAGCAAGATTGTAATTGATGTTCAAGGGCAGACTGATGGTTGAAGGGGCAGGAACACCATTGCCATAATCACAAAGCTGAAGCGTTTTTGCGTAGTTAACTTCACCCGAGGCAGTCATTTCGTAAGTCAATCTTACAGGCACTGTAAAATCACCTAGACACAAATTGGTGCCATTGTATGAAGCCACCACTGGAAGATTTTCAGTAGTATTCAATACATCTGCTGCTTGAATTTTGCCATTCCCTGTAAAATTAATGGTTTGCGTAACACATGTAGTTTTTGGCTTGCTCTTCAAAGCCAATGCCGCTGCTTCAGCTGCGTCTCTCGGAGAAGGATCATAAAAGGCATTACCGCACCTTTTCATGATGTAAGCATAACAAGAACCATCCTTAGATGCTATTCTAAATGTTTCAAAATCCCTGCCTAGCACCGACCACTTATATTGGTGTCCTTTTGCATAGGCACCCATCCAACCAATTCGGCCTTTCGCTAATATCTCTGGGGTAATTTGAGATGCATTAAAAGCAGGGTCTAAAAAGCCCGAATAACCCAAAGCACGAAGATAGCTATCAATTTCCGGACGGCTGTTGCGAATATTTTTCTTGTGTACAGTTTTTAAATGGTTGTAAGCACCCTTTGCTGTATGTTCTGGCATTTCGCCGAACTGTGGCATTGTTCCGAGTCTATTCAAAACTACCGGAGCCTGATTGACCGACTTGGCGAATACTGCATGTGATTCTGCACTGCAAGGAGTTTGAGAAAAACTTTTGAATGAGATACCCGTAAATAAAAGTACCGCAACATTCAATACGATAAAATTTAGTCCCTTTTTCATTGTGAGAAATTTTATACAATTATTAATTACAAAAAAACAAGAAAACGTGTAAGTGAAGCCAAACAAGAAGACTTTTTACGATGCAAAGTAAATTTCTTTTGACCTAGATTAAAAATATATCCATGGTTATTTTACAGAAACAGCCAAAATAATCGTGATTTTAAATTTTTGACCCTAATTTTGCAGAAAAAAAAGATTAAATGAGCTTATTAACTGTAGGATCAGTTGCATTCGACAAATTAGAAACACCCTTTGGCAAAACAGATAAAATAGTAGGAGGAGCAGCCACTTTTATAACTTTGACAGCTTCGTATTTTACCAAAAACAACTACCTGGTAGGTATTGTGGGAGAAGATTTTCCGAAAGAAATGATTGAAACATTCAAAGAACATGGTGTGGATACCGAAGGATTGGTGATTGATCCAAACGGAAAGACGTTTTTCTGGCACGGAAAATATCATGAAGATATGAACAATCGAGACACACTAGATACCCAACTAGGTGTTTTTGAAAACTGGACGCCGGTCATTCCAGAGAAATATCAAGATACTCAGTTTTTGATGTTGGGAAATATGGTGCCAGAAATTCAATACCAAACATTGAAGCAACTCAAAAACAGACCAAAATTTGTGATGCTCGATACCATGAATCTTTGGATGGACATCATGATGAATGACCTCAAAAAGGTGATTGGAGAAATTGACTGCTTGACTATCAACGATGCCGAGGCGAGACAACTTTCTGGCGATTACTCGTTAAAAAGAGCAGCTAAAACTATTATGGCGATGGGGCCAAAAACCTTGATTATAAAAAAAGGGGAACATGGTGCTTTACTTTTCCAAGGGGAAAGAACATTTTTCTGCCCTGCCCTACCTTTAGAGGAAGTTTTTGACCCAACAGGTGCCGGAGATACTTTTGCAGGTGGTTTTATTGGATATTTAGCCAAAACCAACGACCTCAGTTTTGAGAACATGAAGAGAGCAATTATTTACGGCTCCGCAATGGCTTCATTCTGTGTAGAGAAATTCGGCACTGAAAGAATGCAATATCTTTCGGAAAACGAAATCAACAATAGAGTGATGGAGTTTGTGCAATTGGCAAGTTTCGAAATAATCGACTAAACAAATATTTTACACAATCCATATTTTAAAAGAGGCCTGGAGCCTCTTTTTTATTGCAATTGCAGACCGCATTATTACGAAGAAATTTCAAAAAAACTACGGGATAAATAAATAGCAATTAAATATTTTATTATTTATCTAAATATTAGAAAGATATTTCTAACAAATCAAATTAAAAACTTTACGTTTTCAAAAATTGCCAGCTCGGCGTTTGGTGAGCTTCAAATCTTTCAATAGAGATGACTTTGGTTGGAGGGTAAAAGAGAATCCTCCTCCACGAATATTACTGCCAGATATGGGTGTCCAATCCATCCTCATACTCCAACAATGTAACTCACGAAGTATACCAAAATTGGTCAAAGTGACCTGCTTAAATTGAAAATCCCACCCCGAATTATAGGTAAATTTAAACTTAGGTGTAAGACTAAAGTCACCGTTTATACTTATACTTTGGGTTACACGGCCCTCGGAAAGGCCTTGTTTATTATAGTTAAATGCATAACTGATACCCAAAGTCCACGGCACACTAAAATCGACATATTCCATTGGGTTTGCCTGTACAATTTTTGCCATAGCTTCCTTGGCAGGGTCTGATTTTCCTGCTGCTGCAGGTTTAGCATCTTGACCTTTTTTAAAAGTTTTGGGCGACAGATTGGTATTCATTGAGAAGTTGAACGAAGTCAAATAATTGGCTTTTACTACACCAGCCTCTGGCTTATAATTCCATTTAAATACCGGAATTCTCGCACCTGCAAGGTTAGATGTCACTAGTTTGTCGGTTTCGTAGGCATAAGGATCAAAAGAGCCATTTGCATTCAAATTGATAAGGTTTTTAAACAAAGAAGTGCTAGTACCTACACTGATATTTGAAAGTGCATATTCACCCAATTCCTTTTTCGCCAACAAGTTATATCCACCACTAAAGTTTAGGTTATCCAATAAAGAAATAGTCTCTAAAACATTCTCAGAGGTGTCTGAATTATTTTTTATCTTAGCCTCCAATTGGTTGTTTAGGCTAAAGCCAATATTGCCAGATGCGGAACCGGTAGCTCCACCACCATTCATAAATCTGGGTAGAAACCTATACACATCGTCTGATCTTATTTGAACTTTGGAGGCATATTGTCCTTCACTCGATGGGGTGTAGTTCACATTTATTGAAGGGGCAATAGTATGCCTAATTTTCTGAATTTTGCTTTTTTCGCCAAAATTAAACGTGCCATACATACGGGTATTCAAACTCGTTCCGAAAGAATAAGTTTGTCCAAAACTTGCTCTCGAAACAGTATCTACAACCACCAAGCCACCGCTATTTGGATTTAGGAATACATTCAAATCGCCGTTTGCAGTGTATTCATTTCTAATAGAATCAGCAGCAGGATTTAGATCTACATTAACTAACCTCCCATTGCTTTTGGTTACGGTTTGTTTACCGTTTGTTGGGTTTACAAAAGAATATTTCAACTCTTTGGTATATATATCGCCTCTGTAAGACATACTTGGAGTGAGATTGAGATACCTCGCTATCTTAAAATTAGGCAGCACTATAGGTACTGTATAACTTGTATTGATAACATTATTTTTCAAAATCTGCCCCCAGTCTGTTAAAACCGGGCTTTCAAGTTTCGACAATTCCTTCTGATAAATGACCTTCAACTCGGTAGATACATTGGGGTCAGCCAAAATATTCCGAAGTTGTTCTATTCTACGTTGCTGGGAAGTAGAAAGCGGTTTATTATCTACACCCGCAATGTTATAATCTGTATAGGTATTTGATCTGTTTTGAACCGAATTCGTTACAGCCACACCTCCACTAACATCAAGACCAGCCCTAAAAGACTCGTACCAGCGGCCTATTTGCTTTTTCTCAGGTATAAATGGATTAAACTGCTTAATACCAAAGCTATAACCTAAGGTGGATCGAAAAGAATTAGAAGATTGATCTACCCGAAAGGAGCTATTAGTAGTCACAAATCGTCCAAAGTTACGCATGTAGTTTACCGAACCACCAAAGTTGTTTTTTGTAAGATTCTGCACGTCAGAGGAGCTACGGTTGTTTCTGTTGAAACCATTCGAAACGATATCCATCGACGACGAGAAACTTCTATCTGTCCTCAGACTCTTTGGCGAATGTGTCCAACGAATATTGAACTGATTGGACTTTGTGGTGTCTAAGCCCGAACTGCTGTAGGCTATATTTCGATTAAACTGAACACTAAAGTCGCCATTATACTTATATTTTCTAGCATAAGTATTAGTAAGACTGAGCCCAAAACTACCGTATGTATAAATTTCACCCTTCAGGGTCGAACTCAAATACTCGTTAAAAGCATGATAATAGCCAAAATCCTTAAAAAATAGACCACGATTGTCTCGGCGTTGCTCACCATAAGAACCCATAATAAAGCCCGAGGTACCGATCTCTTGCTTTTTGGGGATAGGAAAAAACCCAAAAGGCAAACCTATAGGCAAAGGGATGTCTGATAAAACAAAATTAAATGGCCCAGAAATTAGTGATTTTTTATTTACGAGCTTGATTTTTTTTGCTGCAATATGAAAGTGCGGCTCTGCCAAGTCACAAGTGGTATACTTGGCTTTTGAAAGATACATATTGTCCTCGGCATCTTTTTTTACCAATTGCCCCTGAACAAAGCCATCGCCTTGTACGGTTACAATTTTGCTTACCAATGCCTTTTTGGATTTAAAATTATACCGAATCGTATCAGAATTGAAAGTTTCTCCGCCATCGGTAAAAATCGGCTTACCTTTTATAGGAGGACCCGATTTTTTGGTAGTGTCTGGCATTCCGTGGGCATATACCTCACTCCTGCCCCAGTCCAACATAATATAGTCAGCCTTAAGCTCTATTTGGCCGTAAACCACCTGAGCATTACCATACAAATGATAGCGTTGCGTTTCTATGTCCAAAATAGTAGAGTCAGCTGAAAAAGTTTCGACGGTAGTTTCCATCTGATTTTCAAAGCTTTTGAGTGAGTCAGGAATAACCACGGAAAGCGAGTCCCTTACCGGTTTATTTTTTTTTGCAGTCGTCTTAGCGGCTTGTCGGCTAGAGGTGTTTTGCGTATTTGTATTTCTTGGAAACTGGCTTTGTGTAGTAGTTGTTTGACTTCCAAAAGTTCTACCTCCACCGCCACCTATGGCTGGCAGGGTTGGCCTTTGGGCATAGAGTACCAAGGCCGAAAAGTAGCAAACAGAAAGTAGTATAACTTTTAGATTCAAAATATCTTTAAATTTTCGAACAGAACTTTAAAAGAATTTTCGGTCATATTAGACTTATTGCAACAACAAATTGTACAATATTTATAAAATTTTTAAGTTCTAACAAATGCACTATTTTTGTAATGGCAAAATTAACCAGAAAGTAAATCTAAAAACGATTTTATTTTAATAAAAAGATAGAGATTTAAATGTTTTACCTTAAAATGAAGTTAATAAATCTTAAAATAGCCCTAGTTTGGGTTTTTGGGTCACTTCTGTTTTTGGCCTTTACCATAAAATCTATTCCCATAGACAATGGACTCAAAACCGTGGTTTTGGATGCTGGGCATGGAGGTAAAGACCCAGGTGCAGGCAACGGAAAGGAGAAAAAGTACGCGTTGGACATTACCCTAAAATTAGGTGAAAAAATAGAAGAAAACTATCCAAACGTAAAAGTTATTTATACCAGAAACAAAGACGTTTTTGTGCCACTGCACGAAAGAGCGGCCATAGCTAATAAAAACAAGGCCGATTTGTTTATATCGATACATTGCAATGCGAACTCCCACTCAAAAAGCCTCAGAGGCACAGAGACTTATGTAATGGGTCTACACAAATCACAAGAAAACTTAGACCTCGCAAAAAAAGAGAATAACGTAATACTTTACGAAGACAACTATAAAAAATCGTACAAAGGTTATAATCCAGCTTCTCCTTTGGCACACATCATGCTGGCGAATTACCAGAATGCATTTATGAATCAAAGCCTAGAGTTTGCGGCTAAAGTAGAGAAAAATATATCTAAAGTAGGACACAGCACTAGAGGAGTAAAACAAGCTGGATTTATAGTGATATGGGAAACCACCATGCCGAGCGTATTGATAGAAACTGGTTACCTTACCAACCGCCAAGATGCCGACTTTTTGGCCTCTAGTAGTGGAAGAGAAAAAATAGCTCTAGCCATTTTTCGGGCATTTGGAGAGTATAAAAATCAAATTGAAAAATAAAAATTCGTAAATTGCAAACCAAAGCGGGTTTTGAACAGAAAAAAAACTGAAATGAATTTTAAAAAAGAGGCTAAGGTTGGATTATTAGGTCTAGTTGGAATAATCATATTTTATTTTGGGTTTACCTACCTCAAGGGTTCCGACCTATTTTCTACTACACAAACTTACAAGGTTTACTATGAAGATGTGTTGGGGCTAGAGGTGTCTAACCCGGTAACCTACAGCGGTGTAGTGGTTGGCAGGGTATTGGGCATGAAACCCGACTATGAAAAAGACAGAGTGGAGGTAACTTTGGCCATAAAAAAAGAAGTAAAACTTACCAACAATACCACTGTAATGTTGGCAGACGATGGCCTAATTGGTGGAAAATTGCTAAAACTAAAAATTCGGCCAGGTGAGAAAGCGAAAGACGGCGGAGAATTCAAAGGTGAAATAGAGTCAGGGCTGATGGAAATGATGCAAAGTAAACTAGACCCGACACTCAAAAACGTTGATTCACTGACAGTTACACTTACCAAAGTTGTTGGTGAATTTGCTGAAACGGGGCAAGCATTAAAAGTCCTTTTAGCTAGTGCAACAACTTCTACCGTTGGTGTGAATGGTATAATTGCCAACAATTCTAAGAATCTTTCGGCCATCACAGGAAATGCGGCTGTTCTAACTCAGAACTTAAATACACTTACCAAGAGCCTTGATGCACAATTGAAGCCCATAATGGAGAAAACGGGGTCTTTTACAGATTCGTTGAGCCAGGTTAAACTTGGCTCCACTGTCAATAGTTTAAATGCCACCATCAAAGACCTTCAAGGTGTGGTAAATGGTATAAACGAAGGGAAAGGAACCTTGGGCAAATTGGCTGGTAATGACTCCCTCTATGTAAATTTAGACAAAACAGCTGCCTCATTGAACATGCTTTTGTCGGACATGAAGAGCAACCCTCGTAGATATGTTCACTTCTCGCTTTTTGGCGGAAAAGACAAATCTAAAAAGTAATTTAGTCGATAACTTTTAAGGTATATTCTTCATTTTTAAGTAATTGCAATACACCTTTTTGTCCTCCAAGGTGGCCTGCACCTACTGCTATGAATGTTGTTTTTTCTGAAATCAACTTCTTAATCTCGGGAATCCAGGCCATATTTCGTTTGTGGAGCATTTCGTTTTCAAAATCCGCCATCATGCCCTTTTCTGCATCGATGGATTTCAATAAAATCTCGAGGTCTCTTTTCTTATAAGCCTCAGCCATTTCTTGGAATTCCAGAATAGATTTCTTTTTTTCGGATAGCGTTTCTAATAGATAATCGGCTTGTAGCTGATAGCTCATCTTATCCATCAAACCCATCTGAAAATCAAGGGTTTCTAATCCTACTACTTTCTTACCTTTACCTATTTTCATGATTTCGTTTTCGAGCATCAGGGTTTTGCAAGGCAATAATTTGGTCAAGATCAATGAATATATCAAGAATGGTTTGGTCTTTTGAAACATCATTGGAGGCAGATTTAAAGAATCCTTCAAGTATGATTTTAATGAATCATATCTGGCTTTCGGCATCAGATCACTCAAACTCATGTCGCCCTTCATTTTCATTTTGCCCATCATCTTAAATGCCATCGTAGGGTCATCGAGGTCCATTTCCATGGCCAAGATTTCCGAAGATAGTATCTTGGAAATCATCTCTTCGCTCATTTCAAAATCACCCTCACACAGCAAATGCATAGTGCCAAATATATAAGAAGGCTTTTGAAGGTTATTTCCCGAAATCTCAAATAAAAGGCCTTTATCTTGGGCAAAAGTGACATTGGAAATCAATAAAAAAAAGAAAACGAAAGGTCTGAACATTATACAACCGATGTTAGTATGAAGACAAAAATTAAATTTCTGGGCCAAATTCGACTAATAAAATTCCGATTCCAAATAAAAGCATTTGAAAATGATAATAATTGCACTTATTTTTACCCAAACATTAATCAACAAACGTATGAAAAAAATATTCGTTTTCCTTTTATTGGTTTCCACCACCTTATTTGCCCAACAAAAAAAAATAGAGAGCAGTCTGCTCATAGCCAATAAAAACCCAGATAACATTCTGCAATCTCTACCGACCATCAATAAGTGGCTCGATAACGACAGGGTGTTGATATACATGAAACCCTCGCCGTCAGAAAGTATGAAGAACGTGGTACTGAATCTGAAAAGTGGACAGATAGAAGACGCTAGCAATATAGACGTAAGCAAGGCCGTGAATCCTTCGAAAAAAGTGACTTTGAAAAATGGTGACTTGTATTTAAGCACTGCTCAAGGAGAAACAAAAATCACTAATGACCAAGATGTTATAGAGAAAAATCCAATGTTTTCGCCAGACAGTAATTACATCGCCTATACCAAAAACAACAATCTTTTTACGTACAATATCAAAACCAAAAGAGAGACGCAGCTGACCATTGACGGCACCAAAACGACTTTGAATGGCTTTGCGACTTGGATATATTGGGAGGAAATATTCGGCAGGCCGACGCTTTTCAGAGCTTATTGGTGGAGTCCAGATAGCAAAAACATTGCATACATGCGATTTGATGAATCAAAAACTCCGATGTTTCCGATTTATAGCAGCGAAGGTCAGCACGGATTCATAGAAGAAACCCGCTATCCAAAAGCTGGCGACCCGAATCCAACTGCTAAAATAGCATTTGTGGACCCAGATGGCAACAAAACCACTTGGGCAGATTTTAACGAAAACCAAGATCAATATTTTGGTTGGCCAGAGTGGATGCCAGACGGCTCGGGCTTGATGGTGCAGTGGATCAACAGAGGCAACGACAACCTCAAACTTTATAATGTTTCGCCGAAAACTGGCAAAAAAACGGAGCTGTATGACGAAAAGCAAAGTTCTTGGATAAGCATAGACGAAGCGGCCGAAAGATTGACCGTGCTGGATGGCGGAGAAGAAATGATCATCATTAGCGATAAAACAGGTTGGAAACAGCTGTATTTGCACGGAATTGATGGCAAATTGAAAAATCCAATCACGGCAGGGAAGTTTACCGTGACCGAAGTAAAAGGCATAGACCAGAAAAACCGTGTGTTGTATTTTCATGCCAGAGGATTGGAAAATTCAGCCCGATTTGACCTTTACCGTGTGGGACTCAACGGCAAAAACATGAAACGCTTGACCTTTGGCAACTTCAACCACAGAAGAATAGAAGCCTCGCCAGATTTGAGCTATTTCGTGACGACTTACTCCAACCTCAGTACACCCAACGCCATGGCCATCATAGACAACACGGGCAAAATAGTGAAAGACCTTGGCTCGGCTAAGGGCTCAGAATACGCCAATTACGCCATCAACAAACCTGAAATGGCCAGAGTTAAAAGCGACGACGGCAAGTTTGAATTACCGATGACCATCGTCTATCCTGAAAACTATGTGGCAGGTAAAAAATATCCGGTTTTGGTGAGTATTTATGGTGGCCCAGATGCCGGTACGGTGTATGACGCATGGAACTGGAGTGCAAGATCGCAATGGTTATCGAGAGAAGGTATTATTCAGGTGGCCTTGGACCACAGAGCAAGCGGACATTTTGGCAAAGAAGGCGTGGCTTATATGCACCGCAACCTCGGCAAATGGGAGCTAGACGACTACAAAACCATGATAAAAGACCTCATAAAAAAAGGCATAGCCGACCCAACAAAAATAGCCATAACGGGCTTTAGCTATGGTGGTTACATGACCTGCTTGGCACTTACCAAAGGCTCCGATGTATTTACCCACGGCATGGCGGGTGGAAGTGTAACCGATTGGAAACTGTATGATAGTGCTTACACTGAGCGTTTTATGGACACTCCGCAAGAAAACCCTGAAGGCTATGAAAACGGTGGAATAATGAAATATGTGGACAAAACAAAGGGCAAACTGCTGATAGTACACGGTACCATGGACGACAACGTACACCTGCAAAACAGCATACAGCTCATAGATGCCCTGCAAGAAAAGAAAAAGGACTTTGAAATGATGTTTTACCCAGGCGGAAGACACGGCTGGGGCGGCAACAAAGGCCTACATTTCGATAACTTAAAAACCCAATTTATTTATAAGAACCTTTTGGAGAAGGAATTGCCTGTGGGGTTGTTGAGGTGAGATTTGTATAGAAAAAATATTTTAGCATCAGTTTTAAATGACTGATGCTTTTTTTTTGAAAGTTCAAGTGGAGTGTCCAATACGGACTCTGCTTATCCCTAAGATTACAAATAAGCATTGGTGTTTTATTCAGAGTCGCCTGAAGGGAGAATCTGAATGGACAAAAATTCAAAAAATAGTAGATACAATTGTTGAAACAAAATGATTAAATTTCTAAAAAAATTACCCCTTGTCTATGATTTTGAAGTAAAAAATCATACAATTTTCATTCTAAGGGGTGAAATGCTGAGCCGCTCTGTTTTGATTTATGATGCTTTGTTTAATGAAAGAGTTTTAATAGAAAATATTGTAATTCCTTCATTTAGAGTTATAAGTGATTCTTTGTCGGTGTATAGTAAAGGAAAAGCTTTTGAATTTTTAAAGGAAAGTAACTTTGAAAAGCCCAATGTATTTGTCAACTTTTTCCCAAAATATAAAAACAAAAATACCTTAATTGGCGATTTTAGGGAGGAAGACAACAGATATTTACAATCCAAAAACATTGATAATGGGGAAATTTTTTGGACGCTACCTATCTCATCAACTATTTTTCTGATAGACACTCAGATTTATCTTGTAAAGTTTACAGAAAATTTACAAAAACGGGAAATTGTTGTTTTCGACTTCCAAACAGGGTTACCTCTCTGGAACTATACCTTACCCGAAGTAGAGTATTCACAAGGTTCAAATTACCCACCAGCGGTTAGCAAAGGAATAGTCAATATCTTGGGGGTTTATAGAGGTATTGTTTGGATAATAAATGATATTGGCCACTTGATAGGCTTAGATTCAGAAACAGGTAAATGTAATTATCATTTAAAAACCCCAGTCAATATCCCAACTGAGTGGGGTAACTGGGAAGTATTTGTCTATGCTAAAAAGTCTTATATTGATACAGAGAAAGGTATCATTTTTGGCTTAGATCATGTTTATTATTGGGAATGTGATTTGAACAACCCAACCGAAAGCTATTTGCTATATGATATTTCAGAAACAAGTAAAGAACATAGTATTGTCCCCGATTTAAAAGGAAATTGGCTTGGTGATGAAATCTTCTTTGGTCAAAACTCCTTTGCCCAAGACCCAAGCTTTGCAGGCATATTCAACCGCCAAACTCGCCAAATCACCTGGACAAGCCGAGAGCTGGGAGATGAGGGCGTATTTAAGGGTATCAACAAAATCGAATATCAAGCAAGCAGGCTTTACGTTCTGGATAAGGCCAGTACTTTGCATATTTTTGAGAAGGCGTAATCAAAACAAACAGCAAAAGTTCTTTATCAAATTTTTATAATATCTGACTCTACGATGGTTCCACCAACGTTGTGGTGACATTCAAGTTTCACTCGAAAAACGATTACTCAATTATATAAGCTCAATGAGTTATTTCTTGTCTAGATAAAGCCAATATATCCTCATAAAAATCAAGAGCATCGGTTTAGAAAAACTGGTGTTTTTTCCAACAACGACCCTAATTTGCCTATGTAATGAAACAAAAAAGTCCAAAAATTACCTATATAATGAAACAAAAATTAGTAAATTTGACTATTTAATGCAACAATAAAATACAAAAACTACCTATGTAATTAAACAAATAATTATTAAAATTACCTATGTAATTAAACAAAGTACAAGGTAAATTACCTATGTAATGCAACATAAATATATAAAAAATACCTATGTAATGTAACATTTTTTACTACATTTGCAGATTCATTAAAATAGAAACACATTGATAAACAGAAATTTATATACTTTTTTAGAAGAATGGAAGAAATCCAACTCTAGATTACCTTTGATTTTGCGTGGAGCAAGGCAAGTTGGCAAGACTACTCTTGTTAATTACTTCGGCGAGAGTTTTGATCAGTATTTGTATTTCAATTTAGAAAAGCTTGCAGATAAAGAATTATTCGAAAACATCGAAAACTTGGAAAGCACCATCCAACTTTTGTTTCTTTCTCGCAATAAAACATCCGACAAAAAGAAGACTACACTTATCTTTATTGACGAAGTACAAGAAAACCCAAAAGTGCTTTCGGCTCTAAGGTATTTTTATGAAGATTACCCACATCTTCATGTCATAGTTTCGGGTTCATTGCTAGAGTTTGCCTTAGAAAAAATGGAAAGAGTACCCGTGGGAAGAATAGAATATGCGGAACTTCATCCCTTAAGTTTTGAAGAGTTTTTAAAAGGGGAAAAATCAGATGCCATATTAAATATCCTAAAAGAAGTACCTATTAAAAATGAACTACTAGGGCCTATATTTCAAAAATTTCATACCTATGCCATGATTGGGGGCATGCCCAAAATTGTTTTCACCTTTATAAATGAACAAAACCTCAGTAGAGTTATAAATCTCTATGCGTCAATTATAACCGCGTATAAATCTGACATTGAAAAATACGCCCAAAATAATACGCAAAGAGAGATTTTGAGGCATATCATGGATACCGCCCCCTTTGAGATTGACAATAGGATAAAATTGGCAAACTTCGGTGGCTCAAACTTTAAAAGTAGAGAAGTAAAAGAAGCTATTTCAGCATTAGAAAAGGCCAAGATTTTAGAATTGATATATCCAACAACCAATACGAGTATTCCAGCCTATCCTGATTTCAAGAAAAGCCCAAGATTAAGTTTTCTTGATGTAGGTTTGGTCAATTTTCAGCTCGGCTTGCACAAAGAATTACTGAACATCAAAGACTTAAACGACAGTTCAAGAGGAAAGCTTATTCACCAAATTGTGATGCAAGAGTTGAAATCTACTTCATATTTACCAACTCAAAAGTTGAATTTTTGGGTTAGAGATGAGCAAGGTACTTCGTCAGAAATTGACATTGCTTACCCATTTAAAAATTACTTGATTCCCATTGAAATAAAATCTGGAGCTAGTGGTACACTAAGATCTTTGCATGAGTTTATGGACAGGTGTAATCATCCTTTTGCCGTTAGATTCTATGGCGGAAAAATCAGTATTGACACCTTAAAAACCAACAAAGGCAAGGAATATAAACTATTGAATTTACCCTATTTCCTTGCAGCGTGGCTTGATAATTATCTAGAATGGTTTATCGCCCAATAAAAAAATCGAAGCCCCAAACGAACTCCGATTTTTATTAAAACTCTAAAATTTTATAGCTTAATACCCCGCTCCTTTTACGATTTCTTCTACTACCGTTGGGTCGAGAAGTGTTGAAATATCTCCAAGGTTTTTTACGTCGCCTTCGGCTATTTTTCTGAGGATACGCCTCATAATTTTGCCCGAGCGAGTCTTTGGTAGTCCTGACACAAACAATATTTTGTCAGGCTTGGCTATTGGTCCGAT
>Ga0164292_10001312_pt1 | contig 19983 bp, 18 predicted proteins | sample GEODES117metaG_FD_111486 | JGI IMG/M metagenome (GOLD analysis project Ga0164292, IMG submission 111486) | Eutrophic lake water microbial communities from Lake Mendota, Wisconsin, USA - GEODES117 metaG | ecosystem: Environmental > Aquatic > Freshwater > Lake | place: USA: Lake Mendota...
AGTAGATAATTTAAATGGTATTGTAGGCAATATGTGGACATGGAACAATAAAGTAATTTTTGATGCCGATAATGTACTAGCAGGTGCTAATAAATTAGGCGACAAGAATTATGCAGCAGGATTAATTGCTTATGCAAGTATCTATAAAGCATTGGCCATCGGAAACCTATGCATGTTTTTTGAACAAATACCTGCTGCCCCAGGAACTAGCTCTGCACCTGCAACTTTCCAAACCAGGATTGAGGGATATAGAAGAGCAGTAAGTACTTTACGTGCAGCACAAACTGCATTGGCCGCCAATATACCGGGAGCTGATTTTTATGCCAATGTACCTACTACAATTAATGCCGTATTTTTTACCAATACATTGAATGCATTAATTGCACGTTATAGTTTATTTGCTGGCGATTTTGCAACTGCCCTCTCAGCTTCTTTATTAGTACCTTCAAGTTATGGCGGATCTGTAATGGCATATGATGCAGTTACTACCAATCCAATTTTTACTACTGTAACTGCAACCAATAATGTTTACCAAATATTGGATTCTACTTTAGGCTTACCTGCAACATTAGCACCAGCTTTAAATGATCAAAGAATTTCTTTTTATACAAGTATCAATGCATCTATTGCACCAAGATACCGTATCAGGGGGTTTTTCACCGCTACAACTCAAGCCATTCCTATTTATGTTCCTGGGGAAATGAACTTGATCAGGGCAGAATGTTATGTTAGACAAGCAACTCCCAATTTAGCATCGGCTGTAACTGAAATCAATACCATTCGTCAAAAAACAGCAGCAGCAGATCCTTTTGGAATTGGGGCTAGCACAACAGCATATACAGGTACTGTTGATGCAGCTTCATTAACCAGTGAAATCTATCGTCAACGTTGTATTGAACTATGCATGAGCGGGATGCGTTTAGAAGACAGCAGAAGATTGGGTAGACCTGGTCCAGGAACGCCCGCTTCAGAAAGAAAGAGAAACTTCTTCCCTTATCCTACAAGAGAAAAAGACAATAATCCTAATACTCCTCTAGATCCAGCAGGTTAATCATCAATAAGATTGATCAAGAATTGAAAACAATGAAAAAGCCCTATTCAAAAGAATAGGGCTTTTTACATGGTGTAAACATATCATTACAATCAACTCAAAATATACTATTGTTCTTCAACCGTTTTTTTTAATTGGTTCAAATTCTTTTCGAGTAATGTGCCAATTATTCGATCATTCATCATCGAACTAAATCTTTCCCAAGGATACCATTTAACTTCTTGTACAAATTGCCATTGTACTACTGTCATTTTCGTACTACTATCTCCTATTAATCGAATGGTACTTGTTTGTTTGGCTGCATTTTCACTGATCCACTCCGACACAACAGTTGTATCTGTAATCGCAACTATTTTCACAGTTGTATTTCCAAGCTTAGCTTCAGAAGAATCTAGCAGTTTTACAATTGGATTATTCATGCCATCGACCCAATTATTCCATTTGCGCAAATCTTTTACATGTTCAAACACTGTTGCTTTAGAAGACTTGATGTCAATGGCTCTAGACACCAGTACTGTAGAAGGGAACAACAATCCTATTGCGGTAGCCAACAAAAACAATACAACAAAGCTGATTAAGCCCAATTTAATTAATCGCATATTATTCCCATTTAAAAGTTTTGAAAGCAAGGGCATAAACCAAAACAATCCAGGCTCCCATTATTCCCAATTCTTTTGTACAATCCAATAAGCCTGCGCCTTCAAATGCAATATTGCGCATGGCATTATTAAAGTGCGTTAATGGCAATATTTTACAAATAGGTTGCAACCAAGATGGGAAAGACTCTATAGGAAAAAAAGTGCCAGCCAATAAAAATTGGGGCAATGTTATGATATTGGCAAATGGGGGTATAACACTTTCGGTTTTAGCTACACTACTAACAATAAATCCAAAACCCATAAATAAGATCAATGCAATAAAACTCAACACCATAATATCTAAGAAGGTAATCAATCCATTCACTAAGGTGAAATGAAAAGCAAAATGCCCTACACCAATAATAACGATTGCAGTAAGCATTTGAAATATCACCCTACTAACGGCTTCACCTAAAACAATATAGGATCGTTTTATGGGCGTTGCATAAAATCGCTTTAACACCAATTGTTGCCTCAGATTAAAAAACAAAAAAGCAACTCCAAATACGCCAGCACTAAGCAATGAAAATCCCAATTGGCCGGGCAAAATAAAATCGATTGTTCTATATACCCTTCCTGGAACTTGTTTAACATCTTTATTAATAACCGCAATGGTGGGGGTAGCCGCAAACCGCTGTTGATTAATTCCTGCAATTACTGCATTTAAAATAGATTGCAATACTTGCAAATTCTGCGGATTAACCGCCTCCGAACTTGTTAATGTAATTGTATAGGGTGCATTGTTAACTGCTGATGGTTGAATATCAATTAATGCAGTCAATCTTCCTTTTTCTAAATCTTCTTTTAATTGGACTTCTGGTTTATTAACTATTTTAAATCCAGCTACAGATTTCAATACATTATAAATTGGATTTAACGTGTCAGTATTTTTAGTAAAAGCAACACTCAATGAAACCCTTCCCCCACTCCCAATAAAACCAAATACCAAAATAAAAATAAGAGGGAAGGCAATACTAAATACTACTGCTGAAGGACTTCGGAAAATACTTTTAAGACTACCCTTTGTAATAGCCAACATTGCCCTAATTTGGCTGTATTTTTTTTGCATAATAATTACCTATAAATTAATTGATTGTAAATAGGAATGGGATTTTAGTTTGCGGCACCCCTTTCATTTGCTTGATTTCTTTTACTGATTTAACTAACTTTAATTCATCAGCATCAAATTGCGTTCTTATCAAATTGTTACTAATTGTTTTTTGATAATCATTCATTAATTGGTCAAGCAAAGATTTTTTTTCTGGGTATTCCCTTAATTTATAATCAGCCTTATCCAATTTTGCCATTCTTAACGCGCAATTGATTGCATCTTGAATGGTACCAACACGATCCACTAAACCAATTGAAGTTGCATGAGTACCTGTCCAAACCCTTCCTTGAGCTACACTATCAACGCTTGCAATACCCATTTTTCTACCATTCGCAACCCTGGTTTTAAACGTATAATAAATAGAATCCACCGATGCTTGAAAAAATCTTTTTTCTGGATCTGTTAAGGGCTTATCTATTCCGCCCATATCGGCATATGGAGCTGTTTTAACACCATCAAAAGTGACCCCAATTTTATTCTTAAAAAATGATTGCAAATTTGGAACAATGCTAAAAACACCAATAGATCCAGTAATTGTATTGGCATTGGCAAAAATTGAATCCGCATTACAAGCAATATAATAACCCCCAGAAGCTGCCACATCACCCATGCTAACAACAACCGGTTTTTCTTTTCTAATCAAGCTGATTTCTCTCCAAATTACTTCGCTTGCAAGCGCCGATCCTCCTGGAGAATTTACCCTGAATACAACAGCTTTTATTTCTTTGTCTAAACGTATCTTTCGCAAAACATTTTTAAAATTATCGCTACCTACTTGCTCATTGTCGCCATAACCAGAAACAATATCTCCACTAGCAAATACAAGTGCAACTTTATTGTTGCCATTTTTTTTATAATCAGCCGAAGCTCTATAATCTCCGATTGTAACAAAATTAATTTTCTCCTTTTCGCCCATGGATAGCTTTTTGAGCCATATCGATTTTATTTCATCATCATATTTAAGGCCATCTACCAACCCATTTTTTTGAGCATCATAAGCTGTTTGTATGGCTCCAGTTAATGCAAGTTTCCGAAATGTTGCCGTATCTTTTTTTCTTGAACTAGCTGTTGCTTCAATAAAATGCGTATACAATTCACCCAACCAAACACCGGTTTGAACTTTATTGGCATCCGTCATTTTTGTTTCTCTTAGCGGTTCAGTTGCACTTTTAAATTTCCCTGCATAAAAAATTTGCGGTTGAATTTCTAAACGATCAAGCATTCCTTTCAGAAAAAACAAGTTAGAAGAAAATCCTACCCAATCCAACCCTCCCTGTGGATTACAATAAATAGCATCTGCAGCGCTGCCAATATAATACCCTTTCTGAGAAATAACTTCTCCATGGGCTAGCACGTATTTTCCGCTTTGCTTAAAATTGATGATGGCCTTTCTTATTTCTTCACTAGCCGCAAATCCATTGGCATTATCAGCACATTGCAGGTATACTCCTTTTATAGAAGAATCTGATTTAGCATGATCTAGTAATTGGATAACTTCAAACAAAGAAGGTACATCTTCTGCTGTATTTCTAAATATACTTTTGAATGGATCCTCTTCGTATTGCTCCTTAAATGGAACATCAAAGTTCAATACCAATACTGCTTTATTGCCTATTGCAGGCTTTTCTGAAGATGCAGCGCTTGTTGCAATCCCAATCAATATAAAAACACCTATAACGGTGAATAGAATCAATGCCAATAATGTAGCAAAGACTATTTTAAAAAAACCTCTCATAAATATGTATTAATCAATTAATTAATAAAGATATTTGAACATCATTATACCACCAATTATGTATACGGCTTATTTACTTACGGGCAGCAATATGGGTGAACGGTTGGAATACCTCCTTAAAGGCAACCATTTAATAGAACAAACATGTGGAAAGATCGTTCAATCTTCGGCCATTTATGAAACTGCTCCTTGGGGATTTCTTGATCAGCCAGCCTTTCTAAATCAAGTAGTTGCCATAAATACCCCATTAACAGCCGAAATGTTGATGTTCCATTTATTGAAAATAGAGGAATCAATAGGAAGAATAAGAACCATCAAACTAGGCCCTCGTATCATAGATTTGGATATTTTGATGTTTGATCAACTTGTTATAGATAGCCCCAACTTGCAATTACCCCATCCAGCACTCCATTTGAGAAGATTTGCATTGACCCCTTTATTTGAAATTGCTCCAAATCTGCTACATCCAGTTTTAAATAAAACCATTGCTAACCTCTTAATGGAATGCACAGATGATAGCGATGTGCAAAAAAAAATCGATTTACCTGTTTAGCTACGGCTATTTTTGCCAATTCTATATTACATGAAGCATCATTTTATAACTATTGAAGGGAATATAGGGGCAGGAAAAACAACGTTGGCCAATATTTTGGCCGGAAAACTGAATGCCCGATTAATATTAGAAGAATTTGCAGAAAACCCTTTTCTCCCCAAATTTTATGAAAACCCCCAACAATTTGCTTTTCCGTTGGAACTGTTTTTTATGGCAGAAAGGTACAAGCAGTTAAAAGACATGGTTCATACCAAAGAATTATTTCAAACGGTTACAGTGTCTGATTATTTATTTACAAAATGTTTGCTTTTTGCAAAGGTGAATCTTCCTGAAGAAGAATTCAGGCTTTACCAAAAACTATTTGATATCATACACCAACAATTGGTATTTCCTGATATTCTAATTTACTTACACGCCCCAGTTAATAAATTACAACAGAATATTAAAAAAAGAAATAGAACTTTCGAGCAATCAATACCAGATGAATATTTATTTAATATTCAAGAAACTTATACCAATTATATCAAGCAACATAAAATCAAAACCCTTTTTATTGATGCAAGCAATGCTGATTTTATAAACAACGAAGCTCATTTAAAAGTGATCATAGACGCATTGAATAACGACTATGAAGATGGTCAACATTATTTTACTTTACCATGAAAATAGTTCAGCAAAAATCAGCTCCATTTGCTGCTATGAAGATAGCTGAGTTCAGGCATTTAATGTTTGGGCGATTTTCATTTATCATGGGACTAAGAATGCTGGGCACTTTGGTTGGCTGGTGGATTTATGAATTAACCAACGAACCTTTTGCCATTGGCCTTATTGGATTAGCTGAAGTTATTCCAGCAGTATCCCTATCCCTTTATGCTGGTTATGTAATTGATATAAGCGAAAAAAGAAAATTGTTGTTGAAGGGAGTTATTTGCTATTTAACATGCGCCATTTTATTATTACTGCTATCTAGCAGTTATACAGCCTCGCAAATCAGCAATCATTGGATTGCTTTTAGCATTTACATTATTATCTTTTTAACAGGTATTATTAGGGCTTTTACAGGCCCCTGTTTTGGAACAATGGTAGCTGCAATTGTACCTAAAGATATGCTGCAAAATGCTACAACATGGAATCAAGGAATTTGGCTATCTGCATCGGTTACAGGCCATGCAACCGTTGGATTTCTGATTGCTTTAATAGGCAATACCAATTCGCTATTGATTATCTGTTGCATGATTGTTCTTGGCATTTTTTACATGTACCGAATAAAGCCCAAACCTGCACTAAATGTTAAGGGAGAAAAAACCGGCTTAGCAAGTGTAAAAGAAGGCTTGGTATATGTATATCAAACCAAAGAATTATTAGGCGCTTTATCACTCGATTTATTTGCCGTATTTTTTGGCGGGGCAGTTGCAATGATTCCTGTATTTGCAAAAGATATTTTAAATGTAGGACCAATCGGATTTGGATGGTTAAATGCTGCTGCAGATATTGGATCTATCTTAATCATTGTTTTACTTACTTTTTTCCCAATCCATAGAGGTCAGGGTAAAAAATTACTATTGGCAGTTGGAGGTTTTGGCATTTGCATCATCATTTTTGCATTATCGAAATTGTTTTGGCTTTCATTTGCAGTACTGGTAATTAGTGGCATACTTGATGGAATTAGTATGATTGTGAGAGGAACCATTGTACAAATGAGAACTCCAGATCATATGCGGGGCAGGGTAATGAGTGTAAACTCTATGTTTATCAATAGCAGCAATGAATTGGGGCAGTTCGAAAGTGGTATGGCAGCAAAATTATTAGGCGTTATCCCTTCTGTTGTTTTTGGAGGTTGCATGACCATTTTTGTTGTAGCGGTAACTTGGTTCAAAGCCCCAGCATTAAGAAAAATGGAATATTAAAAATCTTCGAGAATAATATTCAACAGCAAAGAACAACAATCCCTCTATTAAAGTTTAATGAGTTTTTCCAATACAAAGTATACTGCTGGGCAAAAACTAGCATTCTTTAAAGTAATAACCGGACGTTTTAGTAAAACATCTTCATCGGTATAAGGGAACCTTTGACAATCGGATGGTCTTTTATCATAAATACTACAGAAATTATCTTCTCCTAAAAAAGGGCAGGGAGTAGACTTTACTACATAATCTCCTTCAGAATCAAGAGAAAGATATGTTTCGATAAAGTTACTCTCCTTCATATTTAAATGCTTGCTGATTCTTTTAATATCAGGCGTTTTAAATCGGGGGGAGTAATTTTTACAACAATTGGCACAAGTTAAACAATCGATTTTTTCAAATGCTGCTTCATGCAAATCGGGTAGCAGTTTTAAAACTTTATTTTTATCGGCCCTACTCAGCCAGTTTTTATACAATTTCTCGTGCTCCTTGCTTTTTTTCTCCCAATTATTCAACAAATCTTCTTCCATATAATCGATTTTATCGTATTTCAACTAAAACAAACTCGTTTAAGTTAATTTAGCAATTGCTAGCTACAAAGTTAATTCCTTGTTCAACTGCTAAATTAGGAATTCAATGAGAGAACTGTGGCTAATTTTAATTGCAAGTTCAATTTATGTTTTTATTACCGTTTTATCTATTTCACCCCACTGGCATTGCTGGGATTTAAGGCAATTGAAATATTGTTCATTTATATGGAAAGACATTACCCAAAAAGACATTCCATTGCAATCTAACTTGAAATACTTATTTGGGCCTCCGGGCTGGAGAGATGATGGCAGGAGCATTAGCAGCAATGAACTAAGGGAATTGGGGCAAATGTAGCAGCTAAGAAGTTAACAACCTATCCCCCGATTAAACAAAATCAATCAAATTCTGTTACATCATCTTAACTTTGCGGCACTTAAAATATGAATTAGTATATGAACTTATTTGAGCAACAATCTACCCAGTTTCAACGGAGGCATATTGGCCCTAACGAGAATGCCTTAAATAGCATGTTAGCCACCATCAATGAAAAAAATATAGGCGCTCTCATTAACAAAACTGTACCTGATAGTATTCGCATAAAAACTGATCTTGATGTACCTGCATCAATCAGTGAATTTGAATACTTACAACAGTTAAAGATTGTAGCTTCAAAAAATAAAGTATACAAGAATTTTATTGGACAAGGTTATTATGGCACTATCACTCCAAGTGTTATTTTAAGAAACATTTTTGAGAATCCAGGATGGTATACCCAATACACTCCTTATCAAGCAGAAATTTCTCAAGGCAGGTTAGAAAGCTTGTTGAATTTTCAAACAATGGTAACTGATTTAACAGGCTTACCAATGGCCAATGCTTCCTTATTAGATGAAGCAACTGCTGCAGCGGAAGCCATGGCAATGTTGTTTCATCAAGCCAACAAAACAGACAATATTACCAAGCCAAAATTATTTGTTGATGAGCAGATATTCCCTCAAACAAAATTGGTGTTGATAACAAGAGCTGCTCCTATCGGAATTGAAATTGTAACGGGCAATTACCAATCCGCCAATATTGATACAACTTATTTTGGCGCAATACTGCAATACCCAGCCAACAATGGTTCTGTTGATGATTACCGCAATTTCATCAAAGGTGTTCACGAAGCAGGTGCTTATGTAATCATGGCTACCGATTTATTGGCATTAACACTACTAACACCTCCTGGCGAATTAGGCGCTGATGTAGCAATTGGTTCTGCTCAAAGATTTGGGGTTCCAATGGGATATGGCGGCCCTCATGCAGCTTTTTTTGCAACCAATGATGATTTTAAAAGAGGCATGCCGGGTAGATTAATTGGTGTAAGTATCGATGCCCAGGGCAATCGTGCTTTAAGAATGGCTTTACAAACAAGGGAACAACATATTAAACGCGAAAAAGCCACTTCAAATATTTGTACTGCACAAGCTTTATTGGCCAACATGGCTGCAATGTATGCAGTATATCATGGTGCAAATGGATTAAAAAATATTGCCCAAAGAATCCATTTAATGGCCAGTTCAGTAGCGGCCTCGCTTGTACAATTAGGCTTGCGTCAATCTAATAATCATTTCTTCGACACCATTCATATTGCGGGAGTTGATGCAGCTAAAATAAAAACAGTTGCAGAACAACACCATACCAATTTCCGTTATTTCGAAGACGGCAGCATTGGAATAAGTATCGATGAAACTACTTCAATTGAAGATGCAAATAACATTATAAAAATATTTGAAACGGTTTTAGGAAAAAATACTGGCAAGAAAATATCTGCTGAATCGATATTAGCAACTCCAACTGCGATTGATAAAAATCTAACTAGAACAAGCAGCTACTTAACTCATCCTGTGTTTAATACACATCATAGTGAGAGCCAGATGATGCGATATATCAAGCAATTAGAAAATAAAGATCTATCGTTAAATACCAGTATGATCAGTTTAGGTAGTTGCACCATGAAGTTGAATGCAGCTACGGAAATGATTCCTGTGAGTTGGCCAGAATTTGGAGGCTTGCACCCCTTTGTACCAATGAATCAAACAGAAGGCTACCAACAAATTCTAGCTGAACTAAATCAATTTTTATGTGCTGTTACAGGATTTACGGCATGCAGTTTACAACCCAACAGCGGTGCACAGGGTGAATATGCAGGATTATTAACCATAAGAGCCTATCATCTACACAGAAAAGAAGAACATAGAAATATTGTACTTATTCCTATTAGCGCTCATGGAACCAACCCAGCAAGTGCTGTTATGGCAGGATTCAAAGTAGTAGTGGTAAAATGTGATGAGGCTGGAAATATTGATATGACCGACTTACAAAATAAAGCCATTCAATACAAAGATTCATTAGGGGGATTGATGGTTACATACCCATCTACCCATGGTGTTTTCGAAGAAACAATAAAAGATATTTGTAACATCATACACGAAAATGGCGGATTGGTTTATATGGATGGAGCCAATATGAATGCACAAGTTGGCCTAACAAGCCCAGGAATGATTGGCGCTGATGTTTGTCATCTTAATTTACACAAAACATTTGCCATTCCTCATGGAGGTGGTGGACCAGGAATGGGACCAATCTGTGTGAATGATAAACTAGCTCCTTTTTTACCAGGACATTTAATGGGTTATACAAATGATGAATTAGCGGTAAGTGCTGCCCCATTTGGGTCTGCAAGTATTTTATTAATTAGTTACGCATATATCAAAATGTTGGGCTATGATGGTATTCGTATGGCAACTGAATATGCTATTTTGAATGCCAATTACATGAAAGCACGTTTGGAAAAATATTACCCAATATTGTACACCGCTAAAAATGGCACTTGTGCGCATGAGTTTATTATTGATTTAAGACCCTTTAAACAGAGCGCAGGAGTTGAAGTAGAGGATGTTGCCAAGCGATTAATCGATTATGGGTTTCACGCCCCTACTATGAGTTTCCCTGTTCCAGGAACCATCATGATCGAGCCTACAGAAAGCGAAGACAAAGGAGAACTAGATCGTTTTTGTGATGCCATGATTGCCATTTACGAAGAAATCAAATCAATAGAAAATGGCATATCGGATAAATTAGACAATGCTTTAAAAAATGCACCGCATACACAAGCAGTTATTTGTGCAGATGAATGGAATCATGCTTATACCAGACAGGAAGCTGCTTTCCCTTTGTATTATGTTACCCAGAATAAATTCTGGCCAAGTGTTGGAAGGGTAAACAATACCCATGGAGACAGAAACCTCATTTGCACTTGTGAGCCAGTTTCTTCTTATGCAGAATAAGTTTTAAACCATTACACAAATGGCTAAAATATACTGTTGGCAATTAATTCACCCAGCTACTCATGTGGCTGGGTTTTGTTTAACAAGTAAATAATGGCGTCTTTATCTGCTATATTTTGTTCTAATTGTTGAATTTGCTGTTGTAAAGAATGGATGAGTGCAACTTGAATTGACAAATAATTGTTGCCATTTTCACTCAAATGACGCGAGGTTTTCAAATCTTCAGTAGCATACAAATTTGTTGTCATAGTACCTTGCCCTGTAACCAACCAATGTATATTTAAATCGGGAAAATGCGATTTAATCTTTTCTAATACGCCAGATCCAATATTGCCTTTCCCCCTAAATTGTTTTCCTAAATAACCATTAGACAAACCGCATCTATGTTCAAATGCATAGGCACTAAATGATTTATATTCCAAATAACGATATAGTCGATCCATTAATCTCATTGGGTATAAATACGTTAAAAAAAAGCAGATGAATGCATTATTGGTTCAATAGTTTGTATGAAATTGTTCTCCGATTTTGCGAAGTAAAGCATGCAATAGGCTTTTTACAATACGGCAAATACCTGAATTTATTTTTATTTAACGGAATTAGAAAACAAATAAACAATACATAAAATTGCAGAAAAATGAGTACACCACTAATTCACCAAAAGTTTAATCAGCGGCACCAAAGTATTACCAAACTATTGTTTAAAGTCAAATAGTGTTGCTGTGAAAATAGCCCTTTCCCGTTTTTTAAAAATCACATCCCAATTGCCTCTGTATCTAAGAATTTTAGGTACTACCAGGTCTCCCACCCTTGTCATTTCAACATTCATACTTACGTCAAAATCATAAACCCCTGCTTTGTAACTAAGCGAATAATTTCTGGCCAATACCTCCATGGTTTTCATATCAAACCATGTCTCCATTTGATCAACCACAATTTGATCGTTCTTTAAAAATCCCAGCTCTTCTTTTGGCTTAATACTAAAAACATAACAGAGCGCCCCTTTAAATTCTTGTATGTCCAATTTATAAGCATAGAATTTATGTGCATTTTCATCGTATAAATCCAACTTATCTCCAATAAAAGGAATACCCTTAATTTTCTTCCCAGGATTAAAGAACAACATTTTTAATTGCTCTTTGTGCTTTTCTATACCTTTCTTATTGGTAGTAGTAGCATTCTTTCCTTTAACAATATTATTTTCACCACAGATGGTTCCTTTTGTAAAAAACAAAGAAGCATACAACTCAGGTGTAGTATAATTGTAATTGCGCTGAGCATCATAAAAGTCTCCAGTTATTTTTTCTTCGAGCACATCCATGGTTCTACAAGCCCCAATTCTATTCTGTCTTGTTTTACTGTACAAAGAAGCTACAACAGCTCCTTTTTTATCTTTCATTTGGATATCATTGTAAGAGCTATAACCCAATACACGTAAGTTTCTGAAAGCTTTATAGAATGTAGTATCTTCTTTTATTTGTTCTAGCAAATACTTGTAATCGATATTGTTCCTAACAACAACTTCTGCTAACGTAAATCGTTTTTCATCAATTACAACAGTGGTGTCTTGAGCCAATAGTTTTGCATCAGCCAATAACAAGAAGGCTGCAAGTAAGTACTTGATCATTTAGCAAAGCTCATTTTATAATCAACTTTAATTTTCCCTTTGCTAATATCATTTAATTTGCCTTGAAGCATTTTTTTTCTTAATGGCTTTAAATAATCAATAAAAAGTTTGCCTTCAATATGATCATACTCATGTAATATAACCCTAGCAGTAATGCCAGAAAATGTTTCTGTAAATTCATTAAAATGTTCATCCATATAATGTAGCGTTACCCTTTCGGCGCGCATGATATCTTCTCTAATTTTAGGAATACTCAAGCAACCTTCGTTGTATGCCCAATCGTCTCCATGGGTTTCGATTATTTCGGCATTAACAAAAACCTTTTTTATACCAGGTCCATCATTGTATACCCCTTTCTCTTCTGCTTCCAAATTTTCGAAGATCTGAACGCTGTCTACAACGAATAATCGAATATCTCTATTTACTTGAGGGGCTGCAAGGCCAACCCCATTGCTTGAATACATGGTTTCCCACATATCAGCTAAAAATGCAGTCAAATTAGGATAAGAAGCATCTATTGGCTTACTTACTTTTCTTAGAACAGGCGCTCCATATGCTACAATGGGAAGAATCATTATACTGTAATTGGTTAAGCAACAAAAGTAAACCAAAGCATGGCAAAAACAAAATGAGGCTATCCGAGCTGCTGAAGGTACTCCTGAAGCATAATAGTAGCAGCTATTTGATCGATATTGCCTTTAACCCTACGATCCTTCTTTTTCATACCCATATCAATCATTGCCCGCACCGCCATTTTAGAAGTATATCTTTCATCTACCTTTTGAATGGGAATATTTGGAAAAGCTTTGGTTAAATTTTTGATCGCTGCGGCTACCAGGGGTGTTGCATGAGTGGCAGAATCGTCTAAACTAAGAGGCTCCCCGATCAATATTAATTCTACTTCTTCGGTTTTAAGATAATTCTCCAGAAATGGAATTAATTCTTTAGAAGCAATGGTTGTTAATGCTGTTGCAATTATTTTAAAAGGGTCTGTAACTGCCAACCCAGTTCTTTTTCCACCATAATCAATACAAATAATTCTTGCCACATTAATTAGTTTACCAACCGTATTGTAAGAATACAGCGATGATTACAATAATACCAAATACTACACTTGCAATTCCATTGGCCGTCATAAAAGCGATATTTACTTTACTCAAATCATTGGGCTTAACCAATTGATGTTGGTAAATCAACATGCCTATAAAAATCAAAACGCCAATCCAATAAATCCAATGAAAGCCTCCAATTAATCCTGCTATAATAATACAAATACTACTAAGCAAATGCAAAAGCTCCGAAATTCTTAACCCAGTTGCTTTTCCAAATGTACTTGGAATGGAGTACAAATTTTCGGATTGATCAAAGTCTACATCTTGCATCGCATAAATAATATCAAATCCGCTTACCCAAAAAATAACTGTTAAAGAAAACAATATAGGCAACCAATTAAAATAGCCAGTTACTGCTAAAAAAGCTCCAATTGGCGCTAATGATAAGCCAACCCCTAAGACTATATGACATAAGGCTGTGAACCTTTTTGTAAAACTATAAAATAGAATAACAAATAATGCCACTGGAGAAAGATAAAAGCAAATTGAATTGATAAAATAAGTTGCAGTAATAAACATCAAACAATTAACAATCACAAAAAGCAAAGCATTCTCCGCCGATAAAATCCCTGCCGGTATTTCTCTTATTGCTGTTCTAGGATTCTTGGCATCAAAATGACGATCGAGGTATCGATTGAATGCCATGGCAGCGCTTCTTGCAGTTACCATACAAATAATTACCAATAAAAATTTCTTCCCAAGTATTGAACTCCACAATGCATCCATTGAACCATTCTCCATTGGAACTGCAATGAAAAATCCAATCAAAGCAAATGGCAAAGCAAAAATGGTATGCGAAAATTTAATGAGGCTTAAGTAGTTTCTAATATTTGGCAAAGAAAAAATTTTAACTATGAAAAAAGAATTGAATTATTGATGAATATTGTTTTCTATAAATTTCCACATAACTATGCCAGCAGCAACAGAAACATTTAAAGAATGCTTAGCACCTAATTGAGGAATTTCGATACATGCATCACAAAGGGCTAAAACATCATTTGAAACCCCCTCCACTTCATTACCAAGTACAAATGCAGATTTATTGTTCTTAAAATCACCGTTTTCTAAAGAAATACTCCCTTCGGCTTGTTCAACTGCATAAATACAATAACCTGCCTGTTTTAATTGTTGAATTGCTTCAATGGTATTGTTGAAATATTTCCACTCCACAGTTTCGGTTGCACCAAGGGCAGTTTTATTGATATCTCTATGTGGTGGCTGGGGAGTAAATCCACATAAATAGATCGATTCAATCAAAAAAGCATCTGCTGTTCTAAAAATACTCCCAACATTGTGCATACTTCTGATATTGTCTAAAACTACAATAAGCGGGGTTTTTCCTGCTTGCTTAAAGTCGTCTACCGATTTTCTACCCAATTCATCCATGTTCCACTTTCGCATGATACAAAGGTAAATCCATCCGATTAAATAATCTTTTTCAATTTATTGTACAAATGAACTAATTTATGCCCTATCATTTAAACAAAATACCATGCTAAAAATTTCCCGTTATTTAATTGCAATGGCCATTGCGAGTCCATTTTTTTCCCTCTCTCAGGAAGAAAAAATAGACCTTAATATGATTCAAAAAATTAGAAAAGAGGGTTTAGAAAATTCCAAAGTGATGGAAATTGCCTTCAATTTAACCGACAAAGCTGGCCATCGACTCACCAATTCACCTGGTTATTTTAGGGCAGCAAATTACGCCAAGGAAACCATGTTGGGATGGGGCTTACAAAAGGCAGCCATTGAACCTTGGGGAGAATTTGGAAAAGGTTGGGATTTAGAAAAATGCTATTTAGCCATTACTGCCCCCTATTATAAACCCCTATTGGCTTATCCAAAAACTTGGACAAGCGGAACCAAGGGATTGAAATCGGCAGAAATTATTGTTATATCTGCAAAAGACACAACTGACCTAGAAAAATATAGAGGGCAACTAAAAGGGAAATTGATCATGATGGATCAACCAGTTGCTTATAATCATACATTCAAACCAGATGCCTTTAGGTATACAGATGAAGAACTTGCAAAAATGGCCGCTGCTCAAATAGCACCAGCAAGACCTGTTGATACTGCTCAACAAAGAAGACAAATGCAACAGTTTGCCCAACAAAGAGGTGGTGGAGCTCAAAGGATGGGTGTTTTACTAAAAGAAATGGCCAAAGCAGAAGGTGCAGTAGGAATGATTAGTTCAGGTGGAATAAGAAGCCATGATGGAACCATTTTTGCTCAAGGAGGCGGGGCATATAAAGGCGCTGACCCAGAAAACATATTGGATATGGTGCTAGGCATAGAAGATTTTAATACCCTTTTACGTTTAGCAAAATCAGGAACAACAGTAAAATTAGATACTGAAGTAAAAACAAAATTTTATTCGAAGGATTTACAAGGATATAATGTAATCGCAGAAATCCCTGGTACAGATCCACTTTTAAAAGATGAAGTAGTAATGATTGGAGCACACTTGGATTCTTGGCAAACCGGAACAGGTGCTACAGACAATGCTTCTGGATCTTCTGTAATGATGGAAGTAATGCGCATTTTGAAAACTTTAGGGGTAGAAACCAAAAGAACCATTCGGATTGGCTTATGGAGTGGCGAGGAACAAGGTTTACTAGGTTCTAGAGGTTATGTGAAAAATACTTTTGCAGACCCTGCAACCATGCAAACTACAGCTGCACATGAAAAGTTTTCTGGTTACTTTAATATTGATAATGGTACTGGCAAAATAAGGGGTATTTATTTACAAGGAAATGAAGCTTGTAGGAATATCTTTAGCCAATGGCTAGCTCCGTTTAAAGATCTTGGTGCTACAACAGTAACCATAAGCAATACAGGCGGTACAGATCATCAATCATTTGATGGGGTTGGATTACCGGGCTTTCAATTTATTCAAGATCCAATTGAATATGATACAAGAACACACCATAGCAATATGGATGTATACGACCACTTGATTGAAGCCGATTTAAAACAAATGGCAACCATTGTAGCCTCATTTGTTTACAATGCTGCTCAAAGAGATGGCAAATTACCTAGAAAAGAAATGCCGAAACCAAGAGCCGTTACCCCAAGATAGACCATCCTAGAAAAGATACTTTTCCACAATAAGGGAATGCTTGCAAAAAAGAAAGCGCAAGAGAGATTTTCAGGTGAAATATAACTTTGTTTAATTTTAAACCAAGATTTAGAAAAGAGAAAGACATCAAACCCCTCTCTTTTTTCTAATTCTAACATGCTACTTTTTATTGTAAAAAACTAAAACAATTTTACTGAGCTTTTTTCATTAATCTTCAAGATTGCTTTTCACAGGAATCATTCCTGCTTTATGCCTCCGCACTAATTCATTTATTTCATTGACAATTTTTTCATTTTTACCATAAATATCATATTGCTCAGAAGGATCAACTGATAAATTAAATAGTGTTGGCTTTTCTAATTTCTCAATTTTTTCTGGATAGCCGTTGGGATTATTTTTCAAATAATATAATTTATAATCACCTAATCGAGCGGCAAATAAATCTGTAGCATGGTAAAAAAACATCTCATTTCTGGGATTTACATCTTTGTTCTGAACCATTAATGGACTCAAATCATATCCATCTGTTTTTAATGAGGCAGGAATGTTGATGTTTGCAATGCTACATAGAGTTGGCAAAATGTCTAATGTGCTACCCATCTTCATCTCAACCCTTGGTTTAATATTAGTAGGAGCCCAAACAATAAAGGGAACACGCATTCCACCTTCATAACTGGAACCCTTTGCGCCAAACAATATTCCGGAGGATCCTCCTTGTTCGTTATACAACTTCCAAGGGCCATTATCAGATGTAAAAATCACATACGTGTTTTCTTCCAAATGCAACTCTTTTAGCGTCTCCATTACTTTTCCGACACTCCAATCAAGTTCCTCAATCACATCACCATATAGACCTCTTCTACTTTTCCCTTTGAAATCTTTGCCTACAAATAGTGGTACATGGGGCATTGTGTGAGCCAAATAAAGGAAAAACGGTTTCTCTTTATTTCTCTTTATAAAGTCAATAGATTCTTCAGTATATCGCTGCGTAATCGTATTTTGATTTGCCGGTCTCTCTATTATTGCTGAATTTCTCATTAGAGGAACATTGAAGTCTTGAAAATTTGGCGTAAACATTTCTTCACTGGTCAAACCCACTTTTCGATCCATGTCATTAGAATAAGGTATTCCAAAATAATAATCAAAGCCATTATTATTTGGTGCAAACTGTTTTAAATGACCCAAATGCCATTTCCCTACTAATGCAGTTTGATAATTATTAGCTTTCAACAGTTCAGCAATAGTTAGTTCAGATTCAGGTAATCCACCTTTTGAATCAGGAAATAAAACCCTACGTTTATAACTTTCCATTCCTATCCTTACAGGTAATTTACCAGTCATTAAAGCGGCTCTTGACGGAGTACAAACATTCGCCGCCACATAGAAATTAGTCCATTTTTGACCTTCATAGGCCATTCGATCTAAATTAGGCGTTTTTATGACCGGATTACCAAATGTTCCTAAATCCCCATACCCTAAATCATCTGCATATATTACTATAAAGTTGGGTTTCCGTTTCTTTGATGTTTGCGCCATTGACTGAAATGCAGTCGAAATACATAAGGCGACAATGAATAATTTAAACTTCATGATTGTATATTTTGTAGCAAAAAACAATTGCTTAAACAGGATATAAAAATAGCTAAAATCCTCTTTTTCATTTGCTAAAACTTAAACGAATTTTGGTCTAAATTACATTTAAGATAAGTTAGAGTACAATTTGGTTCAACTAGATAGACTATTAAAAGAGAGATACTTTTCCACAATAAGGGAGCGGTACTGCTAGGGTTCATAGGCATCCTTATATTTGTTGCCCATGGCTAAAGGCAACGATACACCACTAATGCAACAGCATCGGGCTATTAAACAAAAACATCCTGATGCTGTTTTGTTATTCAGGGTAGGAGATTTTTATGAAACATTTGGAGAAGATGCCATTATCGCATCCAGGGTTTTAGGTATTACATTAACAAAGCGCAATAATGGAGCAGCAGCATCCAGCGAATTGGCCGGGTTTCCGCACCATTCAGTGGATACCTATTTACACAAATTGGTAAAAGCAGGATATCGAGTAGCTATTTGTGATCAGTTAGAAGACCCCAAAACAGTAAAAGGAATTGTAAAAAGAGGCGTTACCGAAATGGTTACACCAGGTGTTGCCACCAACGATAAATTATTAGAATACAAAACCAATAATTTTTTAGCAGCTATTCATTATAGCGAAACAGAAACAGGCATAGCTTTATTGGATATTTCTACAGGTGAATTTTTTGTAGCCCAAGGCAATCAAGAATACATAGACAAGCTATTACAGAGCTTGCAACCTGCGGAAATAATTTTTCAAAAAAGTTATCAAAAACAATTCAAAGAAACCTATGGTACTAAGTTTTATACTTATACCATGGAGTCTTGGATATTTGATGAAGCTTTTGCAACAGAAAGCTTGTTAAAACATTTCCAAACCCATTCCTTAAAAGGATTTGGTATTGAAGGTCTTTCAGCATCCATTATTGCTGCTGGTGCTATTTTATACTATTTAAAGGAAACAGAACATCCCAACATTCAACATATAACAGGCATTCAAAGAATCATTAGAAATGATTTTTTGTGGATGGATCGTTTTACCATCCGCAATCTAGAACTTTTGCCAAACGGCCTAGATCAACATACTAGTTTATTACAAGTTTTAGATCAAACAATTAGCCCAATGGGTGCAAGATTGTTTAAAAGGTGGATGATATTTCCCTTAAACGATATTGGAAAAATCAATGAACGATTAGATGCTGTTGAATATTTATTGTTGCAATTAGAACTGCAGGCCGAAGTTTCGCAATCAATAAAAATTTGTGGCGATGTAGAAAGATTGGTTAGTAAAATTCCTTTAAAGAAAATAAACCCAAGAGAAGTAATGCATTTGGCAAAGGGTTTAGAACAAAGTAGCCAAATTAAAAAAGCTTTATCCCATTGCAATAATCCATATTTATTGCATCTAGCTGGTTTATTGAATGAATGCAAGGAGATTGTAGAAAAAATTAAAACTACCATCGTCGAAACGCCTCCGGTAATGACCAATAAAGGAGGAATCATTCAAGAAGGTGTTCATGATGAGTTAGATCAATTAAGAAAAATTGCATCTGGGGGAAAAGAATACTTGATTGAAATTCAACAAAGAGAGTCAGAAAGAACCGGAATCAGTTCGCTCAAAATAAGTTTCAACAACGTTTTTGGATATTATTTAGAAGTAACCAATTCGCATAAACATAAAGTACCATCAGACTGGATAAGAAAGCAAACACTTTCCAATGCAGAA
>Ga0164292_10001313_pt1 | contig 19970 bp, 19 predicted proteins | sample GEODES117metaG_FD_111486 | JGI IMG/M metagenome (GOLD analysis project Ga0164292, IMG submission 111486) | Eutrophic lake water microbial communities from Lake Mendota, Wisconsin, USA - GEODES117 metaG | ecosystem: Environmental > Aquatic > Freshwater > Lake | place: USA: Lake Mendota...
CGTAGGCCCGCTGACAAGACGGCTCCCACGCCACGCTTACGCCGGGAGCAGCACCAACCCGCTGATCCCGCACGCAAACATCCCATCCGCGCACAAACTGCAGCCGGATGCAGCACACTCCGCGCCCATCCAACAACCTGTTATAAAAAGCAAATCTCGCTGCAGCAGACTACCGCTTCGCGGTGTACGGTGTGTATGTTCCACACTGCCAACCCCGGACCGGAAAATGGCCCTGTCATGCATCTGGCGCTTCTGGCCCAAACAGCGCTTGGTGAAGCGGCCTGCCGCAATCGTCCGCCACCAACCGCGCAGAGCCGCAGCTTATTGTGGGGTGTAATGTGGGGAAAGATCGACCTATCGACCTCTATCCCACTGTAAAAATGAGCTTAATCGGTAATTGCTGGATGCCCCGCAAGGATTCGAACCTTGATTGACGGAGTCAGAGTCCGCTCTCTTACCATTAGAGGACGGGGCATTGGCCTTACCTTCGGGCATGGCCCGGCGGTTGCAGCGAAGGCGCTCCCTAGTTTTGTGCAGGCGCAAGGTCAAGGCCGCTTGCGCGATAGGGCAGGAGCCGCGCTTGCCCTTCACCGGGGCTTGGGTTACCTTGGCTTCAGGTGCCGGGCGTGCATGCGCATGCCGCGGTGATTGGAAAGTACGAGCATTATGGCGGAAACCATGCCGCCGGACAGAAATGCAAGGGCTGGCAAGAAACGGGGCTCAAGGTCCGGCAAGGTAGCTGATTTTCGCTACACACGCGCCCCCCAGTCAGATTTGCCCCGCAAGAACGGCCGCGATGGCCGGAGCAAGGGTAATCCGCCGCCGGCTGCTGCGGCCGCTTCGGGGGCAGCATCGGGACAGGCGCGCCGCGACCAGGATCTGGCTGCGATCGGCACTTCGAGGCCCAGCCATCAGGGCGAGGCCTATGCCGCGCTCGATCTCGGCACCAATAATTGCCGCCTGCTGATCGCCCGCCCCTCGGGCCGCGATTTCACGGTGATCGACGCTTTCAGCCGGGTGGTGAAGCTGGGCGAAGGCCTCGCCACCACCGGCAAGCTTTCCGACAAGGCGATGGACCGCACGCTGTCGGCGCTCACCATCTGCGCCGACAAGCTCCAGCGCCGCAGCGTGCGCCTCGCCCGCTCGGTCGCGACCGAGGCCTGCCGCAGAGCCACCAACGGCCCCGATTTCATCGAGCGGGTGCGGCGCGAGACCGGCATCGCGCTCGACATCATCAGCGCCGAGGAAGAAGCACGCCTGGCGGTGCTGGGCTGCCACATCCTGCTCGAAGCGGGCGATGGCCCGGCGATGATCTTCGACATCGGCGGCGGCTCGACCGAGCTGGTTCTGGTCGAGGCGGGCGGCAATGCCGAGGCGAGCCGCGTGCCGCGGATCCTCGACTGGCAGAGCGTGCCGTGGGGCGTCGTCTCGCTCACCGACACGGTCGGGCGCAGCGAGGAAGGCGAGGACGCGCGCATCGCCCGCTACGCCAAGATGCGGCAATTGGTGTCGGACAGTTTCGCCCCCTTTGCCGCGCGCGTTTCCGAATCGGCCGCCCATCCCGATATCCGCCTGCTGGGCACTAGCGGCACAGTAACGACGCTCGCCAGCCTCTATCTCGAACTGCCCAGCTATGATCGCCGCGCGGTCGACGGCTTGATCGTGCCGGCCGCCGAAATGCGCGAGATCAGCGCGCGATTGAGCGTGATGACCCCCTATGAACGCAGCACCCTGCCCTGCATCGGACAGGATCGCGCCGATCTGGTGGTGGCGGGCTGCGCCATCCTCGAGGCGATTCTCGATCTGTGGCCCGCACGGCGGCTGGGCGTTGCCGATCGCGGCATTCGCGAGGGCATCCTCAGGAGCATGATGGCCGCCGAGCGGCGCAGCGAACGCTCCTTGCGCGCGCTCCAGCAGCAGCGCGGCGGGAAGTCTGCACAATGAGCCGCGGCGACAAGAACCCCAGCAAGCGGGTGAAGACCGCCAAGGGCCGCACCGCATCACAGGTGCGGTGGCTCGAACGCCAGCTCAATGATCCCTATGTGCGGCAGGCCAAGGCCGACGGCTATCGCAGCCGTGCGGCTTACAAGCTGATTGAACTCGACGAGAAATTCGGACTGCTCAAGGGCGCGACGCGCGTGGTCGATCTCGGCATCGCGCCGGGCGGCTGGGCGCAGGTGGTGCGCGCCAAGTCACCCAAGGCGCAGGTGGTCGGGATCGATCTGCTCCCCGTCGATCCGCTCGAAGGGGTGACGATCTTCCAGATGGATTTCATGGCCGACGCTGCCCCGCAGGCGCTGGCCGATGCGCTGGGCGGCGCGCCCGATCTGGTGATGTCCGACATGGCCGCCAACACCGTCGGCCACAAGCAGACCGATCACCTGCGCACGATGGGACTGGTCGAGGCAGCGGCGTGGTTCGCGGTGGAGAATCTCGCGCCCGGCGGCGCCTTCGTCGCCAAGGTGCTGGCGGGCGGAACCGACACCGATCTGCTCGCCCTGCTGAAGAAGCACTTCACCACCGTCAAACACGCCAAGCCGCCTGCGAGCCGCAAGGATTCGTCCGAATGGTATGTGGTGGCGCAGAAATTCAAAGGGCGCGAGTAAGCCCGCGCCCTTCAGAATGTCGGTCTATTCGGTGGCGGCTGCCGGATCGGTGCCGGCTTCCGCCTCAGCCACCGCGCCTGCTTCTTCTTCGGCCGCAGCCGCTTCCTCGCCGCCTGCTGCGGCCGCATCGGCCACGAAGGTCGGCACCGGCAGATTGGCGCCCTTGGAATTGAGATACATCGCCAGCGCGGCGCGGTCTTCAATCTTGGAGAGACCGGCGAAGCTCATCTTGGTGCCCGAGACATAGGCCTTGGGGTTCTTGAGCCACTGGTTCATCTTGTCCCAGTCCCAGGTGCCGCCCAGCGCCTTCAGTTCGGCGCTATAGGCAAAGCCGCCCTTGGCCGCGACCGGGCCGCCCATTACGCCGCCCAGATTCGGGCCGATGCCATTGGCGCCGCCCGCATCGATCGTGTGGCAGCTCTGGCACTTGGAATAGGCCTTCTCGCCCGCGGCGACCAGTTCGGCGGCGGGCATCATGTTGAGCGCTTCCGCCATCGACATTTCGGCCGGGCCTGCGCCTTCCTCGACCGCGCCTTCGATCACGTAGCCGAGCTTTTCCGGGCGTTCCGGCTTGTCGCCATGGAAGAACTTGCCCGAAAGGATCGAAAGACCCAGCCCGAGGCCTGCCGCGAACAGCACCCAGCCGGCCGCGGTGTTGAACAGATCGCCACCACCAGTCTGGCCTGCGGCGTTTTCCTGCGAAGAGTTGTCCTGTGTCATCCCGCCGGCTCCATAGTGTTGCCTGACGACGCGCGCAAGGGCGATCGTGGCATGAATCCTTGCAGCTTTTGCAAGCGGACTTGCCGCCTCGCGTGCGGGCCTCTAGCAGCCTTGGCATCATGCGATCCTTCCCTGGCCCTGCTCTTGAAATCGTCGACCGGATGCGCGCTGCAGCCGCCGCCGATCCGGCGCGCGCGATTGCCTTCCAGGGGTCGCCCGGCGCCAATTCGCACCGCGCTGCAACCGAGGCCCGCCCTGCATGCAACCCGCTGCCATGCTTCAGTTTTGAAGACGCGCTGGAGGCGGTGAAGGACGGCCGCGCGGCGCAGGCGATCATCCCGATCGAGAATTCGCAGCATGGGCGGGTGGCCGATATCCACTTCCTGCTGCCCGAAAGCGGGCTGCACATCACCGGCGAATATTTCATGCCGATCCACCACGCGCTGATGGCGCTGGGCTCCGGACCATTCGAGGCCGCCTACAGCCACCCGCAGGCGCTCGGCCAGTCGCGCCACTATCTGCGCGCGCACGGGATCGTGCCCTTGAGCCATGCCGACACCGCGGGCGCGGCGGCTTACGTGGCCGAACGCGGCGATGCCAATGTCGCCGCGATTGCCCCGGCGCTCGCGGCCGAGCTCTACGGGCTCACGATCATCGAGCACAATGTCGAGGACAGTCCCGACAACATGACCCGCTTCGTGATCCTCGCCCGCGAGCCGCTGGCGAGCAGGACGCTGGCGGGCAAGCCGGTGATGACGACCTTCATCTTCGAGGTGAAGAACATCCCCGCCGCGCTCTACAAGTCGCTGGGCGGCTTCGCCACCAACGGCGTCAACATGACCAAGCTGGAAAGCTACCAGCAAGGCACCAGCTTTGCCGCGACCACCTTTTACGCCGACATCATCGGCGCACCGGGCGATCCGGGCGTGGACCGGGCGCTGGAGGAATGCGCGTTCCATTCCAAGGAATTGCGCATTCTGGGAACCTACGAACAGGCCCGCGCCAGAGGTTGAAGCGCGGCAAAAAGGGTTAACGCCGCAAGCGGCGCGGTTTCGCGGTTGCACCTCGGCAGACGGCGTGCCACCAAGTCGCACGAATGACCGCAGCGGCGCAGACCCTCCCGGCCGAATCACCAGAAGATTCAGGCGCATCCCTCGCCTTCGATGCGTCAGCATGGGAGCGGCTGCGCGATGATGGCGACATCCAGTTCGCCCCCGTCGATATCCCCGAAATCAAACCGCCCGAGCCGAGCTGGTTCGAAAAGATGCTGGCCCAGCTGTTCCAGTTCCTCGGCGAGCTGTTCGCACCGCTCGGCCAGCTCTTCGGGGCTTCGTGGTGGTGGCTGCAATGGGTGCTGCTTGGCGCGGTCGCGCTGTTCGTGATCATGCTGCTGTGGCGCAATTTCGGCCCGCTCGGCGCCCGCAGCCGCAATGCCGCCGCGGCGGCCGAGGAGGAATGGCAGCCCGAACATGCCGCCACCCTCGCGCTGCTGGAAGATGCCGACCGGCTGGCGGCCGAAGGCCGGTTTGACGAGGCCACGCGCCTGCTGCTTCAGCGTTCTGTCGGACAGATGGCTGCGGCGCGGCCCGACTGGGTCGAACCGTCAAGCACCGCGCGCGAACTTGCCGCGCTGCCCGCTCTGCCCGAGGCCGCCCGCACCGCCTTTCGCGTCATCGCCGAGCGGGTCGAGCGCAGCCTGTTCGCGCTTAGGGCGCTCGAACGCAGCGACTGGGAAGCGGCGCGCGCGGCCTATGCCGATTTCGCGCTCGCCCGCCTCAATGTGCGGCAGCAACTGGCATGAGCGGCAGCGGAGCGACCTTCTCACGCGGGGGCGCGCTGGCGCTGGTGGCGGGCGGCTTTGCGCTTTTCCTGTTGCTGATATACCTGCTGGCCGCAGGCGAGGGCTTTGGCGGCGGGGGCAACAACGGCGATGCCCATGCCGCTGCCAAGGGCCTCAATGGCTATGCGGGCCTCGTGCGGCTGGCGGAGGAATCGGGCTATAATGTCACCCGTTCGCGCAGCCCGGCGGGGCTCGAGACTGACGGCCTGCTGGTGCTCACTCCGCCGCCCGCGACCGATCCGGAAGAATTCGCCAAGCTGCTCCAGAAGCGCGAGGACCTCGGGCCGACGCTGGTGATCCTGCCGAAATGGAACGCGATGCGCCCGCCGCCCTTCCTGCCGCGCGAGGCGCGCGAGAAGTTCAAGTCCGGCTGGGTGGTGATCACGGATGCCTTTCCGCTCGAATGGACCGCAAAATTGCCTGCGCCCTACGGCTTCAAGCATGAAAGCGAGCAGCTCGAATCCGACGAAGCGCCCGACTGGGAAGGCTTCGGCCTTGGTGGCACGCTGCCGACGCGCACGATTCTCTACACCGGCGAGGACGCGCTGCACGAACCGCTGATCACCGATGCCGCCGGGCACTGGCTGGCGCTGCGCGTGGTCGGCAAGGAAGGCACCGACTTCTACGAGAACGCCCACTGGACGGTGTTCCTCGCCGAGCCTGACCTCGTCAACAATTACGGTCTGGCCGACAAGGTCCGCGCCGAAGCGGCAATGGCGCTGCTCAGCACGGCGGCCTATGACGGCGACGTCGAGATGGTCACCTTCGATCTCACATTGAACGGCTTCGGCGCGTCGGAGAACCTGCTGACGCTGGCCTTTCGCCCGCCCTTCCTTGCCGCGACCTTGTGTCTGATGCTGGCGCTGCTGATCATCGGCTGGCGCGCCTTCAAGCGCTTCGGCCCGGCAGCGACAACCGGCGGCCCGGGCATCGCTTTCGGCAAACAGCGGCTGATCGCCAATGGCGCAGGCCTGATCGTGCGCGCGCGGCGGCTCCACCTGCTCGGCGCGCCCTATGCCGCGCTGACCGCGCGCCGCCTCGCCGACAGGCTCGGCCTCGCCCGCGCCGATGCCGAGAGTATCGATACCGCGCTCGCGCGCCGCTTGCCGGCCGAGGAGCCTTTCTCGCGCCGCGCCGCGCGGCTCGAATCCGCCACGAGACCCGCCGACATCCTCGGCGCCGCGCAGGCGCTCGACGATCTGACCCGCAAGCTGTGACAGGGACCACGAACCAATGACCATGAGCCTTACTGATGTGCGCGCGCTCGCCGATGCCATCCGGGCCGAAATCGCCAAGGCGATCGTCGGGCAGGACGGCATGGTCGACATGCTGCTGGTGGCACTGCTCTCCGAAGGCCACGTGCTGATGGAAGGCCCGCCCGGCACCGCCAAGACCTTCCTCGCCAATGCCTTTGCGACCGCGCTGGGCCTCGATTTCGGGCGCATCCAGTTCACGCCTGATCTGCTGCCGGGCGATATTCTGGGCTCGAACCTGTTCAACTTCCAGACCAGCCAGTTCACCCTCACCCGCGGGCCGATCTTCTGCGACCTGCTGCTCGCGGACGAGATCAACCGCACCCCGCCCAAGACCCAGGCCGCATTGCTCGAAGCGATGCAGGAACGCCGCGTGACGCTCGACGGGGAAACCCACCACCTGCCCGAACGATTCATGGTGGTGGCGACCCAGAACCCGATCGAGAACCAGGGCGTCTATCCGCTGCCTGAAGCGCAGCTTGACCGCTTCCTGTTCAAGCTGCTGGTGCCCTATCCCGATGAGGCCCAGGAGGCGCGCATCGTCGCCACCTATGGCCAGCGCTCCGGCCCGCAGCGGCCCGCCGATCTCGGGGTGCAGGCGGTCACCAACGCGGCCGGGATCGGTGCCGCCTGCAGCGCGCTGTCGCAGGTCACCGTGGCGGACGAGATCACATCCTATGTCGTGCGGCTGGTGCGCGCCACGCGCGACTATACCGAGCTGACGGTTGGCGCGAGCCCGCGTGCGGCGGTGCTGCTTGCCGGCGCCGCCCGCGCCCGCGCCGCGCTGGAAGGCCGCGATTACGTGATCCCCGATGACGTCAAGGCGCTGGCCGTGCCGGTGCTGCGCCACCGCCTGACGCTATCGCCCGCCGCCGAGATCGAAGGGCGCGACATGGAAGCGCTCGTCGCCGATCTGGTCGAAAGCACCGAGGCGCCAAGGTGATGGGGCGCTAGATCATGGCCGCGCTCCGCAGCCTTGTAGGAGCTGTGCTCGCCCTCTTTGGGCGGCTGCTGATCATTGTGCCGACCGAGCGCGCGGCTTGGGCAATTGCGGGCCTCGCCCCGGTAGCGCTGGTGATCGCCGCGACCGCGCCGGGCGCATGGGTGATCGCGCCGGTGCTGGGCGGGGTGTTGCTGGGGCTGGTGATGCTCGACGGGCTGCTTTCGGGCCGTAATGCCGCCTGGGCGATCCATGCCCCGCCCGATGTCGAAGTCGGCCAGCCCGCTTCGCTGGCGGTGAGCGCACGCTTTGCAGGCGGACGGCAGCGCAACGTCAACGCGGTGCTCGCCTGCGATCCGCGACTGGCGACAGGCGGACGGGTGACCATCGCGCTCACCCCCGAACGCGATGCCCCGGGCTGGCGCGGCGAGACCAGCGTCACCCCGACGCGGCGCGGCACCGCGCCTGTCACCGAAGCATGGCTGCGGTGGGAAGGGCCGCTCGGCCTTGGCGCAAGGCAGGTCAGTTATCCGCTGGAACAAGCCGTGCGGATCTGGCCCGATCTCACCCCGGTGCGTTCCAAGGACTTGCAGACCTTCCTGCGCAACGCCCAGACCGGCCTCATAGCCCGGCGCATCCGCGGCGAGGGCACGCAGTTCGAGGCATTGAGCGAATACGAAGCCGGGATGGACCGCCGCCGCATCGACTGGAAGGCGAGTGCGCGCCACACGCGGCTTTACGCGCGCGAGAACGAGAGCGAGCGCAACAACCAGATCGTCTTCGCCTTCGATTGCGGCCAGGCGATGTGCGAGCCGGTCGAGGGGCTGCCACGCATCGACCGTGCCGTCTCCGCCGCGCTCACCTGCGCCTATGTTGCGCTCAAGGGCGGGGACAAGTGCGCGCTTTTCGGCTTTGCCCGCCGCCCGCAGCTGATGACCCCCTTCATCACCGAAAGCCGCGCCTTCCACCGCTTGCAGAGCGCGGCGGCCGGGCTCGATTACGAGGCGGCCGAGCCCAATTTCACGCTCGCGCTGGCGACGCTCACCGCCAAGCTCAAGCGGCGGTCGCTGGTGGTGGTGTTCTCCGATTTCACCGATCCCACCAGCGCCGAACTGATGGTCGAGAGCCTCGGGCGGCTGGCGAACAAGCATCTGGTGCTGTTCGTCACCATCGCTGACGCAGAGATCGAGGGGCTGATTGCCGCCCCGCCCTCCGATATCGCCACCCTCGCCCGCACGGTCACCGCCGATACGCTCGCGCAGCAGCGCAAGCTGGTGCTGCAGCGCCTGAAGCGCATGGGGATCGACGTGATCGAGGCGCCGTGGGAAAAGATCGGCCCGCAGCTGATCGACCGCTATTTCCTGATCAAGAACAGCGAAGCGATTGGGTGAGGGGCGGATGAAGACACCAGTTCTCTCCTCATGGTTCGGGCGCGGCGAGATTGCCGCTCCGCCCGATATCGCCAGCGCGACCTTGCGGTCTGACCGTTTCCGGCTGGAGCGCGAAGGCGAATGGCGGCGGCTCGACGCGATCGTCGCGCAGATGGAAAAGGGCGGATTGAAGCGCATCGCCGACGAGGATCTCGTCGCGCTGCCCGCGCTCTATCGCACCGCCGCGTCGAGCCTTGCCGTGGCGCGCGAGACCTCGCTTGATGCCGCCACCCTCGCCTATCTCGAAGCGCTGGTGCAGCGGGCGTGGTTCCAGGTCTATGGCCCGCCGCGCGGGTTCGGCGGCTGGCTGCGCGACTTCGTGCTGGGCGGATGGAGCCGCGCGGTGCGGGCAATATGGCTCGACGTCTGTATCGCGCTGTTCGTGATGGTGACGGGCGCGATCGTCGGCTGGCTGCTCGTGGCGCAGGACGAGGCGTGGTATTACCGGCTCGTGCCTTCCGGCCTTGCCGATGCCCGGGTGCCGGGCGCCAGCCGCGAGGAGCTGGCCGCCAGCCTTGGCACCGAGGAGAGTGCGGCGGGGCTTGCCAGCTTCGCCGCCCAGCTGTTCAGCAACAATTCGGGGGTGTGTATCCTCGCCTTCGCGCTCGGCTTTGCCTTCGGCATCCCTTCACTGCTGCTGCTGGTGCACAATATGGCGATGCTCGGCGCGATCTTGTGGCTGTTTTCGGGGCAGGGGCTGACGGTGGAGCTCGCCGCATGGCTCTCGGTCCACGGCACGACCGAGATTTTCGGCATCCTGCTGTCGGGCGCGGCGGGGCTGCATATCGGGCGTTCGATGGCCTTTCCGGGCCAAAAGCCGGTGCTCGCTGCGGCGTCCGAAGCAGGCCAGCGCGGCGCGGTGGTGATGGTCGGCGTGGTGATCATGATGATCGTCGCCGCGATCCTCGAGGCCTTCCCGCGCCAGCTGGTTGACGGCACCGGGCCGCGCTTCCTGATCGGCGGTGCGATGCTGGCCTTCTGGCTCGCCTATTTCTTCCTCTACCGCCCGCCGCAGCGCGTGGCCGAGGAGGGCATATGAACGCCGCCACCGCCAAGCGCAGCCGCGTGATGGTCACGCCCGAGGGGCTGGCGCTTCCGGTCACGATAGCCTCGCGAGGCTCGCGCGCGGGCGCGCTCATGCTCGATGTGATCATCATTTTCGGCGGGCTATTGGCGTTCAACCTGCTGCTGATATGGATTGCCGGAGGCCTGCTCGAAGGCACCGCTCTCGATCCCACGGCCGCCCCGAGAGGCGCGCAGGAATTCCTCCAGATCCTGATGGTGATCTCAGGGTTCGTGACATGGTATGGCTATTTCCTGGTGCAGGAACTGGGCCCGCGCGGAGCGACGTTGGGCAAACGCATCACCGGCATCCGTATCGCAGCGCGCAGCGGCGGACGGCTCACGCCCGAGGCGGTGATCGCGCGCAATCTCATTCGCGATATCGAGCTGTTCTATCCGCTGGTGCTGGTCTTCATCCTGCTGATACTGAACGCGGAAGGTGAGGATATCGGCCTGTTCGCCTGGGCCGCGACGGGCTGGTTCGCACTGTTCGCGCTGTTCCCGTTCTTCAACCGCGATGCCCTGCGCGCGGGCGACATTGTCGCCGGCACATGGGTGGTCGAAACCCCGCGCACCAGGCTTGCCGCCACGCTCTCGACGCAGGGCGCAGCCGCCAATCGCGGCGCGAGCGAGGTCACCGGCGCGCGCTACGAATTCGGCGACAAGGAGCTTGCGGTCTACGGCGAGAAGGAATTGCAGACGCTCGAGCGCATGCTGCGCGATGCCCAGCCCGAAGCGCTCGCCGCGGTCCACGCCACGATCTGCCGCAAGATCGGCTGGAACCCGGGCGCGGGCGACGAAAGGGCTTTTCTCGAAGCCTTCTATGCGCAATTGCGGGCCAAGCTCGAAGGCGACATGCGGTTCGGCAAGCGCAAGGCGGACAAGTTCTCATGATGATGGACCGGCGATTGTTTCTTGGCGGCACGCTGGCGCTGGGCGCGTCGGCCTGCGTTCCCCCCGACCAGAGCCCGGCCGGGCGGCTGGCGGCCGAACTGCGGCTGATCGAGGCCGACGCGGGCGGCACGCTGGGCGTGGAGATTTTCGATACGGTGAGCGGCATGTCGCTCGGGCTCAATCAGGATCGCCGTTTCGGCCACGCCTCAAGCTTCAAGTTCAGCCTCGCCGCGCTGCTGCTGCAACGCCATGCGGCTGGCACGATCAATGCCGACAAGCACGTGATGTGGAGCGAGGCCGACATGCTCAGCCCCGCGCCCTTCACCCGCGAACGGATCGCCACCGGCGCGACATTGCGCGAGCTGGCGCGGGCGACGCAGACCACTTCGGACAATCCGGCGGCCAATATCCTGCTGAGGCAAATGGGCGGCCCGGCGGGACTGACCGCCTTCTGGCGCTCCATCGGCGACGAGGCGAGCCGGATGGATCGCTATGAACCCGAAAACAACCTCGTGCCTTCCAGCGAATTCCGCGATACCGCCACGCCTGCCGCGATGGCGCGCAATGTCGCGAAAATCATCTACGGCGACGTGTTGCCCGAGGCCGAGCGCGCCAAGCTCAAAGGCTGGATGATCGAAACGCAGACCGGCGTGCGCCGCGTGCGCGCCGGGCTGCCCGAAGGCTGGGTGGCGGGCGACAAGACCGGCACCAGCGGGCTGATTGGCGGAACCGAATACAACTATATCGACATCGGTTTTGCGGAAGGGCCCAAAGGCCAGCCGCCGCTGACCTTCACCTGCTATTTCCGCGCCCGCCAGACCGAGGACGACATGCTGCCGCGCGGCGAGCTGGCGCTGGCGCGGGTGGGCAAGGTGATCAAGGAATTCGCCGAACCGGAAAAGGGGCTGCCGCTGGTGGGCAAGCTTTACTGATCAATGATCGGGCGTCGCCGAGGCCTTTTCCTCGCCGCCGAAGATCGCCACTTCGCGCAGGCCCGCGCTGGTCGCGCGGCCGCGATACATCCCGGTGGTGTTGAAGCTGAAGATCGCGTGGCCTTGCGGAGTTACGAGGATCACTCCGCCATCGCCGCCCAGATCCTTGACGTCAGTCATCACGGCATCGGCGATATACTGGGCTTCTTCGGGGCGGACGCCTGCTTCGCTTTCATCCGTGTCCGCCATCACGGTCTTGAGTTCGTTCGCGGCCCGCAACCTTGCGCAGATCTCGTGCGCCACGCCGACACGGATGAAATACTCGCCCCACCCGGTCGCTGACACCGCACAGGCGCGGTTGTCGGCATAGGTGCCTGCGCCGATCACCGGCGCATCGCCGACGCGCCCCCAGCGCTTGCCGGTCATCCCGCCGGTCGAGGTGCCTGCGGCCATATTGCCGTTCTGGTCGAGCGCCACCGCGCCCACCGTGCCGAACTTGTGATCGACATCGAGCGCCGAGAGCTTCTCTGCCTTCAGCCGCTCGAGCGCCTCGCGCCGTGCAGGCGTGACGAAATATTCGGGCGGGGTGACGGCAAAGCCGTGCGACACCGCGAACTCCTCGGCTCCCTTGCCGACCAGAAACACGTGCTCGCTCTTGGTGCGCACGGTGTCGGCGAGCAGGATCGGGTTCTTGACCGTCTTGACCCCCGCGATTGCCCCCGCGCTGCGATCGCTCCCGTCCATGATCGAGGCGTCGAGCTCGTTGGTGCCCTCCCAGGTGAACACCGCGCCCTTGCCGGCGTTGAACAGAGGCGAATCCTCCAGCGGGATGATCGCGGCTTTGACCGCATCCATCGCGCTCCCGCCCTGGTTAAGCACCTTGGCCCCGGCATCGAGCGCGATCTGCAACGCGGCTTCGTATTCGGCGCGCTTCTCGGGCGTCATATTCTTGGGGTCGAGCGTGCCCGCCCCACCGTGGATCGCCAGCGACCACTTGGGCGCGGGCAGCGCGATGTTTTCGGCGAATGCAGCGGTGGACATGAGGGCGAGCGCGATCAGCGTAATGAGGTTTTTCATGGACAGCAGGTGTAACGCGGTGCTGCCGGTTTCGCCAGCTTAACAACACGGCCCGCGCGCGCTAGGGCACTCCCATGATCCTGCGTCCTGCCACCCTCGCCGATGCTCCAGCGCTTGCCGCGCTGGGGGCCGAGACCTTCGTTGCTGCTTTCGGCGATCTCTACAGCCCGGAAGACCTCGAAGCCTTCCTCGCAGCTGTGCACAATCCTGATGCAGTCGCTGGCGAGATTGCGGGCGAAAGCTGCACCCATTGCCTGGTCGAGCACGAGGGCGAACTCATCGCCTTCTGCAAGCTGCGCTATCCGAGCCACTACACCGCGCATTCCGACGCGGCGAACCCGATCGAACTGGGCCAGCTTTACGCCCTGCCCGGTCACACCGGCGCCGGGATCGGCACGCAGCTGATGGACTGGGCGCTCGGCGTAGCGCGGGAAGGCGGCCACGATGCCATCCTGCTGTCGGTCTATTCGGAGAACTTCGGCGCGCAGCGGTTCTACCAGCGCTACGGCTTTGCCAAGATCGCCGACATCACCTTTCAGGTCGGCGAGCAGCTTGACCCCGAATTCCTGTATGAACTGAGATTATAACCGGGAGAGAGACAATGAGCGCATTCGGCTGGAGCAGCACCACCGACGAGGTGCTGGAGGGCAAGGACCTCTCGGGACAAGTGGTGTTCATCACCGGAGCCAATTCGGGGCTCGGACAGGAAACCGCGCGCGCGATGGCGGCCAAGGGCGCGCATGTCGTGATGGCGGGGCGCGATCAGGCCAAGCTCGACGAAGCCGTCGCCGCGATCCTTGCGTCGGTGTCGGACGCGCAGCTTGATACGATTACGGTCGATCTCGGCTCGCTCGAAAGCATCCGCGCCGCGACCTCGCGGGCGCGCCAGCGGTTCGACAAGATCGACATCCTCATCAACAATGCCGGCGTGATGGCCTGCCCCTTCACCCACACCGCCGATGGCTTCGAGATGCAGCTGGGCACCAACCACTTCGGCCACTTCGCGCTGACCGGCGAACTGATGCCGCTGATCGAGCGCGGCACTGCCAAGCGGATCGTCAACCTTTCGAGCCGCGGGCACCACATGGGCCCGGTCCATTTTGACGACCCCAATTTCCAGCACCGCCCTTATGACCCCTGGTCAAGCTACGGCCAGTCGAAGACCGCCAACATCCTGTTCAGCGTCGGGCTGGAGCAGCGGTACGCAGTGCTGGGGATCCACGCCTATGCGGTGCATCCAGGCGGGATCGAGACCAATCTTGGCCGCCACATGACGCAGGACATGCGCGACGCGCTGATGGCGCGCATCTCCAAGAGCGACGCGGGCTTTGCGTGGAAGACGATCCCGCAGGGCGCAGCGACCAGCTGCTGGGCCGCGACCGCCAGCGAGTTGGAAGGCGGTTCAGGAATTGGGGGCGGGGTCTATTGCGAGGACTGCCACGTGGCCGAAGTGGACGACGAATCCTCCACCGGCGGCGTGCGCTCCTACGCGCTCAACCCGAGCTTTGCTGACCAGCTGTGGAAGCTGAGCGAGGAGCTGACGGGGACGAAATTCCCGAGCTAGGCTGCGAGGAATTCGCCCAGCAGGCCGAACACGTCCTTCGCCTCGCGGGTCGGGGTGATCGCCATGAACACGTGCGGCGCGGCCTCGTATTCATACAGCTTGGCGTCCACCCCGGCACCGCGCAGGCGGCCCACAAATGTGCGCGAATCGATGATGAACAGGTCGTGCCGCCCGGTCCAGATGCGGGTCGGCGGGAGCTGCGCGAGTTCCTCGGCGGGGGTGTAGAGCGGGCTGACCTCGGCGCTACCGGGATCGCGGATGCCCGCCACCATCGCCCCGCAGGCGCGCAGTGTGCCGATCTTGAGCATCAGGTCATGCGGCTCGACCGCAGCGATCGCAGGATCGGCCAGCGTCAGATCGAGCCAGGGGGCAAACAGCGCCAGCTTGCCCGGCACGGGGCCACCGCTGCGCACCAGTCTGAGCGCCAGCGCGAGCGCCATATGCGCGCCAGCGCTATCACCGTTGAGGATGATGCGCGCCGGATCGTGGCGCGCCGCCAGTTCGGCATAAACCGTATCGGCGAGCGCATCCTGCTTCGCATGGGGCGCTTCGGGCACCACATCATAGAGCGGCGCGGTGACGCTGATCCCACAGGCTTCGATCATCGCGGCCACCAGCGGCCAGTGGACGGTAAACATCGGCTGCACGAACCCGCCGCCGTGGAAATAGAGCATATGCCACGGTGCAGGCCCGGATTTGGGGTGCAGCGTTACCACGCGTTGCCCGTGCACCTCCCGCTCCTCGACCATGAAGCGCTTGCGGAAACCGCCCGGCATCGGCGCATCTTCGGGCAGCGGGCGGCCGGTCATGCGGGCGTGAAAGCCCGCCTCGTCATGCGGGAACACCGGGGTGCGCTTGGCCATCAGCCACTTGACGCCGCGCAGCAGCAGGCTTGGCGCGGGGCTGCGCAGTTCGGCGGAGTTATCGGTCAGCATGGTCTCTCCCTTTGCAGGCCAGACTGCCGTGCAGCTGCTCCAAGTCAAGCGCGTGCCGCAAGTCATTGCCCCGTCATGCCCGCATCGCTATATGCCCATTATGTCCAGTATCCGTCCGTGGCGCACGATCGAACGGCGCAAATGTCGCCAGATCATGGTGGGGAATGTCCCCGTAGGCGGTGATGCTCCCATCACCGTGCAGACCATGACCAACACCCCCACCGAAGACGTGAAGGCGACGCTCGACCAGATCCGGCGCTGCGAGGAAGTGGGCGCGGACATTATCCGCGTGTCCTGCCCGACCGAGGAATCGACCCGCGATTTCAAGAAGATCACTCGCGGCGCACGCATTCCCATCGTCGCGGACATCCATTTCCATTACAAGCGCGCGCTGGAAGCGGCCGATGCGGGCGCGGCGTGCCTGCGCATCAATCCGGGCAATATCGGCTCGGCGAGCCGTGTCGCCGAAGTGGTGCGCGCCGCCAAGGCCAATGGCTGCGCGATCCGCATCGGGGTCAATGCCGGCAGCCTCGAAAAGGACCTGCTCGAAAAATATGGCGAGCCCTGCCCCGAGGCGTTGATCGAAAGCGCGCTGGATCACATCAAGCTGCTGCAGGATCACGATTTCCACGAATTCAAGGTGGCGGTGAAGGCCTCCGACGTGTTCCTCGCGGTCGCCGCCTATCACGGCCTTGCCGAAACGGTCGATTGCCCGCTGCACCTCGGCATTACCGAGGCGGGCGGGCTGATCGGCGGCACGGTGAAGTCGAGCATCGGCATGGGCTCGCTCTTGTGGGCGGGCATCGGTGACACCATCCGCGTGTCGCTCTCCGCCGAGCCCGAGGAAGAGATCAAGGTCGGTTACCACATGCTCAAGGCTCTGGGCCTCCGCACCCGCGGGGTCCGCGTGGTGTCTTGCCCGTCGTGCTCGCGGCAGGGGTTCGATGTGATCCGCACGGTCGAAACGCTCGAAAAGCGGCTCGAACACATCAAGACCCCGATGAGCCTGTCGGTGCTGGGCTGTGTCGTCAACGGCCCGGGCGAAGCGCGCGAGACCGATATCGGCCTGACCGGCGGCGGCAATGGCAAGCACATGGTCTACCTCTCCGGTATGAAGGCCCATGCGATCGATGACGAGGCGATGCTCGATCACATCGTCCGGCTGGTCGAGGAAAAGGCCGCCGCGATCGACGCGGGCGAGGCGACCGCCTTCGATCCCCACGCCCAGCCGGCAGAAGCCGCCGAGTGATCCGCGCAAGCATTGCCGCAAGTCTGGCGCTGGTGCTGGGCGCCTGCGCCACCACGTCACCCGCCGCTCCGGCCCACCCCGAAGCGCGCTCCTACGCCGAATCCGCCAATGCCATGGGCGACGTCGACGCGGCGCTGGCCCGCGCTGGTGCGAACGGCAAGCGGGTGCTCCTGGTGCTCGGCGCCAACTGGTGCCACGATAGCCGGGCGCTCGCCGGATGGCTTGAGACCCCGCGCTTCGCCGCCTTGACCGCCGAGCGCTACGAGGTCGTCTTCGTCAATGTCGGGATGCCGCAGACCGGCGACGGGCATAATCTCGACGTCGCGCGCCGCTTCGGGCTGGCCGAAGTGCCCGGCACGCCCGCGCTGCTGGTGCTCACCGCTGAGGGCAGCGCGGTAAATCTCGACACCGCCGCCAGCTGGCGCAACGCAGGCACCCGCAGCGAGGATGCGATTCTGGCCGAACTCACCGTGCTGGCCGAGGCGCCGCTTCCGACCGCGGCATGATCGAAGCCCTGCTGCTCGCGCTGGCACTGGCGATGGACGCCTTCGCCGTTGCACTCACCCAGGGCGCGCGATTCCGGCCCGGCAATCGCGGCGGGCTGGCGATTGCCGCAACCTTCGGGCTGTTTCAGGGCGTGATGCCGCTGATTGGCTGGGCAATCGGCGCCTTTGCACTGGCTTACGTCGCAGCTGTCGATCACTGGATCGCCTTCGGACTGCTGACCTTTCTCGGCGTGCGGATGCTCGGCGGTCATGTCGGCGAGGAGGAAGCCACCCATGCCCTCACCGGCAAGGCGCTGATGGTGGCAGGGGTTGCGACCAGTATCGATGCGCTCGCCGCCGGGATCACCCTGCCGACGCTCGATGTCGCTCCGCTGGTTGCCGCCGCGCTGATCGGCGGCGTGACCTTCGCGATGAGCGGCGCGGGCGTGTGGCTGGGGCGCATCGCCGGCGACCGCTTCGGCACATGGGCCGAGCGTGCGGGCGGCGTGATCCTGATCGCGCTGGGGTGCAAGATTCTGGCCGAGCACACCGGCTGGCTGTGAGTCTGTCCTACAGGGCGTGAAGCTGGCATGACCTTGCGCATGATCATCATATCGCCCCTCCCCCTCCCCGCTTGCGCTGCAAGCGTCGCGCGAGCCGGGTTTTCTGTTTCTGGACAGTGTCTCATGTGTCTCCAACAGACAGGAACGCGGGTGGAAAGCTGAATGCTGCACGTCGTCCACCACGCCGATTACATGGTCTCTCGTCCGGAGCGCGGCACCTTCCGATTCGACAAGTACTACCTGGTGATGGAAGATCTGCGCGCGTCCGGCGCGGCGATCACCGAACACGCGCCCGCGCCCATGCCGCGCGAATGGCTCGAAGCGGTGCATTGCCCCGAATATGTCGATCAGGTGCTGCGCGCCGAAGTGCCGCGCGACAAGGAACGCCGCATCGGTTTTCCCGTCACCCCCGCCATCACCAACCGCGTGCGCCACACCAATGGCGGCACCTGGCTTGCCGCGCAGCTCGCCCGCCAGCATGGCTACGCCGCCAATTCCGCTGCGGGCAGCCACCATGCGCTGCACGATACCGGCGCGGGCTACTGCGTGTTCAACGATCTCGCCGTCACCGCCAACCGCCTGATCGCGGAACAACACGCAGGCCGAGTGCTGATCGTCGATTGCGACGTGCATCAGGGCGACGGCACCGCCAGCCTTACCGCGGGCCGCGCCGACATCTTCACGCTCTCGCTCCACGCCGAGAAGAACTTCCCGGTGCGAAAGGCGCGTTCCAGCCGCGATGTCGCCCTGCCCGACGGGGTGGACGATGATGGCTATATGGAGGCCCTCACCCGCCACCTTCCGCAAGTGCTCGGCGAATTCGCGCCCGATTTCGTGCTCTATCAGGCGGGCGTCGATCCGCATGTCGACGACAAGCTCGGGCGGCTCGCCTTGAGCGATGCGGGGCTGGAAGCGCGCGACCGGTTCGTGGTGCGCGAGGCACGCCGCCTTGGCCTTCCCATCGCCTCGGCGCTGGGCGGCGGATATGGCGATGATGCGCGCGCCGTCGCGGCCCGCCATGCGGCCTCGATGCTGGCTATGGCGGCAGAAAATGCACGCGCGGAGCCGCGTGCTTGATGCTATCCCATACGGGCAGCACGCGGGGGACAGCATGACCGACCACACAACCGATTACCTCATCATCGGCGCGGGCGCGGTGGGCCTCGCCTTTGCCGATACGCTGCTCGACGAAGACCCCGATTGCCACATCACCTTCGTCGACAAGCACGCCAAACCCGGCGGGCACTGGAACGACGCCTATTCCTTCGTCGCGCTGCACCAGCCCTCGGCCTTCTACGGCGTCAATTCGATGGCCTTTGAAGGCGAGCAGATCGACACCCACGGCCCCAATCAGGGGCTCTACGCGCTCGCCAGCGGGACCGAGGTTTCGGCTTATTTCGAAAAGGTGATGAACCTGCGGCTGCTGCCGAGCGGGCGGGTCGCCTATCACCGGCTGAGCGAATTCAAGGGCCGTGACGAGAGCGGCACCGCGCGGATTGCGGGCGTGTTGTCGGGTGCGGAACAGACCATCGCAGTGCGCCGCAAGCTGGTCGATGCGACCTTCTACCAGACCTCGGTGCCCAGCACCCACAAGCGCGCCTTTACTGTTGCAGACGGCGTGCGCGTCGCCGCGCCGGGCGAGCTGCCCGAACTCTGGAAAGCCCCCGCCAGCATTCCCCGACATTTCGTCATCCTCGGCGGCGGCAAGACCGCGATGGATGCCGGCGTGTGGTTGATCGAGGGCGGGGTTGATCCGGCGCGCATCAGCTGGGTGCGCCCGCGCGACAGCTGGCTCAGCAACCGCAAGTTCATCCAGCCGGGCGAGGACTTCATCGAAGCGACCATCGCCAACCAGATCGCCCATCTGGAAGCCTTCCGGCAGTCGCAATCGGGCGAGGAGGTGTTCGAAGCGCTCGAACGCGGCGGCCATATGCTGCGGATCGATCCCGAGGTGACGCCCGAGATGTATCACTATGCGGTGATCTCCGAAGGCGAGATCGCGCTGCTGTGCCAGATCACGCAGGTCATCCGCAAGGGGCGGGTGACAGGGATTGCGCCGGGCGCGCTGCATTTCGGCGATGCGGTCCATAAGGTGCCCGAAAGCACGCTGTTCATCGATTGCACCGCGCGCGCCGTGCCCTTCACCGCCGAGGCGAACAGCGGCCCGCAGTTCCGCGGCGACACCATCGTGCTTCAGCCCGTCCACGTCCCGCTGGTGACCTTCAGCGCCGCGATCACCGCCTTCCTCGAAGTGCATTATCCCGATGATGCGACCAGGAACCAGCTCGCCCGCAGCGGCGCGCTGACCGATACGCCCGCAACCTTCCCCTATGCCTTCATGATGAACCTGATGAACCGCGGGACTTGGTCGCAGACCCCTGAAATTGCCGCCTGGCTGGCCAAGTCGCGGCTCGATCCGA
>Ga0164292_10001317_pt1 | contig 19929 bp, 21 predicted proteins | sample GEODES117metaG_FD_111486 | JGI IMG/M metagenome (GOLD analysis project Ga0164292, IMG submission 111486) | Eutrophic lake water microbial communities from Lake Mendota, Wisconsin, USA - GEODES117 metaG | ecosystem: Environmental > Aquatic > Freshwater > Lake | place: USA: Lake Mendota...
AAAGATGCGCAAGAACAAATAAAACAACAAAAAGGAGACGCTAAAGAAATTAGAGCTCAAATAAGAGATGACAAATATATCAAAAGAGGAGGTCCAGACCAAGATGCTAGAGAAGTTATTAATGAAAATGCCGAAACTGTTGATACCCAAAAAAAAATGACACCTCAAGAAATAGAAGACAGACTATTAGAGTTAATGTCTCAAGGTATAGATTTAAAAGACCCTAATAACCTTGATAAAATTCCTGCCGACCTATTAGAAGCGTATTTTGATGAGACGGCGAAATATCAAGAAAAAAGAATCAGAGGTAAACAAAGATATAAAAATATCAGAACAAAAGAGAGAAGACTAGAAGCAAAAGGAGATTTTAGACATCTTGAAATTAACAAAATAACACCAGTTGAACCTGAAATTGATTCGACAACCTTTGGACCTCAGTTACCAAAAAATCCTGAAAGTGTTTGGGGTGAATGGGATGGAAAACAAATTACAGAGACTTATAACCCAGCAAATTTTAATATGAAACAAAAAATTGGTATGGCTGATAATACATTACAAATTGTTGATTTTTTTATAAAATTATACACTTATGTTCCACCTCAAACATTACATGAAGATACTGAAATACTTTATAATGCTATAAAAAAAAGAGAAAAATATAAAAAAAGAGATGTTGGAGTATTTGGTATGATATTTAATCCTCCAGACTGGCGAGATATTAATCCTTATACTGGAGAGGTAAGTACAATTAAAAGTGAACAAGAACTTACCAGAGATATTAATGAAATTACAAAAAATTTTAAAAATTTGTATAAATATATTGAAAAAAATAGTGAAGTTTTAAATATTGTATACACAATTATGGAAAAATTTTTCGAAAAAATAGTTGATGTACTTTATAATATACTACTTTATGATAAAAATTATGCAACAACTGATACTCAGAAATTAAATATTATAAAAATACTGACAGACAGAGATGAATTATTAAAAATGTTAAATAAAAATGACAGATTTGCTAGGGCGTGTAATAATTATTTATTAGATAATAATATAACTTTATTTAAATTAATAAAAACCCGATTTAAAAATTTAAATACAGCAATAAGTCAAGCATTTTACTTAGCTGCTAATCTTAGATTTTTTCAACATATGGATGATACTTTACATCATTTTGAAAATGATACTGATTTAACATTTGATGAAATTACAGATTGTATAAGTAAGGATGATAGTATAAATTTTAAAAAAACCAAATTTTATAAAGATGAAATAGATAAAAATGAGTATTTTAAAATAGTTTATAGTCAATTTATTGAATCATTAGAGCTTAGTGAAATAAATCCGTTGTTAGATAGCGATGATGGAAATATAATATATATTAATGAAATATTCAGTAAAGGACTTGAAAGTATACTAAAACAAATAAGCTATTCTGCTGAAATTATTTATGAAAAAAATACAGAAAGCACATCAGAATTATTTGATAGTAAAACTAAAATAAAAAAAATAAATCAAATAAAAAATATGTTAAAATCTAAATTAGTAGAAGATTATAAAAATAATAAACCTAATTTATACAAAAAGGCAATACAATATATCAAGAGTAAAAACCAAAATGAAGATTTTGATTTTGATGAGAGTGATGATTATAATACAAAAATTATTAAGCTAATAGAAGGACTATTTGTAAAAATAATAAATGATGATGAAATGTCATCAGAGTATAAAACTAGTATAATTGAAGCTTATAAAGCAGATTATAAAAAATTTCAAGATAAATTCTTAGAAGAAAATCCTGTTACGATTATTAAAACGTCTCCAAAAGATTTAAAAGTTATTATTACTGAAGAAGTTGGAGAAAGTAAATCTAGACAAAAGGAAAACCCATCAGAATTTAAAATTGTTCATTATGAAACAGATTCAGATTCAGATAATGAATTAAACAGTTTACTGTATAATAGTAGACAGGTTGATAATCTTATTAGTGAATATAACCGTAAAAAAAATAAAGAAGATATAGATGATGCCAAAAAAGAAATTAAAAATATATATGATGTATTAATTAAAAAACAACTAAAAGAAAAATTATCAAAAGATGATACAATTATTTTAGATAAAATAAAAAAAATAGATTTTATAAATAGGCAACCTGAAGTTGTTAGTGAAGTTGTTAGTGAAGTTGTTAGTGAAAGTAGTATAAATAAGTTACCTCTTATAAATGAAGCTATTAATATTGAGGCACCAACAACTAGTGAAGTTGCTAATGAAAGTAGTATAAATAAGTTACCTGTTATAAATGAAGATTTAAATATTGATGTTTTAGCACTTGATAACAACCCTAAACCCAAAGTATCAGAAGTGAGCAATAAGTTAATGCTTGATTTAATTATTTCAAATTTGAATAATGTAAAAGAAGCAAATAAATTATTAATGCTTGAAACAATTGAAGAAAACTTTGTTTTTAAAAAAAATAGTCCTGAGTTAGCACCTAAACAGCCTTTTGTTGATAATAAATTATTCAATATTCCAAAAACAAATAATAATCTCCAACAACAAGCAAGCAGAACACCATTAAAAACTACAGACAATAACCCTCAACAACCTTCAATCAAAGAACAACAATTAAGCAGAACACCATTAAAAACTACAAATAATAACCCTCAACAACCTTCAATCAAAGAACAACAAACAAGCAGAACACCATTAAAAACTACAAATAATAACCCTCAACAACTTTCAATTAAAGAACAACAAACAAGCAGAACACCATTAACTACAAATAATAACCCTCAACAACCTTCAATTAAAGAACAAATGTTAAGTAGAAATCCATTACAAACTAAACATGATACGACTCAACAATCTTCGATTAAAGAACAAATATTAAGTAGAATATCATTAAAAAATAAGTATGATAAGTTTAGTGCTATAAATAGAGATGGTGATGAAGATGAGAATGAAATAAAATTTTTCAATGCGCCATCATCAATAAATACTAATTCAAATACAAATTTTGAAACTGTAGAAATACAAGAAAATAACTCGCATATAGGTGGAGGTAAGTTTAATAAGGAAATTTTTTATAAAATATTTATGCTTCCAAAAAGTACATTGAGAGAAATAGAATTAATTTTTAGCACATTAAATTATTTAAAAAATTTTCTGTTTATGTTTCCAAGTTATGGTTTTTTTAATTTAGATAAATATATTCAAATACAAAATACTATTTTAGAGTGTAAAAAATTTCTTAAACATAAATTTAATTTATTAGGTGGTAATATAAATAAAAAAATAAATTATATAAACTATAAAAAAAATAAAAAAACAGTAAAATCTATTAACTATAAAAAACACAAAAAAACAATAAAATCTATTAATTATAAAAAACACAAAAAATCAATAAAATCTATTAATTATAAAAAACATAAAAAAACAAAAAAACAATAAAATAATAAAATATTATAATATATTATATTAATTTCATATGAGTAATATAGATATAAATACATTTAATTATGCTAATTCTTTAATTTTTTTAAACACCTATTCATTTTATATAAAATGTATTGAAGGAAAAAATACACATTATTTTATATTTTCTTTAAAAGAAAATGGATTTGTCAATAACTATGGTTTAAATAACAAATTATTAATAAATAGTAACAATTCTGAAAGAAAATCTAAAACATATGTTGATATATATTTAGAAGATAATAATAAAACAATATTTGAAGGGCACTCATATTCAATTTTAAATGATACAAAAGGGGTAGGTGATATTTTTTTAGATAGTTCTGATAAAAAACCAGCAAAATTTATCATAGAATTAAATGAATATGAAATTCCTTTTTACACTTTAGAAATAGATAGTGAATCATCTGAATATTTTTCGCATATTGGTCAAGATAACGGTCCATCAGGACATGCAAAACTTCCTGATGGAAGTGATTATGGATGCGACTTTAATTATGCTTTAGTCGATTTATTTAAATTACATAAAGAAAAACAAGCACTTAATAGTTTACATGGTATAAAAGATACTGTCAAAACACCTGAAAATACAGAACACCTATTTTATTTACTACAAGCACAGAAAAAGATATTTGATTGTTTGTATAAAAATATTAAAGATTTGAAAGGTATACATGAAAATGATTTGAATGAAGTTAGAAAAACAATTGATTTTATGAAAGACACAAATAATTTTATATTAGATAATAAGGAGTATAATACTGAAAGTAATGATAAATTTAGAAGTGAAATTATTACTGCTAATTATCTTTATAATAATATTTCCAGAACATTAGAAAAGATAATAAAGAATGTATTACCGCCTTCTGTACAACCAACTTCTGTAGTTGATAATCCTGATACTGTACCACCTGTAGTTGAAGAAGTATCTTTAACACCTGTAGTTGAAGAAGTATCTTTAACACCTCCAGCACAAAAAGAAGTATCTTCACCTCCAAGTAATGAACTTGAATCTAAATTACAAGATTTGGAAAATGATGTTAAAACCAAATATGATAGTTTAAAGGATTCAAGATTTGTAAGTTCAGATTTATTATTACAATTATTAAACGCAGAAAATATCTTTTTAGATTTTTTTGTTTTAAACAAAAAAAATATTAATCCTGAATATAGAAAAAAAATAAAAACTGAGATAGTAAATCCTGAATTCATGATATTAAAGTCTAGTGATAAAAGATTAGAATCAATGAAAGTATCAAGTTTGGAAAGTAAAATTGACGCACTTTTTCAAGAAATACAAACACACTTAGGTAAAATACCAGGCATATCAAAAAAAGGTGGAGGTAAAAGTATAATCCCTGTAAATGTTGAACTTAGCAAAGAGAATGATTTAGATTTTAATAGTTTTTTGGAAAAAACTATTTATATAAAACCTGATAAAAGATTAATGTATACAAGTGTCAGTAGTTCTAACAAAATACCAATTGTTGGTTATTTTACAATTGGCAAGAATTTATTATTAAAAATGATAGATTATCAAACAAATGGTAAAAATAAATATGAAAGTACAAAACAAGTAGATGAATCTGAAAAAGGACTTTCTGGATTGGCAAAATTTGCGTATGAAAAGGTAAAAACAGACATGAAAAATAATCCATTGGCTGTAATTGATATGGTATTCAGAAATAATCCTATAGATATCAACCGCATAGTTACAGGAGCAGCTCCAAAAACGGTCCCGTTAATTGGAGGAAAAAAATATAAAAAATACTATAAAACAAAAAGTAAAAGACAATACAGGTTAAAAACAAAAAAAAGAAGATAAAATAAAATAATAAAAAAATTTTTATCATTTTATTTATTAAATAGTTAAATTTATTATTAATCTAATTTTCTTCATCGCTTGAAGAGGAAGACAATTCTTCAATTTCATCATCAATTTCTTCATCTTCGCTAGGGTCTGAAACATATGTTTCTCCATTCCAAATAACTTTATCACTATTAAATAATTTATTCATATTAATAACTTCAGGTTTATTAACTTCAGTAGTAAGCAATTTCAAAATTTGACTATCATCTCTAAACCTAACTGTATAATTTTGTTGAATATTAAATCTACCTACACGTCCAAGAGCTTGAACAATTTTTTCTTGTGTAAGATTCAAATCTTTACTCAAATAAGCATGACAAAACTGATAATTTGTGCCATAAATGTAATCAGTATCAGCAATAATCATATATAATTTTTGTGAATCTGCCAACTTTTTCATAATTTCAGTGTATCTAATATTTTTATGATTAGTAAAAACTCCAATACCCATCATAAGTAAAATCTTCCAGCTATCTTCAATTCCATGTAATAACATTATTTCACTAACAATTGATTCTTCAATATTACTTGTAAAAGCATCACTTGTGTTTAATCCTTCCGACCATTTAGCCAAATGAAGAATTTTATTGGGAACAAATGTATCGTTTAGTGTAGCTGTTTTTATCATTGACCTAATTATTCCAATTTCATTATTAATTTCTGATAAAGTTCCTTTAGTGTTATCCTTATCTTTATCCTTTGCCTCTTTAGATGGTTCTCTAGATAATTTTCTTGGGTCTTTGGATGACTTATTTCTTCCTTTTAATTTATTTCCTTGGTCAGAAATTGCTTTATCAGTTTGTTCTGAAATATCTTCTAAATTTTTTTCTAATACATTTAATCTTTCATTTAATGAATTATTAAAATCTATTTTTTCTAACAAATCTGTCATTACACAAGCTGGAATACTTGCTTGTTGAATACAAAACTTAGCAATTTTTTCAACATCACTTGATAAGAATATTGTAGGCCCGTCTGTTAATGTAAACGCATCTTTAGTAGTAACATAAATTCCAGGATTTTGGTTCTGTGCTACAGGAAGCTGAGTAGATTTGAAAATTTTGTTTCCTTTGGGGTCAATCAAATTATTTGACCTTATTCTAGGCTCTTTTAAAGCTCTACAACCATTATAAACGGCTCCCCATAACCCATCAGTTATATTTTGTAACAAATTAATATAATAAATTTTAATACTTGTCATATTAATATCACCAATTTCTAAAAAGACTCTATTAATTTTCATTTTTCTGCTACAATAATCATTTTTGTTTACCAAACTTATAAAATTCACTACTTCTTTTAAATCAAAATATCTTAGTAATGTTAAATGTTCTTGACAATGTCTCGCAATTTTTAAAACCTCAGAATAATCTTCGTTTAAATGATGTGGCAAAACAGCGAACCCATCTTTATTAATCAAAGGTATAGATTTTTTACAATCATGGCTTACAATGCTAAATACTTGCGCTCCAGCAAACTTGTTTTTAAAATCTGTTATAGTCTCTGTAAGTTCGTGAAGCTTTGGTAAAGTAGCAGATGATAATACTATGTTAGGCACAAGATTTTTTTTCCAGTTTCTTCTAATAATTTTATGAAATTCGTGTTCTTCATAATCCATAGTAATAGTTGGTTCATCCCAGTATGTAATTAGACCATTAATATCTTCTACATCTTGTTCCAATCCAAACTGTTCATTTATTATTGTCTTTGTACAAAAAGCTTTCATGTAATACATTGCCGGCAAATAAGATTTAATATCACAAATCATAATTTCAACCTCACTTCCAACACTATTATCAACTTTTCCAATTCCTCCGGTTCTTTTATTTTTGGTATAAACTTTTGCCGCAAAGTAATGTAATCGAATATCAGCTGCGCTAGAACAACCAAATGCGAAGGCTACTTTTTTACCAGCTGATATGGCTGCTTTGGCTAGTGCTAATCCAACGTGTCTAGCAGCACAAACAAATATTACTTTATGAGATTCTGATAATGCTAATGGAGATAGTGTTTTTCCGGTACCAGTTGGAGCTGTGTATAACACAATCTTTGGACAGTGTTGTTTACAAATTGTAAAAATCTCTTTTTGATGTCCATACAGCTCCATATCAGCATATTTCAAAAGGCTTACATTTTTTTCTATGAAGTCAACAGCATTTTCAATTATAACAGTCATATCAACCTCACTCTGAAAATTATCTAAAACAGAATTAATAATTGATAATATATGCCTATTAATTTTTGTAATATTGTTTTTAATTAATTTGAATATAGTAAAATAGTGAAACATAAATAACTTATTATTTTTCTCAATTTCATTTGTATACTTTTCAGCGTATTTTATATATTTAAAATTTTCAGATTTGGAATGAATAATTTTTTCTAAATGAGAAATCAAAATATACTCAAATATATCATCTTGATTTATGGATTCAGTTGTATTTTTTTCAAGACGAATTTTGTCAGCACTTTTAACTTTAATATCTGAACTAACAGATATCTTAATATAGTCAATACAATATTTTTTTATCAAACCTTCTATTATAGAACGAAAATACTTGTTGTATAGATAATCTTCCATTTTCTCATTATGTTCAATTTTTAAAAAGGATATTAGTGATTTTTGTTCATTCACTTTAATATTAACATCGCTATATCCTGCGATAATTAATTTTAATATTTTCTGTTCTGATGGTGAAACAGGAACCTCAATTGAGTCCCATTCAGATTTATTAAGTTTTCGTTGGGTTAAATCCATTGTTAGTTTATTTAATATGATAATCTTTATGTTTGTATTTTTATTTCAATTTTATTTATTTAAAAAATTGAATTATAAATAATATAAAAATAAAAAGATATCTTATAATATTAAATAAAGAATGTCTAAAATTCACACTGTTAATATGGTTTCTATCGATGGAAATATTGGTTCTGGTAAATCAACTCTTATGGGGGAATTAAAAACCTATTTTAGTAGTAATAAAAATGTTGTATTTTTGAAAGAACCTGTTGATGAATGGGAAACTATTAAAGATGAAAATGGTATTACAATTTTAGAAAAATTTTATGAAAATCCAACAAAATATGGGTTTTCATTTCAAATAATGGCATACATTTCAAGATTGAATATTATGAAACAAGAGTTTAAAAAAAATCCAAATGCTATTTTTATATCAGAACGTAGTTTATTTACTGATAAATTAGTATTTGCCAAAATGTTATTTGATTCTGGTAATATTGAATTAGTTAATTACAAAATTTATTTACAATGGTTTAATACATTTGCTGAAGATTTTCCAGTTAGTAAAGTTATATATGTAAACACCGACCCAGAAATTTGTCATCAGCGTATTGAAAAACGCTCAAGAACAGGAGAAAGTAATATACCTTTAGAATATTTACAAAATTGTCACAAATATCACGCTAATATGTTAGATGTTAATTCAACGGATTGTATTTGTAAAGAACAGCTAGTTTTAAATGGAAATATTGATATGAACAAAAATAAAGACCAATTAACTGAATGGATTGAACAAGTAAACACATTTATTCATAACTAAATACAGTTCAATTCTTGTTTAGGATTTTTATGTTCAATTTCAACTATTTTATCACTTATTAAAGGATTTAAATTTTCATTGTCTAATTCAGCACTAGCTTTAATAAGTTTTTCAAACATTTTTTTATTAATATAAATATCCTGATGTTTATAATCAACTTGAAAAAATGTTTTTTTTATTTTTGCTAGTTTTGAACTAATAAAATCTTGTTTTTTCATTTTTGCTTCAGTAAGATTAAAAAAAACTGCTCTAAAATTGTCGTTATTTCCACCTATAATAATTCTACAAATAGTATCATTATTTGTGTCACGAATTATTTCTTTATTTAAATCAGTAACATTATTTGCTGCCCCTTTATATGATACACCTAAGTATATACCATGGCTTTTAATATCAATTTTACGTTTTTTTGTTTTATTTTTTAAATTACACAAAACTTTCCTGGTTTTTTTAATATGATTACAAGTGATTGCTACAAAACTTAAAGACTCGTCATAATCATCTGGAAAATAATATGAATTTTCAAATTTTTTACTAGTAATAGGTAATTTAGCAAAAGGGTCTCCATTTGTAATGTATCTTTTAAACAATATTGTTTTACTAATTATTAATTCATTAAACTTTTCAATTAATGCACTATTCATTACACGTGGACTACCAAAAGTAACACATACAATTTTCAATTCTGGTTTGTGTTTAATCCACAAATATGAAAAAATGCTTGCGGCTCCCCCACCTAATGAGTGTCCTGTTGTAACTATTTTAATTTTCGATGTTTTTAAAAAATGTGTAGACAAATAATTTATTGATTCTTCAATTGTATAAAAAATTTCAGATATAATTTTAAACACACCAAGTAAATAACCGTCATTTGAACCATGACAAATATTTTTTGGAGTAATAGAGCTAAGTTTTAAATAAGATAATCCACTTTTTACTGAATATGTCCCACGAAAACAAACAAAAATAGTGTTCATTATTTTATTAGCAACAACATATACACTAGAATAATTTGAGGTTGAAATAGAAATATATTGAACATTTTCGGATGATAAAATATCTGATTTGTTGTTATAATTAATTATATTAATCTTTTTGTTAATTTGTGTCATATTTTTTACTTTTAAATCAAAAATATTAGTAACATCTTGTTTTTTAAAATTAATAATTTGTTTATTTAAATCAGGAATACTAAATATTTGTAAATACTTATTTAAAAAATAAGTATCGTCAAAATATGATAATCTTGACATTATACAAGATATTAAACTAATTAATGGTATATCCATATAATTATAAAATAATATAAATATTAATTTATTATTTATATTAATGACAGAAAATCAACCCAACATATTAGAAAAAATTATTAATATTATTGTAACTTGTCCGCATTGTAGTGACTTAATTTTGATAGAACAACTAAATTGCAGAATTTTTCGTCATGGTATACTAAAATCTAATAACACTCAAATTAATCCACACTCAAGCAAAGAAGAATGCGACTATTATATAAACAATGAATCAATATATGGTTGCGGAAAGCCGTTCAAAGTTCTTGAAAATGAAAATAATGAACTTACTGCGGTAATTTGTGAATATATTTAAATTATAAAGCTAAGTCAATTATTACTGGATAATGGTCTGAATCATATTTTCCACAATATTCATCATATTCGTGATACATAAAAGCATTTACAATATTATTTTTTATTCCATCTGTTACTAAAATATGGTCAATCATTGAATAATCTTTACTAGAAGCAGTATTACAATTACTATCAGAATCATACCAATCACTAAATCTTTCATTTTGTATAATTGTTTCGGCTATACTATGAAGAGCATACTTTCCTGAATAGTCACCATAATTACCTTTCAAAATATCAAGTACTTGTGATGTAGGAATATTATTATTTACATCTAATACTTTACCGTCAAAATCGTTAAGGTCACCAAGCATAATAATTTCATAATTGCGATTTATATAATCAAAAATAACAGTTTGTAAAACCATAGCTTGAGCTTCTCTCTGAGCACATCTAGAAGAATCTGTAGGATAAGCAATTAAATGTGCTGTTATAAATGCTACATTCATTCTATCAAATACAAACTCAGTAATATAATGTTTGCTGACACCGCTTGAGCCTGAAGAACCAGTGTATCCACACTTTGACCCATAAATTGGATAATCATATCTTAATTCAGTTCTATAAAGGCTTATTATCGGGTCAACTCTTGTTAGCATTCCGACATTTTGACCAGTAGAGCTATCAGTGCCTTTTTTTAGGTAAGGTTTATAACTTCCATCTAGTTTTGATGCTAATATATTAAGTTCATCACAGCCTTCAACCTCACAAAAATTTATAATATCTGGTTGAATTGTATTAACTACTTTTGAAACATATGACATATGTGTGTTGGCTTCAGATGAATTTTTCCAAGGACAGCCACTGCCTGGACAGTTTGAAGAACTACAATAATCAATAAATAACCATTCAACATTATATTGCGCGATTCGCAACTTATGTTTATCTTTACGCCTATCTTCCATAGTTGTTACTAGTGGGCATTCAGTATCAGCAAAAATGTTGCTTACAAATAATGAAAGTAATAAAAATGTGCTTAACATACTTTTCTATATATTTTATATATTTTAAAAAAGATTTAACATATATAGAAAAAATTGATTTTGAATAATTATATATTATTATTACTATTAACTATAATTACAATGAAGACTTTAACTAATAAAATAGTATTGCCAAAACTAAAATTAAAGCCAGATGAAAATTTCGCAAAAATATATCCAGAAGTTGATTATAAACTACAATTTGATGGATGTAGTAAATCAAACCCTGGTATAGCTGGTGCTGGGGCAGTTATTTATAAATTTAACGAAGAAATTTCTACTAAAATTAAATTTGTTGGAAACAATGAAACAAATAATGTTGCTGAATATACTGGTTTGATTATCGGTCTTAAAGAAGCAATTAACTTAAATATTAAAGCTATCAGAGTTGAAGGAGATAGTATGCTTGTTATTAAGCAAATGAAAGGAGAATATAAAGTTAAATCACCAAATCTAATCAATATGTATAATGAAGCAAAAAATTTAGAAAAAGAGTTTGAGATTATTTCGTTCAACCATATTTATAGAGAGAATAATAAAAGAGCAGATGAATTGTCTAATATGGCAATTAGTAAAGATTATTTAGATGAAAAAATGTATCATGATACAGATGATGAGGATGAGCCAGATGAATATTTATTTATTGAAGAAAAATAATATATTGTATATATAATGAAATCAGAGAAGTTTATTTATGGTGGTATAGGATTTCTTGGATTAGGCGCACTATCATATTTTTTATACAAAAAATTTGGTGAAGATGAAGACGAAAGAGATTTAAATAATACTATTAATGATATACAAAATACGTATGGATATACTCCTAAACCAATGCCTGATGGTGGAGGTAAATCTAGAAAAAGAAAACCTAAAGGTAAAGCCAAAGCCAAATCTAAAACCAAAACTAAAAAATAATATTTTAATATATTATAAATAATGTCGGATTTTTTACCATTTATTATAGCAGCAAGCGTAATAGGAGGGCTTTTACTTTTAAGAGGAGGTTATGTAGCTCATTCGAATATAAATGACCCTGAAGAAAATTATCAATTAGGCAGTAAATACATGGATAACTCTATATTTACTGGTTTTTTTGGTAAATCTGGTGGTGGGAAAAAAACAAAACATAAAAGATATAAAAGGTCTAAAAATACTAGAAGAAAATAAAAAACTAGTATTCTAATAAAGAAATATTGAGTATTTTATTAGGCTTATACTTTAATAAATCTAGTTCTTTTTTTGTTGTTGGAAATTCTTGAATCCCATAAATGTCCTGAAGTAATAACCATTCAAATAATCCTCCAGGATAAATATATACATTATAAAATCCTAATGAAGTAAGTTGGCTACACTTAGTGTGTATTTTTTCATCATTACAATTTCTACCATAAATAATAATTCTTATATTTTTTAATCCACTAGTTAAATACTTATTTATGATTACTTCTTCTTGACTAGCATGAACTGTATTTGGTAGTAAACACAATTGTTCTGTATCAGGTAAAGTGTTTATTAATAAGCTTGATTCAGGATTTTTTAAAACATATTGTATATCTTCAAAATTAATTTTTTGTATTGATTGAGAATTACCCATTATTTGATGTGTTAAAATATTTTTAAATATTAAACTTTTTATATTTAAAAATTTATATTTGATGAATTAGTATATTTAAATATATAATATATAAATATACAATTACATGACATATATTTGCGGATTGTGCTCTTTAAATCCATTATCGCATTCATTAACTAAACTTTTGGAAAAAAACAATACCTTGTATTATTACACTTGTCCATCAAAAGCTAATTTATATTTTGATACTAATGGTATAATTAATCATTATAATGGTGTATTGAGTGAAATTCCAAAAAATAAACAATGGGTTTGGATTTTTGATGGATTTGAATTTAGTTTAAAACATTTTTTACAAATAGATGTAGCTATAGAATTAGCAAAACTTATTACATCTAAATTTAGTGATAATCTAAAAAAAATAATTATAATTAATCCAACTTTATATATTTCATCAATTCATACTATTATTAAACCTTTTTTAAATAAAAAAATGATATCTATTATTGAAATAAATTATGATACATCAGTAGAAGAGATTTTAAAAATATAAAATATAAAATATTTAAATAATATATGAATTTTAAAAATTGTTTTTATGTTACACTAGTTTTATCTATTTTTATTCAGTTTCTTGTTGGAATAATAGAAGCCGGCACACTTTTAATAAAGGTTGAACCAAAACATATGATAATAAGAGAATTACTGATATTAGAGGTAGTCGTTCAAATAATCGAGGCAGGTTTTTATCTTTGGCTTGCTTATAATTTTAACAAAATAACAAATGTTACACCGAAACGATATATAGATTGGTCTATAACAACTCCAACAATGTTAATTACACTAGTAGTATATTTAATTTATTTAAGTTATAAAGAAAAAGGTATTGATACATCAAAATTAAAATTATTCAATGTATTATTAGAAAATTCAAACAACTTATCATATATATTATACCTAAATTGGTTAATGTTGATATTTGGATATTTAGGTGAACAAAAAATATTAAATACTGTTACAGGTGTTATTTTAGGATTTATACCATTTTTAATATACTATTACATGATTTATGTAAATTATGCTACACAAAGTAAAACAGGGTGGAAATTATTTTGGTATTTTTTCTTTTTTTGGTCTCTTTATGGTGTTGCGGCTCTTTTTCCTTATTATATAAAAAATTCATTTTATAATATTTTAGATTTATTTGCGAAAAACTTTTTTGGATTATTTTTAACTTATATTATTGTTACAAAAAGTTATTAATGAAACTGAACTACGATTTCAACCTTTTCCTTTTTAATACTTTTAGTAGCAGAAATGGATAGTTCTTCTCTCTTCTTACGTGTTTTAGAATTATCAACAATTTGTTCTTTTCGTTTAGAAGTACTATTACGATTATTCATATCCTTCTCAATAATCTCATAATTTTCTTCAATATAATCAATAACTTTATTCTCCAAAGCCCATTTAAAAAAATTAAGTTGTCCAATTGTAGTCTCAATACATGTGTCTTTTTTATAAGGAATACTTATTCTATCCCACCTACAAAATGGGTCAAATCTTTTTTTGCTATAAGCTTTTAATTTTAATTTGTAATCAACATATACTTTAAACCGTTTGTTTTCTTCCACATCTTCAATTAAAGTATAATATTTTTTAGCATAATTTGTGGAAAACCAATCTACAATTCTAAGAGAAATTTTAGACTCACCAGTAATAATTTTTAACATTCTACTTAATAATTTTTCATCTTTATAAAAATCCATTAGATTATTTAGCAATAAATCATTTTGTGTTGTATAACTTACAGAGGCATTCATTATTAAGTTTTTAAAAAATTTATTTAAGTCCTTTTAAAATTAATATATTATAATATATATATATAAAATGGCTTTCGCAGATTTTTTTACCCCACTTGGTAAAGATAATTGTAAATATTTTTATTATGTTTCAATTATTGCTGGAATTAGTTTAGCAATCACATTTTGTGGTGCTATATTTGTTTTTATAACACATTTCAAAAAATTAGATTTTTTACTGATAACTAATATAATTTATTTATTGATAAATTCATTTTTAATGTATTTTTTAAATCGTATGTTTTATTCGATGTGCATAGGTAGTCTAAACTAAGTTGCTTTATTCATTTTTAGGTTTATTTTTTTCGCGCTCTAAGGTAGTATTAAGTGGTTTTAAATACATATCACTATTTGATATATCTTCAACATAATTAGAGTCGCTTAAAAATGGATTAAACCCTTTTTGTTGAACTAATTCTCTGTCAGCGATTTTATTATCTAAAGCTTCTCTCTTATTGGATTGTTTAAAACCATTATAAAGTCCTTGATTTAAAATATCCCAAGTATTTTCATCATGATTTAATGATGATGAGTATGCGGACTCTTCCACATTTTTACAAAAAACTTCATCTTCATCTTGTTCGATATTTTCTTCAATTACATCATTTTTATTAGGTCTTTTGCTTTTTTTATAAGATACACCATTCGACCATTTCCATTCCATTTTATAAGTTATAAAATATTGATATTTTTTAAATATAATTAATAAACTTAATTATCTTGTTTAATAATATTTAATTGTTTTGTGAATAAAAAATTATCAGCTGATTTACATCTGCGTTTTAAATTACAATCCAGACAAGCAACAACAAAATTATCAACATCGTGACCTATATCATTATTAATTCTATCTACAGTCCATTGTTTTAACTCTCTAACATTTTCATATAAAATAAGCATTTCTGATTTACAATAATAACATTTTATTTCCGTATCAATTAATTTATCAATAATACATTTTAAATTAATTATTTTTTCATTATTTAAAACTTTTTTATCAATATCTTGTTGTTTATAACCAGCAATTTTTTTTTCTATTTGTTTTATTAATATTTTTGAAGCATTTTTTTCTTCGTCATTCGAAATATTATTTATATTTTTAATTATTTCTAATTGTTTTTCAAATATAAAATACTCTTTTGACAAATTAAGTTTTTCAATTTCAATTCTTTTTTTATCCGTCTTTTTTTCTTTTAATAATTTTTTTACTTGATACTTATTTGATTGTCCAGTAATAATTATTTTTTTTTCAGTGCTATCCATATAAATTATATATATACTTATTATTTAATAATTAATCAATATAAATATTACAATATAATAACTATTTAATGAAACTAGTTAAACTTAACTTTATATATATGTATATAAATGGAAGAAACACCAACCCCAATTGTAAATAATGAAGAATGTATTGAACTAAAAAATATTAAATATAAAACAATGCTTTTAAGCGGTGTTCCTATTAAAGAAACCAAATCTTCTAACGATTTATCTAACCTAGAAAAATTCTTAGAAAATGAACAAAATAATAATAAAAATGACCCATGGTGTAAATTAGATAAAACTATCAAAACCAAAAAATTAATTGAATATGTTACATTATACAAAGCAGAAAATAAATTAGATGAGGAAGAATCCGAATTGTTAATATCATTTTTTAAAGATTGTCTAGATAGAAAAAAATTTCAAAGAGTTAAGGATGTCATATATGATAAAGCAACTGGATTAATTAAAGAAATTCCAGCATTATCATATACAAAAGCAACAAAACATTTTACTCTTAAAAATATAGATAAACGCGTATCAACCCAAAAATCCTTACCAGTCAAAAAAACACAAGGAACTATAAAAAATAAAGCAACAGTTCCAGTTAAAATAACAAAAGATATATAAAGTAAATAAAGAGTAAAATATATTAATATAAAAACTAAATATTATATTAATATAATGAGCATTACATATATTAATGAACTTGATGAATTAGAAAATATTTTTGATGATATAATTCCCGAAGAAGAACCACCTTTTTTTATTGATGAAGAGAACACAATGGATTTTATTGAGTCCGCTTTATTATTAATGGATACTTATATTGAAGAAAACCCAACAGCTGTTTCTGACCCGGATTTTTATGAAATATTTACAGAGGCAATACAAGAATTATTTTTTATACAGTTTAAGCACCATATAGATTTAAATGAGGACATAGAAGATGACATGAATGATATATTAGATGATGCGTTTATTATATATTTTGAATCATTTTATCAAGATAGGTCAGAAAACATGGTATCTATTACAAAAAATATTCAACCCAATGAAGAAAATATTAATAGTATGATTCAAGAAAAAATAGACTATTTACGTTCAATTCCACAACCCGTACAAAGAACCCCTGAATGGTATAGTTTTAGACACAATTTAATTACAGCGAGTAATGCTTATAAAGCATTTGAAAGTCAGTCTACTGTAAATCAACTTATTTATGAGAAATGTCAACCTTTAAAAACGAGTGATGACAAATTTTCTATGGTAAATGTAAATTCAACCTTTCACTGGGGACAAAAATATGAACCACTATCAGTTCAAATATATGAACATATGTATAATACAAAGGTTGAAGACTTTGGATGTATTCAACACAATACATATAAATTTTTAGGAGCATCACCTGATGGAATTAATGTTGACACAAAATCAAATTTGTATGGTCGTATGCTTGAAATTAAAAATATTGTTAATCGTGAAATAACTGGAATCCCAAAAAAAGAATATTGGATTCAAACACAGCTTCAAATGGAAGTATGTGATTTAGATGAGTGCGATTTTCTTGAAACAAAATTTACAGAATATCAAAATTTTGCGGAATTTTGTAGTGATGGTCAAGATAAAACTTTAAAAGATGAATTTAAGGGTATTATAATGTATTTTACCACTAAAGAAGGTAAACCTTTTTACTTGTATAAACCACTTGAACTTACTGATTATGCTGAAATCGACAACTGGGAAGAAAAAATGATTGAAAAATATGAATCCGAAGAACATAATATGTTATGGATTAAAAACCATTATTGGAAATTAGAAAAATTAAGTTGTGTTCTTATTCTGAGAAATAGAAAATGGTTTCAAGATAATATTGCACAACTAGAAAAAGTTTGGAATATTATTTTGAAAGAAAGAGAGACTGGATATGAGCACAGAGCTCCAAACAAAAGAGTAAAAAAAGAAACAGTAAATAATAATGAATTTCAAGGTTGTTTTATAAATATTGTTAAGCTTCAATAAAAATAATTTTAATATAAAATATTAGGCACATCTGTTCTAAAAGGTAACATATTTATATCAGTAGTAAAATATCCAATGCGTGTTCCTGCTGTTGGGTCTACTGGTGGTAATGGTTTAATATAATTTGATTTAAATTTTTTATCCTTATATAAAGTTCCACAAAAATTGGCAGGCATACATCTGCCAGTATCAGGATTATTAGGATATCTTATATTATTTGTTATTTGTTTGTAAGAACCAACTTCAAAAATAGGATAGTGCCACCATATTTTATTTGACCCATCATTTGATACACCATTTTTTCCGGTAATAGGATAAGTATCTTGTACTAATACATCTATTTGTGAAGAAGGATATACACCATCAGTGCTTCCTAAATAATAATTTGAAAATCCTTCTGAATTAAAACTTTTCTTATAAAATAAAGGTAAAGCAAAAACTATTAAAAAAATTAAAAATGATATTAATATCTTACACATATATTTTACTAATATAATATTATATTATATTATATTATATGAATAAAACTGTTAGATTTTCAGAAAACCCCGTTTTAGTAAGACAAATAAGTGACCAAAGTGATGCAAGAAAACAAAATTCGCAAACGCCTTTTGAAAATAGATTAGCTTCAAATAGTTTTTACATGGAAGAAAAACGAAAAATAAATACAGATAAAGAAACAAAAGAAAAATATGAAAATAAACAAAAATACATAAATACGCCAATAAATAAAAGAGTAACAGATGCTGTTTTAAAAGGAAACAAAGAAGACGCAAATATACGCAAAGAGGCTATATTAGAAGACCACAGATACGGATATTGGTGGCTTGGTGGTAAAAAATCAAAAAAAACAAAAAAAACAAGAAGTAAAAGAAAATGCGGAAAAAAGAGCAAAAAAAATAAATATTATTAAAACATAAATATTTTAAAATTGACTTAACACTATTATATTTTTAATAGTATTTTATTATATTAACAAATATTATGGAAAACTCAAAAAGCAATAGACATGTTATTTTTTCTGATGCTCCTCCAATGATAAAACAAAAAAGTTGGGATGATACAGACTTTCTAAAAGAAAATACATGGACAAAATCTCATATAAGTAAACGAAAAGAAAGAAAAAAAAGTAATGAAGGAAAAAGCACTAGAAAAGAAAGACATAATTTAAATAAAAATTATAGGTTAAGCAAACTAAGAGAGGCAAATAGTGGGTATTTATCACAAAATAGTCAAAATAGTCAAAATAATTTATCAACAAAAAAACAAGATTTAGCAAAAGAAGAATCAAGAGAACAAAAATATAAATCAGATTTAATAAAAGAAGAGCAATATAAACAAGAATTATTATTAAAACATCAACAAATACAAAAATTATTAGAAGAAAAACAAAAACAAACACAAACACAAACACGTGAAATACCAGTAACTAATGAATCTGTAATAGAACAACAAAATTTAAAAAATAAAGGTAAATGGCATAAAATAAAAAAAACGTTTAAAAATATTTTTAAAAATGGAGGAAGAAAGAGAACCAGAAAATCAAGAACAAGAAAACTACATACAAGAAGAAATAATTAATATTAAATATAATAATTTAAAACTATTATATTTAATAATATAATAATGGAAACATCTTTTGATATGAGAGTCACTAAACGTAATGGACA
>Ga0164292_10001321_pt1 | contig 19886 bp, 19 predicted proteins | sample GEODES117metaG_FD_111486 | JGI IMG/M metagenome (GOLD analysis project Ga0164292, IMG submission 111486) | Eutrophic lake water microbial communities from Lake Mendota, Wisconsin, USA - GEODES117 metaG | ecosystem: Environmental > Aquatic > Freshwater > Lake | place: USA: Lake Mendota...
ACCGGTGGGCGATCTGCGGGTCGTGCATGGTCCGCTGCGGGCCTTCTCGATCGGTGGTGACCTGATCCCGCGCCTGGTGGATGAGATTCCGGTGCTGGCCGTGGCCGCCTGCCGGGCTGAAGGCACCAGCCGGATCCGCGATGCCGAGGAGCTGCGGGTGAAGGAAACCGACCGCCTGGCCGTGATGGCGCGCCAGCTCGGAGCGATGGGGGCCCGGATCGAGGAGCACCCCGACGGCATGACCATCGCCGGGAACGTGGAGCTGCATGGGGCAGAGGTGAGCAGCGAAACCGACCACCGGGTGGCGATGAGCCTGGCGGTGGCCGCCCTGGTGGCCCGCGGCGCCACCCAGATCACCGACCCCGGGGCGGCGGCGGTCTCCTACCCGGGCTTCTGGGAAGACCTTGCCCGGCTGCGGGCCTGAATGGCCTTGCTGCAGCCAAGGCTGACCCGCGACGGCAGCTTCAGCCTGTACAGCTGCCGCTTCGGGGAAGGCTTCCACAGCCTGGGGGGAGCTCTGAGGGAAGCCCGCTCCAAATTCGTGCTCCCCGCTTCCCTGCACCGCTTCGCTTCCGGCCGGGAACTGCGGGTGGTGGAGGTGTGCGTGGGCACCGGCACCAACACCGCGGCCCTGCTGGAGGCCTGTGGCGTCCGGGAGCTTGGGCTCGACTGGTGGGGGCTGGAGCTGGACCCGGAACCATGGCAGCTGGCACGCAGCTCCGAGGCGTTCCGCAGTCAGTGGTCGGACGCGGTGCTCCAGGAGCTGGCCTTGCTGCTGGAGGGCCCCCGCCTGCTGTGGGGGGATGGGCGCCGGCGCCTGGCCGATCTGCCGGCAACCCTCCAGGGACGGTGCGATCTGGTGCTGCTCGATGCCTTCTCGCCCCAGCGCTGCCCGCAGCTGTGGACCCTGGAATTTCTGGGCAGCCTGGCTGCCCTGCTCGCGCCGGAGGGACGGCTGCTCACCTACTGCTCCGCGGCAGCGGTGCGTAGGGCCCTGCAGCGGTGCGGCATGGAGCTGGCGACGATCCAGGCGGAGTCCGCTGCGACCGGCTGGAGCCAGGGCACCGCCGCCAGCCCCAGGCCCCTGCCGGAAGAGGCCAGCCTGCGTCCCCTGGGGCCGATGGAGTTGGAGCATCTGCGCTGCCGGGCGGCGGAGCCCTACCGGGATCCGGAGGGAAACGCCTCCGCCGCGGACATCCATGCCGCCCGGGAACGGGCCCAGGCCAGCAGCGGCGCCGAGAGCAGCGGCGCCTGGCGGCGGCGCTGGGGAGTGGCCGGCTGCCGGTAGATTCCCGCCCAGCTGCCCTGCCCGCCGATGCTCGCCGTTGCCGTACTGGCTGCTGGAAAGGGCACCCGCATGAAAAGTGATCTCCCCAAGGTGCTCCAGCCCCTGGCCGGCGCCACCCTGGTGGAAAGGGTGCTGGCCAGCTGCCGCCACCTCGCCCCCCAGCGGCAGGTGCTGATCGTCGGCCATCAGGCCGAGCGGGTGGAACAGTCGCTGGCGGCGTTGCCGGGCCTGGAATTCGTGTTGCAGCAACCCCAGAACGGCACCGGCCATGCCGTGCAGCAGCTGCTCGCTCCACTCCACGATTTCGAGGGCGAGCTGCTGGTGCTCAACGGCGACGTGCCGCTGCTGCGCCAGGAAACCCTCGAACAACTGCTGGAGCACCACCGCAGCAGCGGCGCCGCCGTGACCCTGCTCACCGCCCGCCTGCCCGACCCCAGCGGCTACGGCCGGGTATTCGCCGATGACGAGGGCGTGGTGAGCGCAATCGTGGAGCACCGCGACTGCAGCGAGACCCAGCGCGCCAACAACCTGATCAACGCCGGCATCTACTGCTTCGACTGGCGGCGTCTGGCGGCCGTGCTGCCCGGCCTGACGGCCGACAACGACCAGGGGGAGCTCTATCTCACCGACACCGTGGCCATGCTCAGCCCGGCGACGCACCTCGAGGTAGCCGACGCGGACGAAATCAGCGGCATCAACGACCGCCAGCAGCTGGCCCAGTGCGAAGCCGCCCTGCAGGAACGCCTGCGGCAGCACTGGATGGCAGAAGGGGTCAGTTTCACCGACCCCGCCAGCTGCACCCTCAGCGAGGGCACCCGCTTCGGCCGCGATGTGCTGGTGGAACCCCAGTGCCATTTCCGCGGCACCAACACGATCGGCGCCGGCTGCCGCATCGGGCCTGGCTGCCTGATTGAGGACAGCCAGCTGGCGGAGGGGGTTGAGGTGCTCCACTCGGTGCTGCGGGAGGCCGCCGTGGGGCCGGGCTGTCACGTGGGACCCTTCGCCCAGCTCCGGGCCGGCGCCCGCCTGGAGAAGGACTGCCGGATCGGCAACTTCGTGGAAGTCAAGAACAGCCAGCTCGGTGAAGGGGTGAAAGCCAACCACCTCAGCTATCTCGGGGATGCCGATCTCGGTGCCGGCGTCAACGTCGGCGCCGGCACGATCACGGCCAACTACGACGGGGTCCGGAAACACCGCACCGTGGTGGGGGCTGGCAGCAAGACGGGAGCCAATTCGGTGCTGGTGGCCCCGATCGTCCTCGGCGAAGGGGTCACCGTGGGGGCCGGCTCCACCCTCACCAAGGATGTGCCCGCCGGTGCCCTGGCCCTGGCTCGCGCCCGTCAGCTGATCAAGGAGAACTGGCAGGGGCCACTCGGCTCCTGAGGCCGGGGCGGTCAGACAGAGACCACAAAGCTCTCGCGCCGATGAAAATCGGCCTCCGGCCCGGCATGGGCCAGGGCCCAGAACGAGAGGTTGTCGCCGGAAGCCTCGGGCCCATCCGCGTACCCGAGCTCGCGGCGGGCCTCAAGCACCGTGGCGAGGGCCAGCTCGATCGGCTGACCGGCAGGCACCAGAGCGGCCAGGTCGATCGCGAAGCGAAGCTCGAGCCGATCACTGCCGCACGCCACGAAGCAGGGCAGGTGCATGAACCCAGTCTCGGGCTGAAGATCGAGGCGATAGCCCCGCAGTCGGTAGCCATTCCAGTGGCCGGCAGGGGAGAGGTTCACCTCCCAGTACCCCTCTGCCCCCGGCACCGCCAGAAACGCCTCGAAACAGGTGCTGCGCCAGAGTTCATCCCGACGGGTGGGAGCAGCGGCCCGCTCCGGCAGCACCAGATGCCCGATCGGGCCCTGCAGGAGGTAATCGATCGCCAAACGATCGCCGCGGCGCTCGACCGTGGCTTCCAGCGAAAACGAATCGGTGAAGCGGGTCCCATGGAACGGCTTCAGCACCAGGGGCGACAGCGTCATCGCAATCCGGCCACGATCGCGCGGATCTGCTGCTCCTGGGCTTCGATGCTGCGGCAGAGCTGAAACTGCACCAGGGCCCGTTCGAGGTTGTGGCCGGGATGGCTGGTGCGGAAATAGACGTCGCCGGCCAGATGGTCGGTGAAGAAGCGCAATCCCAGCTCAAAGCTGATCAGCCGGATCGCGTCAAACAGACTTTCGTAATCGGCATCGGTGAGAAACTCGCGGGCCATTGATCCGTAGCCCTCGAGCACGGCGGCACACAGGTCGGTGTCAAAGCTCACGGCCTGCCAATCGGGGGTTTCCTCACCCAATCGATTGCAGGCCGAGCGCAGGCAGTCGCCGATGTCGTACTGCACCAGGCCGGGTTTGACGGTGTCGAGGTCGACCATGGCCACAGCCCGAGCGGTGCTGCTGCAGATCATCACGTTGTTGATCTTGGGATCACCATGGATCGGCCGCACCCGCAGCAGCCCGCTGGCCCTGGCGTCCTCCAGCACCGTGGTGCCCCGGCGGCGCTCCTCGATAAAGGCCTCGCACCACTGGGCCTCTGCCATGAGTGGAAGGGCACAGGCCTCACGCACCCGGTCATAGTGGGCGAGATATCGAGGGGTGATGTGGAAACCCTCCAGCGTGTCGGCCAGCTGCTCCACCGGCAGGTCGCTGATCAGGGTGTGAAAGGTGCCGAGGCCCACCCCGATCTCGCGGGCATGGGTGGCATCAGCGATGGTGTCGTGGGTGTGGGCGGCATCGATGAACGTGAGGGTGCGCCAGAACTCCTCTCCCCACTCCACCCAACGCTGGGATTCGCTGCGGTCCTTGACCACCCGGGGCATCTCCCAGCGACGGCCCGCCGGGCCGGGCGGCAGCAGGGGAAGGCGAAGGGCGACGTGTTCGCTGACCGCATCGATGTTGGCCATCACCAGCCGCGGTTGGCGGAACACCTCGGTGTTGAGGCGCTGCAGCACGAAACGGGGCTGGCCCTCCGCCTCCACCGTCACGCAGTAGGTGTCGTTGACGTTGCCGCTGCCGAGGGGAGTTACCGCCTGGACCTTCCCGGGCAGGGCGAAACGATCGGCGATCTCCACCAGGCGATCGGTGGTGCGGCTCCCGGTGAGGACCACGGGGGTAACGGCAAGCAAGCACCGATGCCAGCACGGCGGAGCCGCTGGCGGTGCTTGCCTGCTCCCGGTTCGGTTTCCGGCCCCGGCAGCCGGGCACCTGCGCCTGCGGAGCAGCGGCGATGAGCCTGGTGCGCGTGGACGACCTCGGCAAGACCTATCGCATCGCCGAGAAACAACCGGGCCTGGCCGGCACTTTCCGCCATTTCGTGAAACGGCGCCACCGGGATGTGGAGGCCGTGCGGGGCGTCAGCTTCACGATCGAGGCGGGAGAAGTGGTGGGCTTCCTCGGACCCAATGGGGCCGGCAAGACCACCACGCTGAAGATGCTTTCGGGGCTGATCCACCCCAGCAGCGGCAGCGTCGAGGTGGCGGGCCATCGTCCCCACCGACGCCAGAAGGCCTTCCTCGAGCAGATCACCCTGGTGATGGGCCAGAAGCAGCAGCTGATCTGGGATCTGCCGCCCCTCGATTCGCTGCGGGTGAATGCCGCCATCTATGGCCTCGATCAGGGGGAGAGCCGGCGGCGCATCGGCGAGCTGGCAGAGATGCTCGAGCTGGGAGAAGAACTCACCCGGCCGGTTCGCAAACTCTCGCTCGGGCAGCGGATGAAGGCGGAACTGCTGGCGGCGCTGCTGCACCGGCCGGCAGTGCTGTTCCTCGATGAACCCACCCTCGGCCTCGATGTGAACGCCCAGGCGCGGGTCCGTTCCTTTCTGGCCGACTACAACCGCCGCTTCGGGGCCACGGTGCTGCTCACCAGCCATTACATGGCCGACATCACGGCCCTGTGCCCCCGGGTGCTGCTGATCCACCAGGGGCGGCTCTTCTACGACGGCCAGCTGTCGGCCCTTGCCGAACGGCTGGCGCCTTACCGCCAGGTGCGCCTGGATCTGGCCCGGCCGCTGCCGGAGGTTCCCTGGTCTGACTACGGCGAGCTGGAATCGTGCGAAGCAAGGGAGGTGCGCCTGCTGATCCAGCCCGACCGGCTCACAGAAACCCTGGCCCGCCTGCTCAACGATCTGCCGGTGGTGGACCTGGAGGTGAGCGATCCACCGATCGAGGAACTGATCGGTCGCCTGTTCCGCCAGGGGGAAGTGGCATGAACGGGCGGATCGCGAGGGTGCTGCTTTCCACCCAGTACGCCTACATGCTCGAGTACAGGGCCGAGATCGCCCTCTGGGCGCTCTCGGGGGTGCTGCCCTTCATCATGCTCGGGGTCTGGAGCCAGGCGGAGGCCGCCAGCAGCCTCGGCCTTGATCGCATCCAGCTGGGTCGCTATTTCCTCGCCGGCTTCGTGGTGCGGCAGTTCACCCTGGCCTGGGTGGTGTTCGCCTTCGAGGAAGACGCGCTGCAGGGGCGGCTGTCGCCCTACCTGCTCCAGCCTCTCCACCCCCTGTGGCGCTACTTGGCTGCCCATCTGGCCGAGCAGGCCACCCGCCTGCCCTTCGTGGCAGCCATCGCCGCCACCTTCTTCCTGCTCCAGCCCGAGACCTTCGCCCTGGCGGCTCCCCAGCGGCTGCTGCTGGCACTGCTGGCCACCTGGCTGGCCTTCGCCCTCAACTTCCTGCTGCAGAGTTCGATCGCCTGCCTCTGTTTCTGGAGCGAACGCGCCAGTGCCCTGGAGCGGCTGCTGCTGATTCCGTTCCTGTTTCTTTCCGGTCTGGTGGCCCCGCTGGAGGCCTACCCGCCGGCGATGCGGCAGCTGGCCTATGCCACGCCCTTCCCGTACATGATTCACTTCCCGGCCCAGCTTCTGGCCGGTGGCCCGGTGGCGGTGGCCGCCGGCTTCCGGGCGATGCTGGGCTGGCTGCTGCTGCTGCTGCCACTCTGTCTGCTGCTCTGGCGGACCGGCGTACGGCGCTACACCGCCATGGGGGCCTGATGGGCGGCGCCGCTTCTGAATGGCTGCGCTACCTGCGCACCCTACGCAGGTTCTGGGGAACGGCCCTCGCCAGTCAGATGGAATATCAGCTCAACCTGCTGGTCGAGCTGGTGGCCATGGCCGGCAATCTGGCAGGCAGTGCCTTCCTGCTCTCGTTGTTCTTCGGTCCGGGCCAGCGGCTGGGGGGGTGGCGCTGGGAGGAGGCGCTGGTGGTGCTGGGCATCTACACGCTCCTCGACGGGATCGCCACAAGCCTGCTGCGCCCCAACCTGGGGCAGATCGTGACCCACGTACAGCAGGGCACCCTGGATTTCGTGCTGCTCAAGCCGATCGACAGCCAGTTCTGGCTCTCCACCCGCACCTTCTCTCCCGCGGGCCTGCCGGAAATCGTGGTGGGACTGGCGCTGGTGGGATGGGCCGCCGCCAGGGCCGGCGGCAGCTTCAGCCCCACCTCGCTCGCCCAGGCGATCCTGATGCTGCTGGCCAGCGTGGTGATCCTCTACAGCCTCTGGTTCGTGCTGGCCACCACCAGCATCTGGTTCGTGAAGACCTGGAACTCCACCGAGGTGCTGCGGGCCGCCCTGGCGGCCGGCCGCTATCCCGTGAGTGCCTACCCCGCCGGCCTGCGCAGCTTCTTCACGGTGGTTCTGCCGGTGGCCTTTCTCACCACCGTGCCAGCGGAGGCGATCCTTGGCCGGGCCAGCTCCCGTTGGGTGGTCAGCAGCCTGCTGGTGGCAGCCATGAGCCTGCTGTTCAGCCGACTGTTCTGGCGGCTGGCACTGCGGTCCTACACCTCGGCCTCGAGCTGAAGGCCCCGACGGCTCAGGTCAGTTGCGCCTGCAACAGCGCCAACAGCTGCTCCAGCGCCACGCCCCGACTGGCCTTGAGCAGCAGATGATCCCCGAGCTGCAGCCAGTCCAGCAGGTAAGGCAAGGCCTCGGCAGGGGTGCTGACCCGGGCCAGCTTCGGCAGGGAGGCCGCTTCGCGGAGCATGGCCACCCCTTCCGCCTCCCCATCCACGATCACCAGCCCATCGAGTTCCAGGGAGACCGCCCGCTTGGCCACTTCGGCGTGCAGATCAAGGCTGCGATCGCCCAGCTCGAGCATCGTGCCCAGCACCGCAAAGCGGCGACCGGGCTGGGTCGCCAGCAGATCCAGGGCCGCCAGCACCGCTTCGGGAGAGGCGTTGTAGGTCTCGTCCATCACTTCGATGCCGCCGATCTGGAGGCGGCGATTGCGACCTCCGGGCACTTCCACCTCCAGTTGCTGGAGAGCTTCCGGCGGCACGCCCAGTTCCGCCGCCACCGCCAGGGCCAGCAACAGGTTGCGGGCATTGTGGCGACCGCTCAGGGGCAACCGGATCGACTCCCGCCCCTGAATCAACAGCCGCTCCTCACCGGACTGGCTGTCCAGGCGCCCCACCAGGTCGGGCCGGCGGGCGGCGGGAGCAAGGTTCGCCAGTTCATCCGCCAGGGCCACCCGCACCACCCGGCCTTTCCAGACCTCGGCCAACGCGGTTTCCAGCAGCGGATCACAGGCCGGGATCACCAGCACGCCATCCGGAGCAAGGGCCGCCGTGATCTCGCACTTGGCCCGGGCGATCGCTTCCCGACTCCCGAGCCGCCCGATGTGGGCGGTGCCGATGTTGGTGATCACGGCCACATCCGGCTCGGCGCAGCGGCTGAGCCGTTCGATCTCGCCGAGGCCCCGCATCCCCATCTCCACCACCAGCGCCGCGGTGTCCGGCGCCGCCTTCAACAGGGTCAGCGGCACGCCCACGTCGTTGTTCTCATTGCCGCTGCTGGCCAGCACGGGCCCCAGGGAGGCAAGGGTGGCCCGGATCAGCTCGCGCGTAGTGGTCTTGCCGGCGGAGCCGGTGACCGCCACCAGTGGAATCCCCAGCTGCCGGCGCCAGAGGCGGCCCAGCTGCTGGTAGGCCTCCTGGGTGTCGTCCACGAGCCAGATCGGCCGACCGCTCGATTCAGCCAGAGCCGAGGCCTGGGCTGGCGTGAGCCGGTCGCGCCGGGCCACGGCCGCCACGGCGGCACCGTTCCCGCCAGGCGCCAGCACCTTATCGAGAAACAGATGACCATCAAAACGTTCTCCCACCAGCGGCACGAACAGCTGGCCCGGACCGACGCGACGGCTGTCGGTGCTGACGCCACTGAAGCCGGCCTGCCGATCCACAAGGGCGGCCCCGATCGGCGGTCCCCAAAGCTGCTGCAGCTGATCGAAAGGGAGGACGGACATGCCCATGAACGCTGTGGCGGCAGGGTGGCTCGGACCCCTGGGATCCGGGGGCATCATGGCGGCTCAGTGGTCGAGGCGGCCATCGAGAAGCACCATCCCCTGACCCACCAGCGCCGTGCGGCCCAGCAACCTGGCCTGCTGGTCCTGGAGCTCCAGTCGCTCGTATCCCAGCGACGCTGCCTGCTGCTGCCAGCGCTCCGCCAGTAGCTGTCGCCGGGGCTCCGGCAGCTGGCGAAAGGTGTTGGCCAGGAAGAGCCGGAGCAGCGAAGCGGCCGGCTCGGGATCCACGCGCACCACCAGGGGCTCGGGATCGGCGGCATTGAAGGCCTCGCGCAACTGATCCTCCAGGCGGGGCGCAGGCAGCGGCGGCGGCAGATCCGGCACCTGCTCCTGCTCAGACTCCTGCTCAGGCTCGCTGAGCGACTCCGGCAACGACTCCGGCGCAGGCAGCGACTCCGGCCCAGGCAGCGGCGCCGGCCCAGACAGCGGCGCCGGCTCGGGCGCCTGGGGCACCGGCGCCACAGCTGCGGCTCCCCCCGGAGCGGAACGATCGACCTGGTGCCATGGCAGCGGGGCCAGGGCCGTGAACAGCGCCAGGCCGGCCACCACAACCAGGGGCCAGAACAACGCGCGCAGCGACGCCGGCCAGAGGCGGGGAGCTGGCAGGTCTCCCTCACGGTTCCGCCGCCACAGCTCCTGCAGCTTCAAGCGCCAGCTGGCCAGCACAGCCTGGAGATCCCTCGCCAGAAGACGGGCGGGGGCCTCGTAGGGCACCGGCAGATCGGTGCCCGGAGCATCGGGATCAACCATCGACAGCCTGCGGCTTCACCGGCCTGAGGGCGCCGATCGCTCAGGGCTCACCGCGACGCCGAAGCAGGGAAAGCGGATTGAGCGAGCGCGGAGCCGGAGGCTGGGCAAGGGAATCCAGGCTGGGGGCCGCTTCCACTTCGGCAGCTGCCTGGCGCTGCAGGCTGGGATCCGCCCCCTGCCCCTGGGAGAAACGCTCCACCTGCTCGGCATCCGGGGTCGGTTCCTTCACGCCGCAGACCTCTCGATACATGCGGTCATAGTCGAGGGCGGAGCGCTCCCAGCTGTAGTCCTGCGTCATGGCCCGACGCTGGAGTTCGGCCCAACTTTCGGCATGGCGGAACGCCTCCCAGGAGCGCACGATCGAGGTGTAGAAGTCCACCGGCTCGTAGCGATCGAAGCAGAAGCCGGTGCCGGTGTGGTTCCGGGGATCGTGGGGCGGCACGGTGTCCACCAGGCCGCCCACCTTGCGCACCACCGGGATCGAGCCGTAACGCATCGCCAACAGCTGGCTGATCCCGCAGGGCTCGAACCGGCTCGGCATCAGGAAGGCATCGCTGCCGGCATAGATCAGGCGCGCCAGGGTGTCGTCGTAGGTGAGAAACACCGAGAACCTTCCCGGGTGACGGGAAGCCATCTGCCAGAGGCCCGATTCGAGGCTGCGATCGCCGGTGCCCAGCACCACAATCTGGCTGTCGGTATAGGCGAGCACGCGGTCGGCCACCTGCAGCAGCAGATCCACCCCCTTCTGATCCACCAGGCGGCTCACCATGCCCATCAGATAGCTGTCGGCACTGACCGTGAGGCCCATGCGCTCCTGCAGCGCTTTCTTATTAGCGGCGCGGCCGGAAAGATCCTCAGCACTGAACTGGGCCACCAGCGCCTTATCGGTGGCTGGATTCCAGTCCTCAGTGTCGATGCCGTTGAGGATGCCCCGCAGCTTGCCGCTCACAAAATTGAGCAGCCCCTCCAGCCGTTCGCCGTATTCGGCGGTGCGGATCTCCTGGGCGTAGGTGGGCGACACGGCGTTGACCCGGTCGGCATAGAGAAGGGCCGCCGCCATCGTGTGATCCCCCTGCATGTACCAGGGACACCAGGTCATGCGGTCGAGCTTCCAGCGCCAGGGGCCCTGATACTTGAGGTTGTGGATAGTAAAGACCGTGCTGATCTCCGGGTCTTGATGCATCCACACCGGGATCATGCCGGTGTGCCAGTCGTGGCAATGAAGCACCTGGGGTTTCCAGGCATTCCAGGCGAATTCGGCGGTGGCACTGGCAAAAAAGGTGAAGCGCCAATCCTCATCTTCGCCGCCGTAGATGCGCTCGGAATCAAAGGCTGGATGGCCCACCAGATAAATCGTCAGGCCGTTGGAGGGATGACGCGTCTCGTAGATGGAGAAATCCGTGCCCATGGTGTGGCCGCGCCACATCGGCTCGGCCGGAATCTCCAGCCGGCTCCACAACTTGCCGTAGCCCGGCATGATGATGCGGACGTCATGGCCGAGGGCAGCGAGGGCCGGGGGAAGGGATCCCACCACGTCGCCCATGCCTCCCACTTTCACCATGGGGGCGCATTCAGCCGCTGCAAAGAGAACGCGCATCCAACCCCGGATTCTGGCGGCGCAACTCTACGGGTGACCGGCCAGACTCCCGTTCCTGATGAACAGGGCAATCAGGGCAACACGGTCACAGGGGTGCCCAGGCTCACGAAATCGAACAGTTCGCGGGCGTGTTCGTCATAGAGGCGGACACAACCGTGGGACACGGCCCTGCCGACGCTCTCGCGGTTGGGAGTGCCATGGAAGCCGGCGGTGACGCAGCCCTTCACCTCCAGATGCTCCTGGCCATTGAAGCCACTGCGGCCGCGGCAATCGCGGTGGAAACCGATCCAGCGGCTGCCCAGGGGGTTGGACGGCCCCGGCGGGATCACGGTGCCATTGGCGGGATGCCTCCAGCTGGGATCGGCGGCCTTCTCGATCACCGCGAAGCTCCCCACGGGCGTCTCCCATCCGGGCATCCCCACGGCCACGGGGTAGCGACGCAAAAGCTTTCCCTCCTCCAGCAATCGCAGCTGGCGATGGGTGCGATCCAGCACCAGCTCCCGTTTCGGCGCCGCAGGCGGCGGTGGATTCCCCGATCGGGAAAGGGGGTGGACCAACTCCAGGGGTTGGGGGCCCAGCAGATCGGCGGCTCCCGGCTGAGCTTCGGCCCCAACCGCAGGCGCGAAGCTGCCAGCGAGACCGGCAGCGGTCAGCCAGATCGTCAGGGAGCAGGAGCGCAGGCGGCGACGCACAACACCAGAGGCATTCAGGAGCGGCGTCAAGGTAGCCAGGGACTGGTGCTGAAATCAGGATCCCGCTTCTGCAGGAACGCATCGCGACCCTCCTGACCCTCGGCGGTCCGATAGAAGAGGTGGGTGGCCTGACCGGCAAGCTCCTGCAGCCCTGCCATGCCATCGGTCTCGGCGTTGAACGCCGCCTTGAGACAACGGATCGCCGTGGGGCTGTGGCGCATCACCTCGCGGGCCCATCCCACCCCTTCCGCCTGCAGCTGCTCCAGGGGGACCACGGCATTGACCAGACCCATCCGCAACGCCTCCTCGGCGCTGTAGCGGCGGCAGAGGAACCAGATCTCGCGGGCCTTGCGCTGCCCCACCACACGGGCCAGGTAGCTGCTACCGAAACCACCATCGAAACTGCCGACCCGGGGGCCGGTCTGGCCGAACACCGCGTTGTCGGCGGCGAGGCTGAGATCGCAGAGCAGATGGAGCACCTGGCCGCCACCGATCGCATAGCCGGCCACGAGGGCGATCACCACCTTCGGCAGGCTGCGGATCAGGCGCTGCAGGTCCAACACGTTGAGACGCGGCAGGCCGTCGTCATCCATGTAACCGCCGTCGCCCCGCACGCTCTGGTCACCGCCTGCGCAGAAAGCCCAGCCCCCGTCGGCTGCCGGACCCGCCCCGGTGAACAGCACCACCCCGATCGTGGGGTCCTCGCGCACGCGGGTGAAGGCATCACAGAGCTCCTGCACCGTGCGCGGTCGGAAGGCATTGCGTTTCGACGGCCGGTTGATCGTGATCCGGGCGATGCCTTCGTCGCTGCGCTCGAACAGCACATCGCTGTACTCATGGGCGCACTGCCACTGCACCGGGGGGTCAGGGCAGAGAAACGGGGAGGAAGCCGCCGGCGGGCGGCCGGAATCGGAAGGAACGCTGGTCATGGCGCCATTGTGCGCAGCCGCCTGCGCAGATCGGCGTCCTGGCGTCGATCGGTTCGCAGTTCAAGCAGGGCCAGGGGATGGGCCAGGGCCCAGGGGAGGGCCTCGGCCAGCTCGGCCAGGCACTCCACCCTGCGCCCTGGCACCCCGTGCAGGGCCGCCAGGGCCCGCTGATCCACCGCTTGGGGCATGGCGAACAGGCGGTCGAAATCCATGGCCTGCGGCGGATCGGTGCGGATCGGCAGCTGTTCGAAGATGCCTCCCCCGCCATTGTCGATCAGCACCACGGTGAGCCGGCCGCGCAGCTGACGCTGCCAGAGCCAGCCATTGCTGTCGTGCAGCAGGGCCAGGTCGCCGGTGAGCAGCACCAGCTGGCCGAGGGCCTCCGCCAGGCCGCAGGCGATCGAAAGGGTGCCGTCGATGCCGGAAGCACCGCGGAAACCGAAGATCGGACGGGCAGGGGCAGCGGGATCGGCGAAGCTTTCCCAATCCCGCACCGGGCTGCTGTTGGCCAGCATCAGCGGCAGCCCCGGGGGCAGCAGCCGACTCAGCTGCCGGGCCAGCAGCGGTTCCTGGAGAGAATCGCCCCCCAGCTGGGAATCCAGCCAGCGCTGCAGGCGGGCCTCAGCCTCGTGCCAGGTTTCGGCCTGGCGCAGGGCTTCCGGCGAGGCCCCCCCCTGCAGCCGTTGGGCAGGCCACTGCTCCAACCAGGCGGCCAAGCCGCCGCTCCACTGCCCCTGGACCAGGCCCAGGGGATCGAGCGGACGGGGATCGGCCTCGGTGATCAGCAGCTGCCGGCCCCCCTGGCGCTGCAGCCACTGCTGCAGGCGTCGGCTGGCGGGAAGCGGCCCCAGCCGCAGCACCTGGTCCCCATCGAACCCCCGGCGGGGACGATCCAGCAGCAGGTCATAGCCGGCCACCAACCGGAGCCCCTCGAGCCCGCGCAGGCCGGAAAGCCCATCGGCCAGCACCGGCCAGCCGGTGCGTCGCTGCCAGCGGCGCAGGGCCTCCGCATGGGCCCGCCAGGCATCGGGGCGGCCCCGCCAGGGGCCGGCCACCACCACCCCGGGCCGGTCGGGATCCAGCCCCCCCAGGTCCGGCGGCGCGAGGAAGGGGCCCTCCGGCGCCATGGCGGCAGCGGCAGTGGCAGTGGCAGTGGCAGTGGCCTGGGACCGCAGGACCTGCAGTTCGGCGCCGGTGGCGTGCAATGGCTCCTCAAACGGCAGATTGAGGTGCACCGCACCGGGAGGCAGGCGCACCCCATCCCCCAGGCTTGCCGCCAGGGCGCGCTGCGCCAGGTCCTCGATCGCGGCAGGGGCCATCGAAGCCAGCCCTTCGGCCGCCGCCTGCCCCAGCCAGCGAACACTGGCAGCCAGAAACTGCTCCTGGTTGACGCTCTGATTGGCACCGCAGCCCTTGAGCCGCTGGGGGCGGTCTGCGGTGAGCAACAGCAAGGGAATGGCGCCATGGTCGGCCTCCACGGCCGCGGGCAGCAGGTTGGCGACCGCCGAGCCGGAGGTGGTGATCACTGCGGCGGGGATGCCTGACGCCCTGCCGAGGCCCAGGGCCAGGAAGGCGGCGGAGCGTTCATCCACGGCCGTGAACAAGCGCACCCCCCGGGGCTCCAGCAGGGCAGCGGCCACAGCCAGCGGGGCTGACCTGCTGCCGGGACACAGCACCAGATGGCGCACCCCTCCTCGCTGCAAGGCCTGCAGCAGCAACAGGGCTGCCCCTGGATTGCCATCCGGCTGAGAACCCGGCGCCAAGCGCACCTCCTCTCCTGGAATGGCACGATCATCAACCAGGACCATTCGCGCGGCCTCCCCTGCCATGGGCTCCAGCCCCTCCCGCCCTCCCGGGCCTCCCGATGCCGCTACCGCTGAGGCGCCCACCGCCTCGCCGGGCCTGCCGGCCGAATCCCTCGGCCGGCAGCTGATTGGGATCCTCTGCTGGCTGCTGGTGGCGCTGCTGCTGCGCTGGGCCGTGATCGAACCCCGCTGGATCCCCTCCGGCTCGATGCTGCCCACCCTGCAGCTGCAGGACCGGGTGCTGGTGGAGAAGGTCCGACCCCGGCTCGGGACCCCGCTGAAGCCCGGCGAGATCGTGGTCTTCCATCCACCCGAGGCACTGGTCCAATCCGGTTACGACCCCAACGCCGCCCTGATCAAGCGGGTGGTTGCCGTGGAAGGGGACCGGGTGGAGGTGAAGGCCGGGAGGCTGTGGCGCAACGGCGAACCCCAGCAGCCCGACTGGAGCAGCACAGCGATGGACTACACCCTGGCGCCGTACACCATTCCCGCCGGCCATGTGCTGGTGCTGGGGGACAACCGCAATGCCAGCCTCGATTCCCATCTCTGGGGGCCCCTGCCGGAGGAGGAGGTGATCGGCACGGCGATCTGGCGTTACTGGCCCTTGCAGCGATTCGGCCCCATACGGTTCTCCCCCTCTTCTGCCGCTGGGTTGGGCTGAAATGCTGCGTTAGGGTGCAGTGCGTGTTGCAAAGCACACCGGAGGGGAAATGTTCAACCCGGAGTTCCTGACCACGGACAACGAGGCGATCAGCGGCAACTCGCTGATTCAGTACCTTCAGGAACAATCCCCTGATGTGCTGCAGAGGGTCGCCCGTTCCGCCAGCGGCGACATTCAGGACATCATCCGCCACAACGTCCAGGGCCTGCTGGGCATGCTGCCCGGCGAGCAGTTTGAGGTGAAGATCCAGGCCAGCCGCGACAACCTGGCGGGCCTGCTGGCCTCGGCAATGATGACCGGCTATTTCCTGCGTCAGATGGAGCAGCGGATGGAGCTGGAAACCGCTCTGATCGGCACCGGCCTCGATACCATCGGCGACGACGATCCAGGCGAGCTGCGTCTCTGAACGGCGGGGGGCCTCCTGCCTCGGAAATCAGCTGGGGCCATTCCCTTCCATCAGCGGGGAGATGTCTCTTCGGGGCCGTCCGGCACCAGGCCCAGCTTCAGCAAGGTGCGATCGATCTGCGCCAGGGTCTGCCAGGCTCCCGTGCTGGGCGCCCATTCCCTGCTGGCGAGGTTCGCGGCCAGTTCCCTGAGTTCCTGCGGTGACGTACTCACCGGAGCGTCGTAGTGGGCCGGCACCAGCCAGCGCACCTCGGGCAGGGCCGCCAGGGCCTCCACCCAGGCCACCAGGGTCTGGCGGGAACGGGTGAACACAAGCCGCTCCAGCACCGCCGCCACCCTGGGCGCACTGCGATCGCCGGGGACCAACTGGCGGAAATCGTTCTCCCAGCCAGGTTCCCAGCGGAAGGGATAGACGCCGAAATGACTGCGGGCATTGCGGCAGCCAGGGGCCAGAGCGTGGCGCAACACTTCGGCCAAGGGCGGCACCTGCAAGGGGGCCGGCCGCAGGTAATTGGCGAACAGCACCAGCCTCTGCCAACCCCGCTGACGCCGGGCGGGGGTGTCGATCAGGGCTTCATCGCCCCGCTCCCTGGCATGGAACAGCAAGGGGGTGGGATCGAGGTCAAACACCGCAGGCGGTTGGGCAGGGATGGTGACCAGGGCATCGGTGATCAGCAGGGAGCCACTGGCCCGATCGAGACAGGCCACCTCCATGAACGTGCCCAGGCCCAGATCCAGCGGTCCGAGCGGCAACCACTGGAGTTCGTCCTGGTGGGGCAGGCCCTGCTCGAACAACAAGCGGGTGCGCTGACGCGGAAAACCGAGCCAGGAGGGGGGAAGGCGCAGCGGAAAGCTCCACTGCTGGGGACTGAGCCACAGCTCTGCCGCCGGAAACGCCCGGGCCATGGCCGGCACCGGCAGCTTGTGTTCCAGACCGGAGGTGGTGGGCAGCACGATCGTGACCACGGGGCCGTGCTGCCGCTCCAGCTCCTGCAGAGCCGCCACCACCTCTGCTGTGGGCGCCACCGGCGCATAGAGGAGCAGGCCCTGCCGCAGCTTCACCACCGTCATCCGGATCGGCACAGCCACGTACCAGACTCCCTGCAGCTGCTCGAAGCTCCAGATCCGGCCCGGAATGAGTTCCCGCACCAGGGTGCGACGCTGCCCATAGGGATAGAGGGGCAACAGCGGCCACCAGGACCAGTTCTGCTGCGCGATTGGCCGGGGGGAGGAAAGGGGGGTCACGGCAGTTGGCTGGTACGTCGCTGGCGCCGGCGCCGCTGGGCCAGCAGACCATGGCGCGGAGCCAGAACCATCACCAGAGCGAACTGAAGCGTGAGCATCAGCACGATGCAACCGGCGGTGGAGGCATCGATCCAGTAACTCAGCAACACCCCGAGCACCGTGGCGATCACGGCCGAAAGCACCGCCAGGCCCACCATCCGCCCGAACCGATCGGTGAGCAGATAGCCGGTGGCACCTGGGGTGATCAGCATCGCCACCACCAGGATGATGCCCACGGCCTGCAGCCCCGCCACCGCAGCCAGGCTTAGCAGGCTGAGCAGCAGATAGTGGAGGGCCCCGGTGCGCAGACCGATCGAACGGGCATGGGAGGGATCGAAACAGAAAAGCAGCAGGTCGCGGCCCCGCACCAGCAGCACCCCCAGAACCACAAGGGCGATGGCCAGGGTCTGGCCCAGATCGGCGTCACTGATCCCCAGGAGGTTGCCGAACAGGATGTGACCGAGATCCACGTTGCTGCGCAGCTTCGAGATCAGCACCAGACCGAGGGCGAAGAAGCCGCTGAACACCAATCCGATCACCGCATCCTCCTTGAGACGGGTGTGCTGGCGGATCCAGCCGATCAGGCCCACCGAGCCCACCCCGAAGACGAAGGCCCCCAAGGCGAAGGGCAGATGGAAGGCGTAGGCGAGCACGACACCCGGCAGCACCGCATGGGAAACGGCATCGCCCATCAGGGCCCAGCCCTTGAGGGTCATGAAACAGGACAACACCGCGCAGACCACCGCCACGATCACGCCCACAGCGATGGCCCTCTGCAGAAAGGTCTCCTGCAGGGGCTCCAGCAGCAGCTGCAGGGGCGAGATGGGCATCACGAAACGGAGCGGACGGGAGGATCTGCTGCGGCGAGGGTGCCGAAGGTAAGCCGCAGATTGGACTGGGTGAATACCTCCTCGGTGGGTCCGCTGGCCACCACGGTGCGATGCAGCAGCACCACCTGGTCGCAGAACCTGGGGATCGCCTCCAGATCATGGGTGGCGATCAGCACGGTGGCCCCGCGCTGACGAAGCTCGAGCAGCACCTGGATGATCAGATTCTCCGTGGGCCTGTCCACGCCCGTGAAGGGTTCATCGAGCAGCAGCAGCTTCGCCTCCTGGCAGAGGGCCCTGGCCAGGAAGGCACGCTTGCGCTGCCCCCCGGAAAGGGAGCCGATCTGACGATTCGCCAGGGGGAGCAGGTCGACCCGTTGGAGTGCTTCACGCACCCGCTGACGGTCGCTGCGCGAGGGCCATCGCAACAGGTTCATCGAGCCGTAACGGCCCATCATCACCACATCCCAGATACGGACAGGAAACTGCCAGTCCACCTGGTCGCCCTGGGGGACATAGGCCAGCCGCTGCTGCCGCTGGGCCTGCGCTACCTGCAGGCCGTCGATCCGGATCCGCCCCTGCAGGGGCTGCAGGAATCCCATCAAGGCCTGGAACAGGGTGGATTTGCCGGCACCGTTCATCCCCACCAGGGCGCAGATGCTTCCTGGCAGGAGCTCAACATCCACGTCCACCAGGACGGGCTCGGCGCCGTAACTGACACTGAGCCCGCTCACCTCCAGACGGCGCTGGGCAGGTTCAGCAGCAGGGGGGGGAACCATGCCGCCATTCAAGGCGGTGGCGAGGCTCGATGCGGGCGCAGGCCCGCCACCAGGATCGCCAGGTTGTGGCGCATCAGTGCCTCGTAGGTGGCTGCCGGACCCTCCGGGCCGGAAGTGGAATCCACGTGGAAACGTCCGCCGAAACGGGCACCGGATTCGCGGGCGACCCGCTCCTGGATGCGGGAATCCACCGTGGTTTCGCAGAACACCGCCGGCACCTGCCGCCCGCGGACCGTACGGATCATCCGGCCCATGCGGCGGGGTGTGACCTCCCCTTCGCCGTTCACCGGCCACAGCCAGGCCTCTTCGAGGCCGTAGTCACGGGCGAGATAGCTGAAGGCACCTTCACAGGTGGCGAGCAGGCGCTGGGAGGCCGGCAGGGAGCGCAGCGCCGCCTCCAGATCCGTATCCAGCCGCCGCAGCCGCCGCCGATAGGCCTGCGCACAGCGCTGATAGTCGGCGGCATGGGCAGGATCCAGGCGGCGGAAGCCCTGCTCCAGGTTGGTCACATAGATCAGGGCCGCCTTCGGAGACATCCAGGCATGGGGGTTGGGCCTGGTACTGCCCGCGATCGGCAGGGTCTCCACCCCTGCGCTGGCCTCGAGATGGGGCACGTCCCCCAGCCGGGCGGTGAAGCGCCGGGTCCACGCATCCAGCCCGAGGCCGTTTTCGAGCACCAGGCGGGCCCCGTGGGCACGGCGCAGATCAGAGGGGGTGACCTCATAGCCATGCACCTCGGCCCCGGGCTTGGGGATCGATTCGACCCGCAGCAGGCCGCAGCTCACTTCCCGGCCCATGTCCGCCAGCACGGTGAAGCTGGCGACTACTAGGGGGCGGGAATTAGTGGGGCGGGAATCAGGCCTGTTCTCAGGCGGCCTCTCCCCCGCGGAATCGCAGCCTGGGGAAAAGAGCAGCAGCAGCGCCGCCAGCAGCAGAGGGGGGTGGCGCAACCACAGCAGGCCCGATCGCAGGCACCCTAAAGGCAGCAAAGCCAACAAAAAACCCCCTCCGCCGAGGGGGTTGCCTCCGGCTTTCCACCGGTGTCTCTCTCGTTCTCAGCCAGCCTGTCCTCAGGAAGGTGTTGCAGGAAAACCGGTGGCAGAAACCCCGCCCCGTCGGGCGAGGGGATGGGCGCTTCAGCCGATGGCGGGAGCCGTCATGGCCACGGGCACCACGTCGGCGGCAGCCAGATCAAGCGGGAAGTTGTGAGCATTCCGCTCGTGCATCACTTCCATGCCGAGGTTGGCACGGTTGAGCACGTCGGCCCAGGTGGGCAGAACCCTGCCCTGGGCATCGAGGATCGACTGGTTGAAGTTGAAGCCGTTGAGGTTGAAAGCCATGGTGCTGATGCCCATGGAGGTGAACCAGATACCCACCACAGGCCAGGCAGCCAGGAAGAAGTGAAGGCTGCGGCTGTTGTTGAAGGAGGCGTACTGGAAGATGAGGCGACCGAAGTAACCGTGGGCAGCCACGATGTTGTAGGTCTCTTCTTCCTGGCCAAACTTGTAGCCGTAGTTCTGGGACTCGCTCTCGGTGGTTTCACGCACCAGGGAGGAGGTCACCAGGGAGCCGTGCATGGCGGAGAA
>Ga0164292_10001324_pt1 | contig 19869 bp, 20 predicted proteins | sample GEODES117metaG_FD_111486 | JGI IMG/M metagenome (GOLD analysis project Ga0164292, IMG submission 111486) | Eutrophic lake water microbial communities from Lake Mendota, Wisconsin, USA - GEODES117 metaG | ecosystem: Environmental > Aquatic > Freshwater > Lake | place: USA: Lake Mendota...
ATGGGCGAACCCTACCACTTCCAGGGCCCGCTCCTTCGCCGCATGAGCGCTGAGCAAACTTGGGACTCGTTTATGACGCTTGTCCTTGGTGATCCCGATTCTTATTCACCCAAAACGGTCGGCCAACAAATGCGTTCTCTCGACCTGGATGTCGAAAAGGCCACCGGCGAACTGGTCGCGTCCAAGCTCACCGGATTTATGGCGGCTCAGGAAGCAATGAACGAGCGTGGTGGCGGCTTGGCCACCGCTGCCATGGCTGAAGGCGGGAAGAAAATCCTCGAGCACAATGGCATGAAACTCCTGCGTGCGGCAGACCTCGAACAACCCGCGCCCGAGGGACATTTTCTTCGGGAGTTCGGCCAGGGTAACCGTGACCTTATTGACGGTAGCAACACATCGGGAAGTCAACCTCAGGTGCTCATGTTGATGAATGGCGGCGTTCAAGAAATGCTGACTCACCCCGACTCACTCATCCTCCGCGAAGTCCTTAAAAACGAACTGCCAAAAAAACAAGTCGAGACCGCCTTCCTCACCGTCCTCAACCGAAGACCCAGTGAGAACGAGAAGAAACTCGCTTTCGACCAACTCAACACTCACGGTGACGCCGTCGGCATTTCAAACATCACCTGGGCTTTGCTGACCTCCCTGGAATTCATGTTTGTTCAGTGAACCTCAACCAGATACAGCCCGCCCGCCGGGGCTGTTTGATGAGATTGCAGACCGCTCGGTGTTTCGAGCAAGTGGGCAAACCACTCAAGCGTGGCACGACCTCGGGCAACCTGGATCAAGGAGCCCACAATCATGCGCACCATTCGATAGAGAAAGGCGTCGCCTTCAATCTCGATCTCCAGCACATCCCCTCTTTCACGCAACTCGACCCGGCGAATGGTTCGGGTTGATCCTGAAACATCTTCGCGCCGTTCCTCTTCCGACTGATTCCCGCGATTGGCCGAAAGACGGACAAAATTGTGCGTGCCAATCAACAACCTGGCTGCGGTCTGCATCACATCCATATCGAGGGGTCCATAAACGTGCCAAGCACGATCCGCTTCGAACACGTTCATCTCACGAGCACGCCAGATACGATAAAGATAAGTCTTTCCTTTGGCGCTGCCGCAAGAATCAAAACCCTCTGGAGCGTGATGGATCGCCAGCACCCGAATGGTGTCTGGCAGAAGCGCATTCAAACCGTCCGTCCAAGCTGATAGGGGTAGCGTAATCGACTCGGGCACATCAACATGAGCCACCTGAGCGAGTGCATGCACACCCGCATCAGTGCGGCTAGCACCTTGAATACGAAGGGGCTGCTTGACCAGACGCTGAATCGCCGACTCGATTTCATCCTGCACTGTCCTGCCTTCTGATTGACTCTGCCAGCCGAGCCAGGGTGTGCCACAGTAGGCAAGAGTCATTTTCAACCTCTGATCAGGCATATCTGACCTCCACCAGATAAAGCCCATCAGCCGGTGCCGCGATATGGCTTTTCGGTTCCTCGCGCGGACGTTCCAACAAATCCCGAAACCACCCCAGATCTTCCTTGCCTCGGGCCACATGCATCAAGCTGCCAGTAAGCAGACGAACCATCTTGTAAAGAAACCCATCACCTTCGAATTCCAGTTCCATCACATCCGAGTCGATGCCGAAGATTTCAACACGCTGAATGGTTCGAGTCGTGCTCAGCGGGTCTTGTCGCCGTTCAGCTTCTTTTTCACCAGCACGATTGGCCGAGAGCCTGGCAAAATCGTGAGTCCCCACCAAGAGCGCCGCCGCGTTTCGCAGTGCCGCCTCATCGAGACACCCATAGACCTGCCACGCCCGGCCTACTTCAAAGGGACTCATGACCCGATGCCTCCAAATTCGGTAGCGATAGATCTTACCCTGCGCATCAAACCGCGCATGAAAGGTCCGCTCTGGTTCGGTCACTTCTTGAACTCGAATGCTCGACGGCAGGCAGGCATTCAAAGCATTCGTCCAGGATTCCAACGAGAGTGAAGCCGTTTCGGGAACATCGGCATGAGCCACCTGTGCCAAGGCATGAACTCCCGCGTCGGTTCGTCCAGAGCCATACGTTCGCACAGGAACCCCCACCACTTTCTCAAAAGCCACATGCAATGCGTCCTGAATCGTCTCTCCATGCGGCATCGATTGCCAACCGCGCCATGGCCTCCCATCATACGCCAGCGTCAGCCGCAGACGTTTAAAGCCCGGGGGCGCAGCAAAGCGTGATCGATCAGTGTCCACCACGGCGACGTCGTTCTCGGCTGGTGTCAGAAGGCCATCCCAAATCAATGCCTTCGTCAGGTAAAAGATAGCCCTCTGGCCCACGGCTGCTGTTAAGATACTCCTGAAGAATGACCATTGCGGCAAGTTGATCCACCACCTCCCGCCGAGCATGTCGATCCGTAATCCCAGCTCGCGATAGACTTGCTTCCGCCTCCACGGAAGAAAGTCGCTCGTCCACCATTTCGATCGGAACTTCATGACGAAGTGCCTTCCCGAGCTGTTCGACAAATCGTTCCACTCGCGCCGCCGCTTCTCCATGCTGCCCATTCATATGCAATGGCAGTCCAACGATGATCTTTTCCACTCCCCGTGCCCTCACGATCTCGACAATCACTTCCAAAGGCTCAGCAGCAGCATCCAACGTCTTCAACGGACTCGCCACCAATTCCATCTCATCACTGATGGCCAACCCGATGCGGGCTGTACCATGATCAATGCCAAGAATACGCGCCATACAAATTTACCAGGCAGATCTTAACGCAGTTTGGCAGGCAAAGAATCCACCAACTTCTTGATGCTCTCAGCATGACTCTTGCTGGCGATCAGAAGCGCGTCCTTGGTTGCCACCACAATCAAATCCTTCACTCCTAGCAAAGCCACATGCTGGTTCGTTTGAGCAAAGACCAAGTTGTCTTGCGACTCTGCCTCGGACAGGGCGCAGTTGTGACAGTTGCCAGCTTCGTCTTTTTGCAAATAGCCACCCACGGAAGTCCAATTGCCTACATCATCCCAATCAAACGTCGCCTCAATGTTCAACACGTGAGACGCTTGCTCCATGAGGGCATAGTCGATCGAGAGTTTTGGCAATCGTCCAAACTGATGCTGGATCGTCGCGCCAACATCCGTTGATGTCCTAAGCTCGGAAACAAAATCCGCCAGATCGGGGCAGTGACGACTGAACTCACTGAAAATCGCTGGGATCGTCCAGATGAACATGCCTGCATTCCAACTGAAGGTGCCTTGTGAAAGAAAAAACTCCGCCAATTCCGGGTTTGGCTTTTCACGAAACCGCTCAACCTCAAACACTCGCACATGGTCCACGTCTGGAATCGCCGCCTTGCGACCCCTCTCCACATAACCATAACTCGGACAAGGCCACGTCGGCTTGATGCCGATGGTCACCAGACTGTTACTGCGTTCCGCCGCTGTCATCGCATTGAATAGCACCTTCTGAAACTCGGTCGTATCCTGGATCAAATGATCCGCCGGAAGCACCATCATCGTCGCATTCGGATCCCGTCGAACGATCAGCCCCACCGCCAAAGCGATGGCAGGTGCCGTGTCGCGTTTCTCAGGCTCCGCAACAATGTTCTCTGCGGGTAGTTCAGGGATCAAAGCCCGAACTGCCTTTTCCTGGACTTGATTGGTGAGAATGATGATGTTCTCCTTCGGCACCAACCCTTGCAGTCGATCAATCGTCAATTCGAGCAATGTTTTTTCGCCAAAGAGTTTGAGCAACTGCTTCGGCAACGAATCCCGGCTAAGAGGCCAAAAACGTTGGCCGCTGCCACCAGCGAGAATAAGGGCGTAACGATGAGAGGTAGACATGATTGAAGTGAGACGGCGACGCTAGATCGGGTTTCAGCGAATTTCCACTTTAGGCTTTCACAATCTGGCGCTATATTTGCATTCATGACCGAATCTTCCGCTCCCAACCGCTATGAGGCCTATGCATCCGTCATCGCACCCGCTGCCGCAGGAGTCGCCCTGGGCATGCTTTTTGGCCGGGATATGGAACGAAAGACCTCCAATGTGATTGCGCTGACCCTCCTTTCTGCGGCTGCGGTTGTCGCGGCCCCCGTCTTGACGGACCTCATCCAGCGCGCTGCGAATCGCCCCAGCACCGCCCGCGGTAGCCGTCTCCGACTCCAAGGCATCCGTAATGGCGCCCTGCCAGATCCGGAAACCGAAGAGTTTTTCGTTTTGGACGATGACCTCTTGAAAGTCAGTTAAACCAGCGCCGATGCCAGTCAAAATCCGACCCGTTGCAATAGACTGACGCGGATCTCGTTTTCAGGACGATGAAATTTTGGACCCTCTGCTTTCTTTCCGTCACCTCCTGCACCCTTCCACTTTACAGCTCAGACATCACTCCTCCCGCAGGATTTGAGGCCATCTTCAATGGCAAGGACCTCACAGATTGGGAAGGCAGCCAAGAATACTGGTCGGTCGAAGACGGTGCCCTGACAGGGGTCACCGACGGCTCTCTCAAATACAACCGATTCATCACATGGAAAGCAGGCAAAGTTCGGAATTTCGAACTTCGCGTGAAGGTCAAGGTGACGCCTGATGGAAACAGCGGCCTTCAATACCGGGGCCAGGAACGCCCCGATCTTGGTGAATGGGTTGTCACCGGATATCAATGTGATGTCGTCCCGAAAAACTCCGACTACAATGGCATGCTCTATGAAGAACGCGGCCGCCGAATTCTGGCTCATACAGGCGAAAAGGTCATCATTGATCCCGCTGGCCAGCCTTGGGTTGTCGGCAAGATGCCCACTCAAAGTTTTCCGGGCGATGAATGGCACGAGTATCGGGTTCGAGTCGAAGGCAATCACCATCAACACTGGATCGACGGCGTTCCCACCGTGGATGTGGTCGATTTGGATGAGAAGGGCCGCGCTCTCGAGGGCGTCATCGCTGTGCAAGTTCATGTCGGGCCTGCGATGAAAATCCAATATCGTGACTTCTTTTTGCAGCATTTGCCGCCTGACCTTCCACTACTCACCTCATCAGATCGTCCCATCCCTACCGATGCTGTCAAGGTAGTCCCCCAAGGCGGAGGTGCGGGGAAGGGCAAAGCCTCAAACAAGAAGCCCGCTAAATAGGCAACTTCTCCTGTTCCCTGACATCGAGTCTGTTTTTTTGCAATGACACGCATGCCGTCCACGTTTCCCCCTGCCATGTTTCGCCGCTTCCTCCTCTCTTCGCTGTTGTCACTCGCTGGCTTTTCGCAAGCAGCCAGCCAGCCCAACATCCTTTTCATCTTCTGTGATGACCTCACAACACAAGCCATCAGCACCTACGGCGACAAGCGCAAACTCCTTCAAACCCCTGGAATGGATCGCCTGGCCAAAGAAGGCATTCGCTTTGACCGTTGCCTGGTCACCAACTCCATCTGTGGACCCATGCGCGCCGTCATTCAAACCGGCAAGTACTCCCACCTCAACGGCTTCTACAACAACAGCAATAGCACATTTGACAGCACCCAACAGACCTTCCCTAAGCTTTTGCAAAAAGGCGGGTACACCAATGCAGTCATCGGTAAGTGGCACCTCATGACCGACCCTGTTGGGTATGATTACTGGCACGTTCTGCCAGGCCAGGGTGCCTACTACAATCCCCCGATGATTGACAACGGCAAACCCGTCAAACACTCAGGCTACACCACCGACATCATCACCGATCTCAGCTTGGAGTGGCTCAAAAACCGCGACAAAACCAAACCCTTCATGCTCATGATGCAGCATAAGGCCCCTCACCGTGAATGGGAACCGCCCATCCGACACCTGGGCCACGACAACGACCGGGTCTACGAAGAGCCCGAAACGCTCTTCGACACCTTTGAAGGCCGCACCAAAGCCGTGAGCGATCATGACATGGGCATCGAACGCACCATGACAGATGGCGATCTCAAACTCAAGCCGCCGGGTGGGCTCACAGAAGATCAACTCAAGTATTGGAACGAATACTATGAGCCCCGGAACGCCAAGTATCATGCCGCCAACCTCACCGGTAAAGAACACGTCAAATGGCGATATCAGCGCTACATGCACGATTACACCGCATGTGTGAAAGCGGTCGACGATAGTGTCCAACGCACCCTTGATTACCTCGACAAGGAAGGCCTGGCTGAGAACACCATCGTCATTCTCAGCAGTGACCAAGGCTTCTATTTGGGAGAACACGGTTGGTTCGACAAACGCTGGATCTTTGAAGAGTCCCTGCGCACACCATTCCTAGTTCGTTGGCCAGGCGTCAGCAAGGCCGGAACTTCTAACGGAAAAATTGTTTCCCTGCTGGACCTTGCCCAAACGTTCCTGGACATCGGCGGTCAGCCTCAACCTGCAGACATGCAAGGCCGTTCCCTCGTGCCGCTTTTCAAAGGCGAAGAACCCGCCGACTGGCGCAAATCCTTTTACTATCACTACTACGAGTTCCCCGCCCCCCACCGCGTTCGTCCGCACTATGGAGTCATCACGGATCGCTACAAACTCGTCCACTACTACAAACCCGACGTCGATGACTGGGACCTTCTGGATCGTGAAAAAGACCCTCTTGAAACGAAGAACTTCTACAACGATCCCGCCTATGCCGAAACCGTGAAAGAGCTCAAAGTCGAACTCGCCCGCTTGCAAACTGAAGTCAAAGAAACCTTGCCCCCACCTCGCAAGGCTCACGGCAACAAGGCCTTTGATGGTGAACCCGAAGCTTCCGCCCCAACGAAAAAGGGCAAGGGTAAAGCCAAGGCCAAAGCAAACTGACCCTTTCAATCAATCCCTGAACGTCACGCGACAGGACGAAACCACCGATCACCCAAACAAAGACAACTGGTCTGCATGGGCGACCTTCGGAGCCTTCGTCCTGCGCGGCCTCACTGGAACACTCGAGGGCGATGGAACATTTCCCACGCTATCGGCAGGTGGGTGTCCCGCTTCAAGTTGCGTCAAAACTTCACGGGCTCTGCTGATTACAGACTCAGGCAGTCCCGCCAACCTCGCCACCTGAATCCCGTAACTCTTCTCCGCGCTACCTGGAATAATCTTCCTCAGAAAAATGATCTGCTGATTCCACTCCTTCACTGCCACATTGTAGTTTTGCACCCCTTTGCGGCTTTTTGATAGCGCTGTGAGCTCATGATAGTGCGTCGCAAACAGCGCCCGCGCGCCGATGTGATCGTGCAAATACTCCGCCACGCTCCAAGCAATACTCAAACCATCAAAGGTCGATGTTCCTCGCCCAATCTCATCCAAAATCACCAGGCTGCGCTCCGTCGCGTTATTCAGAATGACAGACGTCTCATTCATCTCCACCATGAAGGTACTCTGCCCCCTCGCAATGTCATCACTGGCTCCGATGCGGGTAAAAATGCGATCCACCAGCCCAATCTCGGCGCTCGCCACCGGTAAGTAGCTGCCGATCTGTGCCATCAATGTCAAAAGCGCCACCTGTCGCAAATACGTGCTCTTGCCCGCCATGTTCGGTCCTGTAATCAGCAGGAGCCGGTTCTCCTTTGGCTCCAGCGTCACATCGTTCGGCACAAATCGATCTCCTCCCGTAAGATTCTGATCAAGCACGGGATGCCGCCCGTCCCGAATGAACAGATTCCCCGTCTCATTCAACAAGGGACGGTTGTAACTGAATAAATGCGCAGTCTCCGCCAGGGAGACCAATGCATCCAGGGTGGCAATTGCTTCGGCCGTCTCTTGAATCGCCATCAAATGCTCCAGCACCCTTCCCCGCAGCGCCAGAAATTCCTCATACTCCACCGCCTTCGAACGCTCCTCTGCCCCCAAAATCTTATCCTCCATCCGCTTCAGCTCATCCGTGATGTATCGCTCGCCATTCGCAGTGGTTTGCTTGCGATGATAATCCGTCGGAACAGCGCCGGTATTCGCTTTGGTAATCTCAATGAAGTACCCAAAAACCGCGTTGTACTTGATCTTCAAGCTCTTGATTCCGGTGCGCTCAATTTCTCGCGTTTGCAAATCCGCAATCCACTGCCGCCCCAGGGTGGATGCCGCACGCAATTCATCCAGATGCTCATTCCAACCCTGACGGAACAACCCTCCCTCCTTGATGTGCATCGGCGGCTCAGGCACGATCAAATCATTGATCTGGCCTGCAATCACACTCAAATCGTGAAGCCGCCCCAGCAACTGGGCAGGCAGGGAGGTTGGATCCTGCGGACGTGGGTGGGCTCGCTCAATGAGCGTCTGCAAAAGGGTTCGGAGCGCTGGCACCACTTCAAGCGACTGTGCCAGCATTAACAAATCCCGGGCATTGCCGCTGCCCTGGCTGAGCCGCCCACTGGTGCGCTCCAAATCCCGCACCTCCTTCAACAAAGTGCGCACCTGAGACTGCAACATCGACTCCTCTAGAAAACTAGCGATCACATCCTGCCTCTCCAGAAGCGCGTCCAGATCTCGCAGCGGATGCAATACCCAGTGTCTCAGACGACGAGCACCCATCGGCGTGCAGGTTCGATCGAGCGCTCGCAGCAGCGAATGCTGTGGCCCGGACCGTGTGTCCACCAATTCCAGGTGGCTTTGACTCGCCGCATCAATCAGCACACAGTCGCTCGTTTGCGCCACACGCAAGCGCCGGATATGATCAACACTCCGGCGCAATTGATACTGCACATATTGCAGCACCGCACCAGCCGCGCACAACGCAGCACTCATGCCTGCGCAACCAAACCCATCCAGCGACTGCACCGCAAAGTGCGTCGTCAGACTGTGCGTGGCCTGATCGAGCAAGAAATAATAACTCTCGCAAGCCAGGGCCGAAGGCGGGCGACCCAGCACCTCAAGCAAACCCGGTTGCTCATCACTGTGCAGCAACTCGGATGGCCGAAGCCGCTCCAGTTCATCCGCCAAATCCTCCCCACTCCCGAATTCCGCCACCTCAAATTCCCCCGTTGTGTGATCCACGTAGGCCAGGCCAAATTTCTTCCCTTCTTGAAACACGGCCGCCAAATAATTCGACCGATCCGCATCCAGCAAATTCAGATCATCCACTGTGCCCGCCGTGATAATCTGTGCGATTTCCCGCTCCACCAATTTTCCAGGCTGCGGGGCCGTCGTCTGCTCAGCAATCGCCACCCTTTTTCCAGCCTTGATTAACCGCGCAATGTATCCCTGGGCCGCGTGATAGGGCACTCCACACATCGGAATGCCATTGCGCTTCGTCAGCGCGACATTCAGAATCGGCGACGCCGTTTTGGCGTCCTCAAAAAACAACTCGTAAAAATCTCCCAACCGAAAAAACAGCAGCACATCTTCCGGCAGCTCCCGCCGCATCGCGAGGTACTGCTTCATCATCGGAGTGCTGGTGGCGTCGGCCATGAGCCGTCACAGTCGAAAGCCCCGCCCCGCCGTCAACCGCCAAACTTCGCCGGAACAGCCAACTTCAATTCGGCACCGCGCCCGATACTTGCGCAAAATCTATTCAAAGCACCGAAAAGAGCCAATGTGTCTCTTTCTCAGCGCCAAGGAAACTAATCATTTGTGCCATTTTGGCTTTCCTTGATCCGGACAACCAACTCGCCATGTTCACTAACTGGTTCATTTACAATGACTTATGTCAGTCTATTCAGCCCTGGCACATTCCATGCAACACAATGGATTGAGAATGGAAACCCACTTTGGGCTTCCCCAAACTGAACCTAAAACAATCAAACCCAAAAACACCATGAGACTGACCCATTGCCAACCCGTTGCTACTGCCAACATCACCCGCAACCCCCTTCAAGGTCTGTTCCGGCATCCTCTTGCCGGACTCCCCGCCTTTGAACAACTCTTCGATTTGGCCAGTTTCCCGGCCTTCAATTCGCAGACTTCCGCCACACTGGCTGTCGATGTCTACGAAGACGAAGGCAACTACTATGCCCGCTTCGAAGTGCCCGGCGTTAAAAAAGACGACACCAAAGTCGAACTCGAAGATCGCAGACTTGCGGTTTCCGTGAGTCGGAAAACCGTGACCTCTGAGAGCGAATCCAGCTTTGAACTGTCTCGCACTCTCACCGTTCCCGACGGCATCAACGTGGAGGCCATCTCGGCAAAACTCGAAGATGGGCTGCTCACTGTGACCCTCCCAAAAGCTGAAACACGCAAACCTCGAGTCATCGAACTGAACTAACCGCAATCGAAATTCCAACCCATTCAATAGCCATGAACAATACCTGCACCAATCCCCAAAACACCATTGCCGCCCCCGCTGTCGAATCACGACCTGCACGCCGTCCGCGTTACCAGATCGAAAACAGCCCGGAGGCCCACACCGTGAAAATCGAGCTGCCCGGAGTCGTGAAAGAGGCTGTCCAACTCAACTTGGACGACGGCATCCTTCACCTCAGCGCCCAACGCGCCAACACCGTACCCGAAACATGGAAACCACTTCACCGAGAGCTTTCGGACATCGGTTATGAGTTGCGCTTGAAACTCAATGACCGCGTTGATGAGGCTGGCCTAACCGCCAATCTGGCAGACGGCATACTCACTGTGGTATTGCCAGTCAAAGAGGCCGCGAAGCCCCGTTCCATCACGGTTCAATAAGCCGACCCACAGCGAGCGGTCTCCGATCTCTTCGGAGACCGCTTTTTGCGCTGAAGTGAGTCGTGGCCAATACCCAAAGACCGCTTTTCCACAGCCCGCTGACCATCTCGTCAGACTCCAAACCTGCCCCTCGACAATCTGACAAGTCACAGGAAAATGACGGCTCTCATGAAGCTCTCTACCTGGAACGTCAACGGCATGCGCGCCGCCCTCAACAAGGGCCTCAAAGATTATCTCCTCAACACCGACGCCGATGTTGTCTGCCTCCAAGAAACCAAAGCGGAAGGTCATCAAGTCGATCTTTCATTCCTCCAAGGCTGGCACGCTCTCTGGAACAGCGCCGAAAAAAAAGGGTATTCAGGCACTTGCATCCTTACCCGGGAACCCGTGAAATCCCATTCCTTTGGCATCCGCGTCCCACAACACGATACCGAAGGCCGCGTCATCACCGCGACTTTCCCCAATTTTCATGTCGTGAATGTTTACACGCCGAACGCCAAGGCCGAACTCGCACGATTGTCTTACCGCCTCGATTGGGATAGTGCCTTTCGCACTTACCTGAAACAGCTGGAGGCCAGCAAACCCGTTCTGGTATGTGGCGATCTCAACTGCGCCCACCAGGAGATCGATCTCGCCAATCCAAAATCCAATCGCAACAACCCCGGCTTCAGCGACGCCGAACGTGCCAGCTTTACGCAACATCTGGAGGCCGGTTTCCTGGATGTCTTTCGGGAATTCGACCCAAACCCAGGACGTTACACTTGGTGGACCATGCGCACGGGCGGCGCCGCTCGAGAAAAAAACATCGGCTGGCGGCTCGACTACTGGCTCGCTTCAACAGGCCTACGCCCAGCACTCAAAAATTGCCTCATAAGGTCCGATGTCTATGGCTCTGACCACTGCCCCGTCGAATTGATGATCGATTGAAAACCTTCGTGGTTCGCATTTTTCGTGCAAACCGGATTTAACCTGTTGATTCAGGCAAATGGCAGGACCTCCCTTGCCAAAACCGTATAAATCTTCGACGCATATCCGCGTTTGATCCCATTCCCCATGAATCGTTTTCTGCTTACCCCTTTACTCATCCTCGCCAGCTGCTCAACTCAGCCAGGAAGCTCGCCGGGCAGTTTGCCCCCAAGCCCAAGCGGCTTGCCCCAAATCATCAACGTTTCGGCCTATGACCCCAAGGAACGTCAACGTGAAGGTAGCAGTTTCTCAGAACACGATGTCTCCGCACTTCGCATGAACGGTGCCAGCGGCCTAATCGCGCGCGCGGGCAAGGGCGGAAATCTGGATGAAAAATGCGCAAATTTTTTGGCGTCAGCAGACCGCAACGGAATGCTTCCCGGCATTTACTATCGAGTCCAGCGGCATGTCGATGCCGTGGCGCAGGCGGATCAAATGGTGAGCCGGGCGCTCGCTCTGGCACGTGGCCGCGCTTGGAATGCGCCATCATTGTTGCTCTGCGGTGATTTTGATGGCGACCTGCCGCTTTCATCCATTGTACGCTTCATGGATCGCGTGGAAGCGCGCACGGGGGTCGTACCTGTTGCGTACCTAGAGAATAGCACGCAGCTCAAGCAAACACTCAGCCGTGCCGATGCGGCAACCAAGGCCAAACTGCGTCGCATGCCGTATTGGTTGGCGTTGTATGCGCACGATAGCGGTGCGGGTCCAGTCTATCCAGCCCCCGGAAACCCTCGCGGTTTGGTGAATCAATACGGCGTCTGGTCAAATTGGACCATGTGGCAATACGGCGGTGTCGACTGGCAGGGCGGTCGCTCTCGTCCGAAAGTCTATAATCACGGCTCGTATCGCTTTAGCCCCTACTTTGGCAACCTCGATCGCCCGACCGAGCGAAATGTCTTCAATGGCTCCCAGGCAGGCTTGCAGTCGTTCTGGCAACAACACGGCCTTCCGCTTCGTTGAGCAGCGGTAGATGAAGACGACGTTGACTCTCACACTCCTATTGATATCGGCCTCCTTTGCAGCCGATACGCCCAACCTCGCTGGAACCTCGGGCAACGTGGGCACGGGCGAACAACCGAAGCTCGTGCATCGATTGGAGATCACAAAGCCAGGTGTGTATGAAAACTTCCGCGTCGACGCGCAGGGCAAAGGCGGCAACATCGTCAAAATCACCGCAGACGATGTCACCTTGAGAAACTGCGAGATCCTCAACGGCAGCGGAAATGGTGTCGGCGTCTTTGGTGAACGGGTCCTGATCGAAAACTGCCGAATCCATCATCTGCTGAGCGGCACCTTCGAGGATCAGCACGATGCCCATGGCATCACTGGCCGTTGGGGTGATGTGACCATCCGCAACTGTGACATCTCGCACATATCAGGGGACTGCGTGCAATTTGATCCAGATCGTAAATCGCGTGGCCGTGTCACCATCGAACACTGCCATCTCTGGGCAGGTCCACTCGCAGAAGACGCTCCTGGATTCAAGGCCGGACAGAATCCAGGCGAGAACGCTTTCGACTCCAAAACAATGCCCGATGGCGAGCGCTGCCAGCTGATCATTCGCCAGTGCTACATGCACGGCTGGAGCCAACCCTCACAGATTCAAAATCGCGCTGCGCTAAACTTGAAGGAGCACATTCATGCGGTGATCTCGAATTGTGTTTTCGATGACAACGAGATCGCCATCCGAGCCCGCGGGCCCGGTGGACGCGGCAATGCGCATGTGACCATCAAGGATTGCGCAATCTTCAACACGCAAATTGGGGTGCGCGCCGAAGACAAGATCGAACAACTCAAAATCAGCGGCATGGGCTGGGGGCCGCGTGTGAAGTCACGCATCGAGCGACACAACGGCAAGGAGCTTCCAGGCTTCAAAAGCGATGGTGACCACGATGCAGAGCCAATCAGCGAACTCATCTCGAAACCAATACCGTAGCTTCGGTCATGCCTCACTTCAGCAGCCACCTGTTTCAGCGTATCCACAAAGGCACATGTCAATGTCGAAGCAGATCTTTAACTTGCTCTCGTGGAGAAATGTCATGCAACTTGAGCTTCAAAAACGGCCTTGTTTTGCCAAGCTGAGCGCCCATTCCACTGGGTTCACCCTTGATCGACCGCCTGTTTTCATCTTCTCAGTCAAATGCAAAACCTTGATTCGCGCCGAGTGTCGCTCCATGCTCTAACGCATGATACGTTTTCTCATTCCAGGTGTTTTGAAGCGGCCTCCCGTTTCGACAGGTGTGACACCGGTTCCTCGCACATTGCCACCTGATTTGGATGGCTCACTCACCAGCATGGCTAAAGGTGTGAACGACGTGCTCAACTACTACATTCAAGTGACTGACACGAAAGCCAGCATCTTCATTGCGGGCAGCGTGGCCGCAGCCTCGTTCTTGCTGATGAAGTTTCCAGTGGGCTTCGGACCGCGAGCGCTGTATTCTTTGGCAGCTTCAAGCCTCGGAATATCCTTGGTGCTGGCTACCTTAGTGATTTTGCCTCGGCTTCCGGCACGAAGCGGCACAGGCAGCGTGTTCTGGGGTGACATTTCGGGCTGCACCGATTCGACAGACTATCGCGATCGTTTTGGCAAGACCGCTTCCTCTGGCCTTTTGGATGAAGAGTATAGCGTGCTCAATTTCCACACGGCACGTATTTTGGAGAAAAAGATCCGAATCCTTCGTTCCGCTATTCTTTGCTTTCTCACCGGAATCTTAACGGCCCTTCCACATCACTTAATCAACTCCTGAGACCAGGAATTCCCCATGTCCACCGTCACACGACTTTACCTCATTCGTCACGGAGCCACTGTGCTCACTGCCGAAGACCGCTTTGCGGGTGCCACCAACGTTGCTCTATCTGATGAAGGCCGCCGACAAGCCACTGCATTAGCCGTTAGGCTCAAAGGTGTTCAATTCAGCGCCATCTATGCTTCACCCTTGGATCGCACGATGGAAACCGCCTCGATACTTGCTCAGCCCCATCAGCTGGAAGTTCAAGCCCGCGACGGTCTACGTGAAATCTCCCATGGCCGCTGGGAGGGCATGACGCGGGAAGAAGTGCTCACCGCCTATCCAGATGAAGTCGCAGCATGGGATGAGGACCCCTACACATTCGCACCAGTGGGCGGTGAATCCGGACTCGCTGTCACCGCTCGTGCGCTACCTCCTCTCATGGAAATCTGCGCAACCCACCGCGGAGAGCATGTCGCCATTGTTTCTCACAAAGCCACCATTCGCTTAGTGATCAGCTCAATGCTCGGCTTTGATCCTCGACGTTATCGGGACAATCTGGATCAGTCTCCGTGCGCCCTCAACATTGTTGATGTGCGTGGACCCACCTGCTTCCGGCTTACCCTCTTTAACGACACCTCTCACTACCTCGAAGAGGCAGGTGACCTGCCCCCAGTGCCCCAGGGGCGCCTTTCAGGTCATTGGTAGCCCCAATTCATCCTCTCGCAGGGCCTCCCGCTGCGAAGTCGTCAGATATGCCATTGCCTTGTTCAAGTCCCTGAGTATCCACGCATTTAACTTCATTGCCTGGGCCATCGAGATGGGCAGTCTTTCCATGGAATCTTCTGAAACAGAGCAATGAGGTGAATTGCTGAGATATGGTCACCATCAAGGCCGTTTCAGGCGCACATCCAATGAAACGATTTGTTACATTCTCTCTATTCGCGATCAGCTTTGCGCTTCACGGCGCGCCTACCCCAAATGTTCTCTTTATCCTGGCCGACGATCTCGGCTGGAGTGACACCACTCTTTACGGACACACCCAATTCTATCAGACCCCCAATATTGAACGGCTTGCCAAACGTGGCATGACTTTCACCCAGGCCTATTCGGCTAGCCCGCTTTGCTCACCCACCCGCTCTGCCATTCTCACCGGACTGAGTCCCGCCCGCACCGGCATCACTACACCGAGCTGCCACGTCCCACAGATTGTCCTGAATGCAACAATTGGTAAAAAGGCACCAGCCGATCAAAAAGTGGTCCAGCCAAATCCAGTCACGCGTCTCAAGACAAACTACCCCACCTTAGTTAAGTCACTGAAAGCTGCTGGTTATGCCACAGGCCATTTTGGCAAATGGCATCTCGGACCTGAACCTTATTCTCCATTAGAGCACGGTTTTGACGTCGATTTGCCGCACACGGCGGGACCGGGCCCTGCAGGCAGTTACGTTGCCCCCTGGAAGTTCAAAGACTTCGACCATGATCCCGATGTTCCCGATCAGCATATCGAAGATCGCATGGCCCTTGAGGCATCGGCCTGGATGGAGAAAAATCATGGCTCTCCCTTTTTTCTCAATTACTGGATGTTCAGCGTGCACGCTCCCTTCGATGCAAAGAAGACTTTGATCGAAAAACACCACACCCGGGTCAATGCCAAGGATCCTCAACGAAGTCCCACTTATGCCGCTATGATAGAAAGCATGGACGATGCCATCGGAACCCTGCTCGATACGTTGGATCGGCTCAAAATCGCTGAAAACACCATCATCATTTTCACCGCAGACAATGGCGGCAATATGTACAATGAAATTGATGGCACGACACCAACAAGCAATGTCCCCTTGCGCGGAGGCAAAGCCACGATGTTTGAAGGCGGCACCCGAGTCCCCTGTGTCATTGCATGGCCGGGCATCACGACTCCTGGCAGCCGGAGTGACGCAATCGTGCAAAGCGAGGACTACTACCCCACACTACTCAGCGGCCTTGGCCTAAACCCCAGCCCAAATCAAGTTTTTGACGGCATCGACATTCTCCCCGCACTCAAAGGTGAAGCACTGGATCGCGAAGGGGTCTTTCAATACTTCCCCCACAATCCATCCGTCCCCGATTGGCTTCCCCCTGCCGTTTCCGTTCACCGGGGGAACTACAAGCTCATTCGGATATTCCACGGGGGCGAAGCTGGAGCACATCGACATCTCTTGTACAACGTTCGAGATGACATCGGCGAGAAAGAGAACTTGGCCCTTCAACAGCCGGAGTTGGTTACTGAACTCAATCTATTGATTGATGACTTTCTCACGGAAACCGACGCAGTCGTCCCCGTTCCCAACCCGGAATTTGATCCTGCCAAGTATCATCCCGAACTTGAGGGCATTCAAAAGCCCAAGGCTAAAGTCCCCGCCAAAGCTGTGGCAAAGTCCAGAACCGTAGGCCGTTGGAACCATAGTTCCGATGCCTCGCCCGAGCTCGTCGCTGGCAGAATCCAAATCAAAGCCACGGGCGGCGATCCCTGGATCAGCACCCGAGCCCATATTCAAACTAATGAGGGCAAGCTCGTTGTGAACCTGACGTTCAGCTCCGAAGCGGCAGGGCCAGCCTCGATCTACTTCACTGAGTTGGATCAAAGAGCCTTTCACAAAGACCAGTCCGTCAGCTTTGACTCCCATCCAGACGGGTCACCCCACGACTATCAGGTGACCCTCCCCATCTCCAAACTCCACGCCATCCGGCTCGACCCCGCCAGCAAAAGCGGCCAAATCCAAATCACTCGATTCACCATCAACAACAGTGCAGGAAAACTCATGGCCGACCTGTTGTCAGATTGACACCGCTCATGACGTGAAAAGGCATCAATCATAAACCAATTGTGCGGACACGACCGCATCAGTGTTCGCCACGAAACGCAGCCAATAAGCACTAAAGGCAGCAGGAAACGTATGCTGTGTTGGGCGGTCGGCCTGCACATCAAAAACCTGATAAGGCACCCAAAGCCCAGTGCCTGAGATGTCCACTTCGACTGTCACCTGCACCAGTTTGTCGGCGGTAAGCGTGAGACGCTTGCGATCGTAGCCTGTGCAAAGATAGGGATCACTAGGGACTCCGGTCTTGGTGGCCGTCCTCAGCCAGGGTCCTCCCTCGCCCCTGACCTTGCCAAACTTCCAAAGATCATCGACCGCACCTACCCAAAGGGCCGTTTTGCCGTCGCTCGACCTAACGATATGCTCGCCTGCTGCATCACCGCGAACACCGCTCATCACCATCAAACCCCGGTAGCTGGCATAGTCCTTGATTCGACGATTGTGAGTCGCAATTGGCCGGATCTTGGCAAAGCCTCCCGCATTTTCGGCTGGCAACTCAAAAAAGGTGCCGCCTGCATTGAACAAGTCTCGCTCAGTGCACACCTCACGACAAACGCGCTCGGCTCCCAAAGGTCCCTCCTTGTCTAACCCCTTGTCACCGCGTGGCAGACGCCAACGACCCTTGTGATCCACGTAAACGATCGAAGCCTCGTCGTAGGTGAGGACCCCCTCAGGAATAGCCGCCTTTTTCGAGGTCCACTCGAGACCTTGCGGATCCTCCACAGGTTCCAGATCAAATGCAGTGCCCATATCGTAAACCGCTTTCGAGTTCCCTGGGGTGTTCGAGATAAATCGCAATGTCTTCAAGCCGCCTCCACGTGCCAGCAGTAATCCTCCCGTGACATCCGTATCCGCTACGCCCGCTATCCCTTCAAACATCGCAGCAGCCTCATTCGTTCTCGGATCGTCATTGCGGTAGTGAAACATGGCGGTGATCTTTGGGCATTCGCTGGCGCACTTCACACGCACCCAAATCCCAACTTCCTCGGACTCAAACGCGACGGTGACGTGCTCCAGGTTCGGCTCAGGACTTAACACCCGAAGACTCTCCCACTTGCCGTCGCCTTTTCGGTCCACCTCCACCTCAATATCGCACTTGGGATTCTCCCCCCATGTGAGGTGTAAGGAACGATGCTTATAACCCGCAAACAAAAAGGGTTCGCTTACCTCGCCTGCCTTCACCGGATCCTCCAACCAAACCGCCCCACGACCCATCACCGGTCCGAACTGATCAATCTGATCAGGTGCTACAAACCACAGATTCGATTGGGACTGGCCTGGCCCGGCAAGCTCTCCTTTAGCCTTTCGGACGTTGAGAAATTCCTTGTTCGCCGAGTCATCACAGCCAAAGACAATCCGATCCTGCCAGCGCGCAAAGTCACCGATCACTTTCAAGTAGTTGCTTCTTGGCAAAATGCCCGCGCTGCTGGTCGGCGTGAAACCCTTGGGAAAACGCCAGAACGCCCCATGCATCGTCATCAATAGATCGTTTTCACCAATGTCTCGAATGCGCGGCCACTCCGTGTTCCAGCCATGCGCTCCATCGTAGCTGTGGCTGGACTTGGGAAGCCTGTAGCTATGCCATTTCCCCTCGTGCAGGCACATCAAAATCAATGACCGGTGATCCCAACCCACACTCCAGATCGGGTCGGTTTCCGGGTTCGCATTGCCACGGATTCCGCCAGGACCTGACACCTCCGTGAATTGATTGCGCCGCACCAACTTCCAGTCCTCACTAGGTTTCATCCACTCACCGAGCGCACCACTAGGCGTCGCCGGATCGGTGGTCACGCGCTTGTCGCGATCACCGTTATTCGCATACACCAGCCGTCCCTGACCGCTAAACAGCCCTTTGCCGTGATAGCCTGGCAGTTCCGATTTCAGGGTAGCTGGATGCTCCTCCTTGGAAAATCCGGGCTTCGGCGTGTTGCCATCCTGAATGAGCCCAGTGACCTCCAACGTCTTCAAATCCACCTCGTAGAGCCCCTCCTCCATCGTCGCATAGTACGCTTTTCCAGCCGGATCGATCAAATGCCGCGCATTCCCCGTCAATCGCCCTGGCATCTTCGCCGGGGGAATCACCCGCACCTGCCGTTCAGCATCAATCACATAGGGCCCAATGAGAAGCTGCTGGGTCTCTGGATGAATCATACGGTTCGCCGGCGTGCCCCCAACGCTTTCCGGCCGGATGACTTGCTGCAAATCCGGCATGATCTCATAAAGTTTGTCGCTCGATCCAAACGGCAGATGCGGCCCATAAGTGATCACCCAAAGCCGGTCTGCCCACGGCACCACCGCGCCCGTGCCGCACTCGCCCTCATTGTTAAACATCGCCAAGCTCGGATAGATACCGCTGATCTGTTTCGGCTGCTCCGCGCGCAAGCAGACAGCAGCGAGACTCAGGCATGACAAAAGAAAAGCACATTTCATGTGTCACTTCAGCATAAACAACGGCTGCAAGGCAAGACCACCCGCTTATGATTCACGGAAATCTGTTACACTTCAAATGTCTGATCCACCTATCCCTTACTCCCTCTGGCAGGGCCTCCAGTTTGAATGGCTTTGGGTTTATCATGGCGACGTGCCGCGGGTGGAAACCTGGTCGGGCGAAATCACTGTCCCAGCAGGATGGTTCTGGGTGGATTGTGGTTTAGTCCGGATTGAGGTCGAGGGTCGGCTCATTACGGTCCGACCCGGCCAGAGTTTCTTCTCCGCGCCTGGAACTCGTCGTCAATGGTTCGCCACGGGCACTCG
>Ga0164292_10001325_pt1 | contig 19868 bp, 21 predicted proteins | sample GEODES117metaG_FD_111486 | JGI IMG/M metagenome (GOLD analysis project Ga0164292, IMG submission 111486) | Eutrophic lake water microbial communities from Lake Mendota, Wisconsin, USA - GEODES117 metaG | ecosystem: Environmental > Aquatic > Freshwater > Lake | place: USA: Lake Mendota...
AGTCTTGTTTAAGGCCTAAATAAGACCGTAGAACGCCCCTCAATCCAAGGGATCAATCTATTTGTTAAAAAATTGAACAAGATGCTTATAGCTCTTATAATGGTGCTACTCAATTAAATACAACAATCAACAATTAAACAATTTAATTTCTTGCCCAAATACGTGACTTCATCCTCCTCCTTAAATGAAATCCACCTCAAGGTCCTGCGCACTGTTGAGAGCCGCCCGGACCTCACACAGCGTGAGCTCGCTAACGAGCTTGGGGTCAGTTTAGGTAAAGCGCACTACTGCATGAAGGCTCTAATTGAAAAGGGCTTCGTGAAAATGGGTAACTTTAGCCACAACCAAAAGAAAATGGACTACGCCTACCTCTTAACCCCAAGCGGCATCAAAAGCAAGGCAGTGCTCACAGCTCACTTTTTGGAACGCAAGGCTGCCGAATACGCAGCGCTCAAGGGCGAGTTAGATAGCATCGGCGGACCATTGAAAATAAAAGAGCTGGCAAGTGATACCAAGATAGGTCAGATAGAGAATTTGGAAAAGCAAAGCGCCTAAAGGGAATGCGGGAGAAAAAAATGGGTCACTCAATCAATATGCACCAATCAATACATCCTAAAGCGGATCAGGAGTGGATTAACGCGCTAAGCCGATATCGGGCATTAGCGGGCGCAAGAGGATAGTTTAATAATATGTTCTTTAATAAAGATGCTTTATTTAAAGCCTTAACAAATTTTAAAAATAATCAACCATTTGATCATTGTGTTGTTGAGGACTTCTTGGATTTAGACCTTGCCCAAGCGATGGAAAAAGAATTTTTGGATTATGAAGACCCAAAATGGTTCTACTATAAAAATGCCATTGAAGATAAGAAAGCATTAAATGACTGGAATGTTTTTCCTGCTTTAACGTATAAAGTGTTTAGGGAATTAATGTCCGATGATTTTCTTCAGACTCTTTCCCAAGGAATTGGAGTCCCTTTGTATCAAGACCCAGGACTCCATGGTGGCGGTTGGCATATTCATGGTAGAGGTGGAAATCTTAACCCCCACTGCGACTATTCGATTCACCCAAAGATTCGGCTACAGCGCAAAATAAACATTATTATTTATGTCTCCTCTGATCTTAAAGATGAACATGGAGGTCATTTGGGTCTGTGGGCTCATGATCCGAACAATAATAAACCAGGTGAGTTGTTGAAAGTTATTCAGCCGAAGTTTAACCGAGCAGTAATTTTTGACACAACGCAAAATAGTTGGCACGGCATGTGCAGCCCTTTAACTCAGCCAGAAGGGATTTATAGAAAATCTCTAGCCATTTACTACTTGACCGACCCCCCTGAGAATGTCAACCCTAGAGAAAAAGCTCTATATGCTCCCCGTGATGATCAAAAGGGTGATAAAGATGTTGACGAGTTAATTAAGATGCGCTCAAACTCTGTAGATTACGCGCAAGCTTACCGCACTGATCGCACTAATAAATAATATCCCTATTTAAGTTTTAGCGGTTGAAGAAGTCGCATTTGCCAATATCTCTAGCGAGTTGGGCCAGTAGAGTTTGTATTTTTTTTGTAAAGTAATACCTGAACGTAATTTTTAAAATATCTAAATAAAATTTTTGGTAATTTGAGAGTACTTAAAGGAGGGGAAGGTGTAAACAGTTTTTTTAAATCCATTTATTGATAATTCTCAAAAAATTACTTTTGGAAAATGGTATTACTTTATTCTCTAATATAGCTGTATTAAACATTGTCTTTTCAATCAAACAGCATTTATATTTTGTTCGCCTCATTTTGATGTTGGCAGAGTTGGCGCGACGCCACTCGATGGATATCCAGCGAATAATTTCCCTTTTCTCTGCGTTGGAAATTTTTTTCGATGATATCTGCCAATTCAGGTTAAAAAATTGGCTAATATAATTAGCCTTACCTATAATAAAGTAGGTGCATATCCAACGTCTGTAATGATTAGAATCTAAGGGCGCCCAGATAAGTTGACTGTTGAACAAGGCTGTAAAAATCAAAGCTATAAAAATATAAACCTTGAGGCCATAATTTAACTTTCTCCCATTGCCAAGTGTGTCGTTAAATAGAAATATTGGCTCATCTCCTCTAGTGTTATTTAGCAGCAGCTTGTACCTTGATAGATCCCAATATGGGTAGCCATTAGATTCGTAAAATAATTTGTGATTTAATGGAGTATATGCAGTGGAATAAAGGATTACATCTATTGAAAAAATTTTAAAAAATAGCTGGATTAAAGAAATGAAGCTTGCAACATTTCCATTCATGGGCTGGTCTAATGCCCCAGCTATAACAATAGATCTGCAACTCAAGACGATTAACTCCACAAGTTCATCCCTCGATCATTTTGGGGATGATTTATTAAAATAACATCTTATAGGAACAAGAGTTAGGTTAATTCTAAATGGTTAGATAAATCTAACTAGGGATATTCTATCACTATTTAAGTCATTTCTCTGGCCTAGATTGAAAAAAATGCTTAATCCTGCGCCTGCATAAAAGCCTCATTACCGGCGGCGCAGGCTTTCTGGTTTTCCTTCTTGTAGAGAATTGCATATAGAGATTAATGAGGTTTTAGTTATTGACAATTTATTTACCGGTACTGTGCCAAATTTGGCCAATCTATTAGGAGCCCTAATTAAGAAGCTATGCTTCACGATACTGCCCCGCTCTATGCAGAACCAATCAGATGTAAAATCTTGCATGCTTAATCTCGCCAGTGTGTTATTTACTCTGCGCTAGTCAACAAAAAAGCCTGCATGGCGCCATCGACATACTTGGCTTCGCCATAAGAACCTAGGGGCGTCTTGGAACTACTCGCTGGGGAAGCATGCATGGAGCGATTTTGAAACGTATTCGCAGCCTGTAGAGTATTGGGGCAATATCAATGCCACCGGTAATCGGTCCTGTTATGACGAAGGCAGGTGCTGCGTTAAAACTCCATTTTTTCACTGTCACAGTCAATACCATTGAGGTATAAAGGCCTTACCAAGCTTTAATGCCCATGATCCTTTCATGTATGAGAATGATAGTTGTGTAGTGAGCAGCTTCATTGCTAAGCCAGCACAAGGGAAAGATACTGCTATTTATGACGATGGCCAGGATACCCATTGCTTTTGTTAAGTCGTGATCTAATTGATTCGATGGTCAAAGTGATAAACTTAAAACAAGCTTTTTCGGGCTGGGTCAGTATTGGCTGTCCAGGCAAGTTAACTTTAATACGGTTGTCTGAGATAGTGTTTAGTTGTCAGGCAGCGAAATCAAGAAATTTTCAACCCATACCATCGGACGATCCCAAACAAAGTCAATCCAGTTTTGAATTAGCTAATGAAGCTAGGAAGGCGGCCTAAAGTCAATCCAGAGGATTGTAAAAAATAGACGATTGCTTACAGTAAGTAAAAGAGTTTTTTGGTATGAAATTCAGAGTAAAAGAAAGCTTAAAGGTTAGGATTATGAATGTTTTGTTGACGGGCGGTGCGGGATATATAGGTTCTCATACTGCGGTGGCGCTAATTAATGCTGGTCATACACCGGTGATTTATGATAATTTATGTAACTCTAGCAAAAAAGTATCCAAAAAAATACATGCTATTACTGGCCTTCCAGTTGCACTAGTCGAGGGAGATGTGAGGGATGAGTTTGAGCTAAATAAAGTAATGGCTACTTATGCTATCGATGCCGTAATACATCTTGCTGGATTAAAAGCTGTTGGAGAGTCAGTCAAATCTCCTATCAATTATTATTTAAATAATTTAGTAGGCGCAATCAATTTAATAAAGGTAATGCAGTACAACAATATAAAAAAAATAGTATTTAGCTCAAGTGCGACTGTCTATGGCCGCCCTAAAAAATTACCAATAGATGAAAGTCATTCTCTACATCCTGCAAGCCCTTACGGCAACAATAAATTTCAAATAGAGCAATTGTTGCAAGATGTAGTAGCGTCTGACAAGGAGTGGTCTGTACTTAGTATGCGCTACTTTAATCCTTCAGGAGCTCATGAGTCTGGTTTTATTGGGGAGGATCCTCGCGACACCCCAAATAATCTGATGCCTTTTATATTGGAAGTGGCTAGCGGTAAGTTAAAAAAAATAAAAATATTTGGAAATGATTACGAAACCAATGATGGAACGGGTGTAAGGGATTACATTCATGTAATGGATTTAGCAGAGGGCCATGTTTCCGCATTAGAAAGGCTAAACAAAATTAATGGCTATGACGTAGTAAATTTAGGGTCAGGAAAAGGAACAAGTGTTAAGGAGCTAATCGAGACCTTTATGCTAGTAAATGGAATAACTATTCCTTACGAAGTAGTGGAAAGACGACCAGGAGATGTTGCAGTTTGTTATGCCGACCCTAAAAAAGCATATGAAATGTTAAGCTGGAGATCAAAAAGAACCATAGAAGAAATATGTAAAAGCTCATGGAAATATAAAGCAATGAATAAATATGAAGATATTTGATGATGCCTACCCAATAGAAAAAATAAATTTTATTTATTTGGGCAAAAGTGGTGCAGGGTATAGGGATATGGCTCGATTGCAGCAAAAGTATCCACAAGCCCTTTTTTTTTATAAATGGGAGAGTGTGCTTGGTATAAAAAGTTGGGCAAAAGAATTGATGAGCAATAGGATTAATGTGTATGTTCATTCGTCACCATTTAATTTAATACCAGTAATATTTGCTTGTAACAACACTCATTATTTATTTGTACATAACCCACCTAGATTTGAGTCAAGAAAATCTGTATATAACCTTATCGACCAGATCATTTTGATAGCAAACTTATCATTAATAAAAGGAAAAATATTTTTAACATCTTCTGTGTACGAAAAGTATAAAAATAGTGAATATAAATATATGCTTAGTAAGGCACCTTTTGCAAAAAAAAGTGAGACTATAAAAATCAGTAATAAAGTCCCTTGCGTATTATTTTTTGGAAGGTATTTGGAGTATAAAAATATTGACGCCTTTTTTAATTTGGCTATAAAAAATCCCAGCATTAAATTTTCAGCCTATTCAGAAGGTTGCCCTCAAATTAGTTTAGAAAACCTAAAAGTCAATTCAAAATGGTTAAGCGAAAAAGAAGTAGATGAGGTATTTAAAGAATCTGATATCTTAGTATTGCCTTATCGTGAAGTGTCACAGTCAGGACCATTTTTTTTAGGGATCGAAAAAGGATTAAAAATTGTAGTGCCTAATTTACCAGGATTTACTGAGCACGCTCAAGGCAATCCTGGTATATATTTTTATAATCCGAATGATCCAGCTGGCCTAGATAATGCTTTTCTAGATGCCGTTGAAAACCTTAAAACAGCGATCTAGCACTAATAAATAAGGCAAAAGATGTATACAATAAATTTATTGAAATATTTATCTAAACAGACTATTTACTTAGGTGTAGTAAGTATTTTTCTGAGTGTAATTGCTGCTTTTATTGATATATACTTTGCCATAAGCTTAAATAATAATGAAACAATTAGTATATTACTATATATTGGAGTTTTAAGATTTTTACTTGGATTATTATTCATTTGGTTCTTTATAAAATTCTCTATGAATTCAGAAATTAATATGAAGGAGCTAACACTGAATATTGATGATAATGAAAAAAGAATAAATTTCTTTAATAACTATAGTATTTCAATAGCACATATATTACTAACAGGATGGGTAAGAATATTTTCAGAGACTCTTGTCTTATTAGTATTAAGCAGCATAATTTTTATAAAGTATTTAGAAGTTATTAAACTAATAATTATGCCTGCATTAATAACCATCCCTTTATTAGCTTTATATTTTTTTGCACTTAAAAATAGCAGAAAATTAGCAACTAAGGAGCAGTTAAACTACATCAATCATATTTTAACAATTCTTCCCATAATAGAAAGGGCCAGAATAATAGGAACCGTTCACTTTATAAGGGATAAAATTATTAATACAGCTAAAATATATAAAATTGCTTATGCTCGATCTATTTTTTTTGCATTATCGACAAAGCCAATAATAGAAATTTTAGTTTTAATTGCAATTATATATTTTTATTCCAATAAAAATACCATCGAGCCTGGATTAATATATATAGGTTATAGGGTTTTAGGATCGATATATTCTGTATTCAATAATCTTCCAATTGTGTTTCATTATGAGCAACAGCTTAAGCAATCTGGACTATAAGATGAATATGAATAACGACTTTGAGCTCAAAATTAATAAGTTGGCTAAAGACATCATTAATTCAGACTCTAGGATCATAGGTATAAGAGGGGTTAGTGGCTCGGGTAAGAGTACGCTGCTTAGAAATCTAGAGGGAATATATTGTGGTGAGGCTATTTATTTTGATTCATCAATCATTATTTTTGAGGGCTCAATCGAAGAAAATATTCTTATGGGAAGAAAAATAAGTTTTGAGCTAAACCCCCTTTTAAAAGAAATTTTTTTCTATGAAGCACGATTACAAGATAAAAATTTTTACTTAGACCGAGGTAATATATCAACCGGTCAATCTCAGAGAATAGGAATAATTAGAGATATAGTGGATTCAATTAATAGGGTTATATTAATAGATGAACCAACATCTGCATTAGATTATAAAACAAGCACTGAATTTTTTAATTTTATTTTTACTAATTTAGATAAATTCTGTATAAAAAAATTAATCTTTACTTCACATTCCAGCTTTCAAGATAAAAGAGTTCACTTCTTTGACATATCATAATTCAGCATGTTAAAAAATATCTACCTAATGCGCACATCTCCTGGTATTGCAAGCCATAAAAGTTTACCTTGCTTTTCTAATAAATATGAACTGTTAAGCGGGTTAAAAAAAAGTACATTAAATTATTGTCTTATGAACCAATATAAACTAATAATAATAGTGGATGGTGGCGACCCAAACTATAATCATTTTATACACAGCTTATACGGAACGGATGCTGAAATTATTTACATAGATGCTAATTCAAACGCCGGCTCTTTTCATAAGCAGATTGGAATAGCCCTAACTAAAGAATTTGATTTTATCGAAATATCTGAAGATGACTATATTAAGTTTGGAAAAATAGATTTTAACAATTTAAATAAAAAATATATATATACTGCTTATAATCACCCAGATAATGAAAAATTTATACGAAGAATATCTTCTTTAATATCAAATGGAAATACGCTTTCTACTACATTATCATTTATAGCAAGTAGAGAGTGGTTATTGAAAAACTATAATATTTTTTATAATTTTGACATTATAAGCGATAGTGAAATGTGGTATTCAGGTTCCCTGAACCCGCCCCTCAGATTTTGCTACAAAGTAAAGAATTTATTGATTAAAAATAATGTTAAATTGCTTAATTATGTTGGCGATAGAATTAAAATATATTTATTGAGGGGTGTTAACTGGGTGCACCTTGCTAATGATAGTTTGCCAAGGGCGTATAAAAGTATTGATAAATATAAAAATTTAAATGATCTCGCAGATGAGTCATGTCAAATTTTCAAGAAAATTAGGAATGAAAGATAAAATCGGGTTTGATTTTATGGCGAAATCAAATTCCCACTGCTTATATCAGTTGGGTGCGTTTTATCATGGCTATTGCTCCAAGTTTTACTTGCATAGTTCCAGCAAAATATATGAGGCCAATAAATTTTATAGGGGTGGCAACCTAGCTTTAAATGTTACCCTGACAAATTATTTCTTGATGTTGCTATCTTTAATAAAAGAGAGTGGAAATAAAAACAAAATTGTAATAATAGGAGCACATTTATGGCAAATAATTATGCTAACGCCTATTCTGTGTTTTTCTTCTGTACAGGTACATCTTCATGGACAGGCAAGTGGACTTTTCCGAAGAAATACGTTGAAATATTATGCTTGGAAAATTTTAGCTTATAAATTTGATCTAGTTGTATCAAATCCAGCTTGGGATGGACCTAATTTTGTACGTCAAATTAACAATGTGCATCTCTTAAAGTATGAGCCGCGTTTTATAGATAATTTTTCAAAAAATAAGGTATTGATTTACAGGGCCGCTGGATTTGGAGCTAAAGTCGAAAAAAACATTTTTAAGAGCCTTGCTAACCTTGGCTTTGAAATAATTATTCCGGAGAGGAATGATAATTCACTGATATCTTTTGAGGAAATTAATAAAGTCCTTAATAGCGTTGAATTTATTTTTTTTGATTCAAGTAATGGTTATTATTTTTTTTCACCATCTGGTAGGATTTCTGACGCCATTAATTATTCACTTAAGATTCTAGTCTCCAGCAAAGATTATTATGGAATTCAAATTTTAAAGAAATATAATGCTAATTTTTTGGTATTTGAATAATATTGTCTATGAATCATTTTGATAAAATTAAAGCTGTTCATGCTAAAGCCCCATTGCGATTAGGTTTAGCGGGTGGAGGCACAGATGTTGAGCCCTATTTGAGCAAATATGGCGGCCAAGTATTAAATGCCACTATTAGTTTATATACAAATTGTGTCATTAGGGGCTTAAAAAACTCATCTATTCGGTTTATTGCTGTAGATCTTGATAAATTCGTAACGTTTATCGTAGGGGAGCCAATTGTCGATAGTGACAAGTTTGTATTGCATTGTGCTGTTTATAACAAAATGATCTCACGATATTGTGGTGGTGTACCTGTGCCTATTGAGCTTATTACTTATTCAGATGCTCCTCCCGGGAGCGGTGTCGGTAGCTCATCTTCATTGGTTGTGTCGATGATTAAAGCCTTCAGTCACTTTCTTCATGCGAATTTAACTGAGTATGAGATTGCTAATTTAGCTTGTGAAATTGAGCGAGTTGACTGTTGCATGTCTGGGGGTAAGCAGGATCAATACGCCGCTGCTTTTGGAGGGTTAAATTTTATAGAATTTCCGTCTAGTGACCATGCCATCGTAAGCCCCTTGAGGATAAAAAGAGAAATAATGAACTCTTTTGAAGAGCATATTCTATTGTATTTTACGGGCATATCACGTGAATCTGCTTCAATAATTAATGCTCAGATTAAAGCTGCAAATTCGCATGAATCTGATCCGTTACGTGCAATGCATGATCTTAAGCAGACTTCGCTTGAAATGAGAAATTATCTTCTAAGAGGCGAGGTTAAAAATGCTCTTTCATTGATTGGGTCATCTTGGGGCATAAAAAAGAAACTCGCACATTCAGTTTCAAATAGTAATATAGAGAAAATTGCGTTAGCAGCTACTGCTGCTGGAGCTGACGGGTTAAAAATCTCTGGCGCTGGTGGCGGCGGATTTATGATGATTATTGTTGAGCCCTTAAAAAGATATCAAGTAATGAGGGCGCTTGAAGGGCTTGGTGGGACATTTTATAAGTTTAGATTTACCGATGAAGGAGTTGAATCGTGGGAAACCAGCTAAATTGGATCAAAAGTGCCATTATAGATTCCCTGCAGACTAAAACAAAATTGCTTGAAGATGCAACGCAGCTTGAGTCAATAAATAAAGCGGCCACCCTTATTGCTAACGCCTGCGCTGATAAGCATAAAATAATTTTTGCTGGTAACGGGGGGAGTGCTGCAGATGCTCAGCATCTAGCTGCTGAATTAGTTAGTAGGTATCAGTTTAACAGGCCTGGATTGCCCTCAATGTCGCTATCAACTGATACCTCAATAATTACCGCGATCGGCAATGATTATGGATATGAATTTCTATTTTCTCGTCAAATAGAAGCTCAAGCTAACAAAGGCGATATATTTATTGGAATTTCAACCTCAGGCAAATCAAAAAATATAATTGAGGCCTTCAAGCGTTGTAAATCAAATAAAATATTTTCTATTGCACTATGCGGTTTGGATGGGGAGTTAGATAAATATGCGGATTTAGTAATAAGAGTGCCATCTCATTCAACCCCTCGTATACAAGAATGCCATATATTAATTGGCCATATGATATGTGAGTTTGTGGAGAAAAAATTGTTTTCTTCAATGGATTTTAAATGAATGACCAGGCTTGCATCATTCTTGCTGGTGGACTAGGGACTAGATTGCAGCCCATTTTGCAGGATAGGCCGAAGTGCCTGGCCCCAATCTATGAAGATAAGACATTCTTGGAGATTCAAATTGAACGGCTGCTCAATAGCGGTGTCAATAAGATAGTTCTTTCATTGGGATATCAGGCAGAAAAAGTACAGGATTTGGTAAGTCGACTTCTTTATAGGGATGCCATTGATTGCGTTGTAGAAAAATCTCTATTGGGAACTGGGGGTGCAATATTAAATTCTATGCACCACATAGGACTCAAGGAAGCGCTAATAATCAATGGGGATACGTTTATAGATGCCTCCATTGAGGATATGCTGATTTTTTTGGATCCACAAGAAAGATGTAGGATAGGGATTATTGAAATGCCAAAAGGTGATAGGTTTGGTAGAGTTGTATTAGAAGGGGAAAGGATAATAGGCTTTGAGGGAAGTGGAAAAAGTTCGAATACAAAAATAAATGCGGGTTTATATAGAGTAAATTTAGAAATCTTTAAAGATTTGAAGGTGGGCCAAAGATTTTCTATTGAATACGATATTTTTCCTGAATTAGCAGCTTTAAAAAATCTTACATATAGTTTATTAAAAGGGTCGCTAGTAGATATAGGTATTCCAAAAGATTATTTTGCATTTTGTGAAAAAATGGCAAATCTAAAATAAAAAAATTCTATATAAAGTTTGCTCAATGCTGTAATAAATTACAAGGCTGCAAGTTTTAGTAAATTTCTACATTTCATCATTAAAAATAAAATTCTAAACTTTATTCATTGGAGAAAAGAGACTTAAAAAAAGAATAAAATAATTAGATTATAAATTGACATAAGTATTGCCGAAGATAATCCAAATGAAGATGTATAGAAAGAAAAAACCATTATAAATATTGTATTAAAACATTCCTTGCTAAGCTGTGATTTGATAAGTAGTGAAGAGCAGGAATCAAAAAAACATGGCAACTTTGTAACATTTACTAATTTCAATAGCTGGATAAAAATTTAAATATGTTTAAAAAAGAATATCTTGCATTACTTATTTTATGGTCATTATCCTTAGCCACTAGCTTTACTATTAATCTATATTACTTCCCATCAACACTATCTTTTCCTGATGAATTTCGTTTTTTGAGTAGTGCATTGAGGTTACACAATGAAGGAATTTTTGTATCAAATTCAGGAAGAGCATGGGAAATGCCCTTAACTGCAGTTTATATTGCAGCGATTAAATTTATATTTTCTTTAAACGACCAAAGTATTATATTGGCTGTAAGGTTTTCTCAATCAATACTTATTATTGTACAGTCATATTGTGCATGGCTTATTGCAGGATATATTTTTAAGAATAAGCAGATCTCTTTGTTGAGCGCTGGAATAATCTGTATCTACCCATTTTTTTTATTTTATCAAGGGCTTTTACTAAGTGAAACGTTATTCAATACTTTATTGCTATGTGGTATTACTTCCGCATATGCGTGGCAACTGAGTGGGACTTCCATAAATTGGAGATTTTTTCTCGCATTAACCTTCTTTGGTCTAGCAACCTATACCAAGGGTAGCCTCACGCTTTTGCCGCCTATTATTTTATTAAGCATGCTTTTCATTAAGAAAGTTACATTAAAAGACTTTTTCAAAATTTTTGTCTTAAGCTTTTCATTTTACTTTCTTATTTTATCGCCATGGTGGATTAGAAATTATTTAATATTTCAAGAATTTATTCCGCTAACAACTTCATCTAGTTTTAATTTATATCTTGGTAATAATAGTAATAATTTTTTAGGTGGAAATAGTGGAGATGATGCGGATCCGCAATTTATTAGCATGGTAAATGCCCTACCTAATGAGTTAGATAAATCAAGGATTTATAAGGAAGTTGCGTATGCATTTATTAAAGATAATCCTGAGAGATTTATTAATTTAAGCACATTAAAGTTTTTTCGTTTCTGGAATGTGATTCCTAATGCAGAAAGTTATAATACTGGATACTTTAAGTATGTCAGCATTATTTCATTTGGCCCCGTATTATTTTTCTCATTACTTGGAATATTAATAAATCGTAGTTTTTTTAAAAACTTAATACCGATTTATATTTTAATTATATATTTTACTTTATTACATACAATTACTATAGCTTCATTGCGCTACCGTTTGCCTATAGAACCTTTTTTAATATTACTTTCCTCTGCAGCATTTATTAATATTTTTAACAATCCTTATATAAAGAGAATATGCAAATTACGATATTAATGCCCTGCCTTAATGAGGCAGAAACTCTAGAAATTTGTATTAAAAAAGCAAATCATTGGATACGAGAGTCGAACTATTCTTGTGAGATTTTGATTGCTGATAATGGTAGTACCGATGGCTCCCAGGAGATTGCAAAAAAAAATGGCGCTAGAGTTATTGCAGTAAAGCAAAAAGGATATGGGTCTGCATTGTTTTATGGTTCCATGGAGGCAAAAGGCGATTTTATTATCATGGGAGACTCTGACGACTCTTATGATTTTAGCAACCTGGATCTATTTGTTAAAAAACTAAATGATGGATTTGACTTGGTGATGGGGAATCGGTTTCTTGGTGGAATTGCTGATGGGGCGATGCCTTGGAAAAATCGTTATATCGGAAATCCAATACTTACATCAATTGGAAGACTTTTATTTCAGTGCCCCTCAAGTGATTTTCATTGTGGACTCAGGGGTTTTAGAAAGTCATCATTTCTACAAATGGATTTACGTACAACTGGGATGGAGTTTGCATCTGAGATGGTAATAAAGGCTAATTTATTTGGGATGAAAATTGCTGAGGTTCCAACGACTCTATCGAAAGACGGAAGATCTAGGCCGCCTCATTTAAGGCCTTGGAGGGATGGCTGGAGACATTTAAGGTTTATGTTTTTATTTAGCCCTAGATGGTTATTCATTATTCCAGGCATGATATTGCTAGTTGTGAGTTTAATAATTTATTTATTTTTATTGACTGGCTCTATTAGGATTGGGCTGGCTGAGTTTGACATTCATACACTTTTTTATGCGCAGGCTGGCATCGTTCTTGGGTTCTCATCAGTAGGCCTTGGTTTAATAGTAAGACTATTCGGAATGAGGGAGGGGCTACTTAATAAGGTCGACTATTTAGAGAGCCTCAGAACATCCCCTGCTTTAGAGGTTGGAGGCGTTGCTGGAGTAACACTTTTAGGATCAGGAATGGGATTTGCACTTTATTCATTATTGGGCTGGAGTAATGCCAACTTCGGTCAATTATCCTCAGGGGAATTATTAAGAACAGTTAGTCTATCTACTACCCTTATTATGGTGGGCGGGATCTTAATTTTGATCTCATTGATAATGGGATTTCTCTCATTACCAACAAGAAATCAAAGGCTTTGATCGGAGCTGAGATTGTGTTTATATTAAAAAGAACTGCTCTATTTGCAATAATCGGGTTTATTGGTTTTATTGTTGATTATACTATCTTACATTTTAGCAAAGAATTTATAGGATTATACTTTGGTAGATTATTTTCTTTCTCTGGCTCAGTATTTGTAACCTGGATCTTAAATAGAAATATAACATTTTCAGATAGAGCGAGTAAGAAAACCCTCTTAAATGAATTTATTGATTATTTTCAAATTATGTTGATTGGTGGTACAGCGAATTTATTATTCTATACCTTATTAATATTTTATGTTGATATATTTAATAAAAATCCAGTAATTGCCGTTGCGCTTGGAAGCTTGTTTGGTATGGGTCTGAACTTTCTTTTCTCGCAAAGAAAATTATATAAATATAAAAACTTATAATTAATTTGAAAAATATAACAGCCATAAAATTAAGTTATGTAATTATAGTAAATGCTATTTTTTCTACATTATATTATTTAAAATTGATAGATTCTGATGGGATTTATTTAAATGATATTGAAAATTATCGATTAATCTATGGTGAATTTCAAGAGAATATTGAAGATATTATCCGAGACCCATTATATAGCATTGTTAGCTATGTAGCTTCTTTGTGCGTAAGTTTTGATGTATTTCTATCATTTTGTTTTGCCTTTTTTTTTCTATCGCTTGGAATACTATTGATAAAAATTAATATTGGCCTATTATTAATATTATTTTTTTATCCGTTATTTTTCAATTTTGGAATTTATGAATCTCTTAGCAGCTTTACTTTGAGGCAGGGGTTAGGTTTTTCAATATTATTTATTTCTAGTTTTTTTTTAAATGAAAATAATAGAAAAGCAAATTATTATTATGTCTTAATTTGTGCATGTATGCACCTATCATTTATCATATTATTGCCAATAGTATTTTTTTTAAAAATTATTAAATCATACAAAATCATTTTTTTAATTTGGAGCACTTCTCTACTTCTTTATGTAATAAACTTCTATCCTGAAGTTACTAACATAATTGAATTTTTTCTTCCGGCGCATAGAGGTTTTTCTATGGTCGATAGTGGTTATTCAACAGGCTTTAAATATAAATTTTTTATATTTTCTTTGGTGCCAATCCTGGCTATACTTTGTAATTCAAATATTCGCAAAATGATGTTGTGTGTTCCTAACAATAGTTATGTTCTTTACACATATCTTTTATCCAATTCTGCGGGTTTTATTTTCTCTGGTTTTCCTTATTACGATAGAATTTTGATGCTAAGTTGGGCGCTTATCCCGATAATTTTATTGCTCGAACTTGATATTTATGTCAAACAAAAAAAACGTACTTAAAAAACTTTTCAAATTAACGCTAAAACATTTACATATATCAGCTCAACGTAGTTATGAGCCAGGTTTAAATTTCTTTGGAATAAATTTTAGGTTGGGTCTTACGCCCGAAATGGGTGAGATGACTGGTGATTATTTGAAGAGAGAGTTGGTAAATATGCCCAATGCTAGTTTGCTAGATATTGGTGCTGGTGATGGAAGGCTGTATAAGAATTATATATCTACCTTAGGCACGGACATCATCAAGGATATAAGCATCTACGAATTGGATTACGGCTTATCTTATGACGCAGCTAATTCAACAAAGAATACAAGCGTTGTTCGAATAGATGGAAAATTTCTAGAAGTAAATATCAACCGTACTTTTGATGTATGTGTTGCATCGCATTTCATTGAGCACCAAAATAATATTGGCCTTACTTTAGATAAGATATTTACCTTAACGACCGATGGAGGGCTTATTTTGATTGAGTGGCCACTACCTCATAGGTTGATGTTTGGGGGCCATGTAACCGCACTTACTCCGGGTATGATTTTGTATAATATAGCCAAGCTAGGATTTTCGACCAAATTCTCTGAAATTAAAATTTCAGGTTTTTTTGCATTATTGATTATCAAAAAGATTCCAAAAATAAGCGAGCTTAATCATCTTAAATGGGATACGGGCGAACTAAAACAGCTTGATCAAATGGGGCTACTACCCGATTGGTTGTATGAGGATTCTAATTCTTATCCGAAGATACCCTTTAAGAGCGATGATTGACTTTAATAAGCCCAGGGTTTTACTGCTTTCAACTAATAGCGATCAAGCTGGCGCTCCTCTCCATGTTGAGACGCTTGTACACAGCCTTAAAAATTACATTGATTTCGAATTGATTTTTGGGGAAGATGGGCCTGTTGGGAGGCGATTAGCCGCACAAGATTTCAATGTAAGCGTCATTCCGGAAATGAGAAGTGATTTTAATTTCATTAACGATATTCGTTCTTACTTAAAAATATCTAAATTTATTAAAACATTTCATCCAAATATAATTCACGCCCACAGTACGAAAGCGGCAATGATCGCCAGGATGATTTCGTATAGACATGGAATCCCTTGTGTATATACAGTCCACGGCTGGGGTTGGAGAGGGTTAAATTTTATTGCCCGTAATATGGTATTTCTGATTGAGAGAGTCCTATCGTTTTCTCCTTTAACTCGTTATATCTATGTTTCAAAATCTGTTGAAATTGTAGCCAAATCCAGGCTAAAGATTTCTCCAAGATATGGAACTGTTATCTACAATGGGGTTCCTAATGTATTATCAGAAATCCCTGCTGAAGCTAATCCTTTTATGCATATAATTATGCCCGCTCGGGTTTCGAGAGCCAAGGATCATGAGACAATAATCAGAGCCTTTGAGCGCATTACTTTCCCTTCAAAATTAATTTTATGTGGATCTGGAACGGATGTGGAGTCTTTTAAAAGTAATGCTAAATATTGGGCCCCCTCTAGATACCCTTATATTAAATTTCTAGGATCCAGAACAGATGTGCATGATCTATTGGCTGTATCGGATGTATTCGCTTTAATCTCAAATTATGAGGCGCTTCCTATTTCGATCATCGAAGCCATGCGTTCGGGAATGTCAATTATCGCCACTGATGTGGGCGGCGTTTCTGAATTAATTGATAATAGTTATAGTGGAGTGTTAGTAAAAAAAGGTGACGTAGATTCTTTAGTTGGGGCATTTTTTAGCATGCGCGATCGATCCATGAGGGAGCGATTGGGCACAAGAGCTCGTGAGAAATATTTATCCTGCTTTACATCTGAGAAGATGTCTTTAGAAACATTTAAGTTCTATCGGCAAATAATGATAGAGGTAGGGTGAATGAGCAATGTCATTATTATCGGTGGTAGCGGCTTTATTGGCTCAAGGTTATGCAAAAGATTGAGTAAGATACCTGGCCTAACTTTTTTGATAGTAGATAAAGTGCTATCTCATAAGTTTCCAAAGCTCTGCAAAATAGTTGATATTCGGATTGTAGATGATTTAATGGATGCCATTGATAGCTCGTCGACCATAGTAAATCTTGCGGCAGAGCATCGAGATAATGTATCTCCGAGGCGTTTGTATGATGAGGTCAATGTATTTGGGGCCATTAATCTATGCAAAGTTGCACGCTCCAAAAATATTAGCACTATCATTTTCACTAGCTCAGTAGCTGTTTATGGTTTTGCTACATTGGGAGTGGACGAATCTGGTGCAATTGCCCCTTTTAATGACTATGGCCGCACTAAGTGGGAGGCAGAGCAAGTCTATAAACAATGGCAGGCCGAAGATCCTCAAAATCGTACCTTAGTAATTATTCGTCCAACCGTGGTTTTTGGCGAAAGAAATAGGGGAAATGTCTTTAACTTACTCAGACAAATTGCTTCCGGTAAATTTGTAATGGTTGGTGATGGGTTAAATCGTAAGTCTATGGCCTACGTTGAGAATGTTGCAGCATTCTTGGAGTATTCATTGGACTTCAAACCGGGTGTACATACCTATAACTATATTGATAAGCCTGATTTCACTATGAATACGCTTGTTGCTCATGTCAATAAGTTGTTGAATAGGTCTGCTGAGATTAAATTTAGAATCCCATTTTCTATTGGTCTTTTGATTGGGTCGAGTTTTGATCTAGTTGCAAAGATCACCGGTAAAAAATTTCCTATCAGCGCAATTAGAGTTAAAAAGTTTTGTGCTAATTCAGTTTATGAATCAGCAATCGTGTCAACAGGCTTCATACCGCCCGTTCTATTAATGGATGCGATTGAAAAGACAGTGCGGTTTGAGTTCATCGAAGACCATAAAAATGAACAGGTTTTTTATTCTGAATAGTAATTACTTCAATAAAGTTGGATTAAATTGTATTTAGATAGACTCAAACTACAGTACTTCCATATTCGATGTATCTCATGACCGTATTCGTCTTTGATCATTTTTCGCGCTGCATAATAACTAATGTGCTTGCTCGAGAATTGATTAAATCCTCAGCTACACTCACCCTCATGGAGTGCCTGCCGTTCCTTTAGCTCCTGATTCCTCTGCCCTTGCTTTTCTCGATGGTTATTAGGCGAATTAATTCTACAAATCTATTTTGTAAAATGAACTGCCTTGATTTTTGATGCACAGAAGAGGGCAAGGACTTTCTAGCGCCATGTATCATTCTCTCGCTACAGCATAATATACACCCAGCCAATTATTACTAAATCATTCGTCCTTTTATCGGCGCCAGAGGACTTGACTATTACAGATGCATCCATCCCGGCGTCCTAAAGCGGACAATCTTGGTATAGAGCCAGACGTAAGAAATCGTAAAAAGTAAAGTGAACGCAATTAAGATAGGTGTGGATTGCCACCAAAGGATTGCTGGCACCACTGCAAAACTACTTAAGAGCCATAAATAAGGCGCCGTTCTCGCATTGGCATTGAGTAAGTCAAATTTACTCTTGACTACACTGGGATTTAGAATGCGCCTATAAATCAGCGTATGAAAATGAATGCCATCTGGTTGTCCCGGGCTCTTACCTTGATGAATTTTTCTTCTGTAAATAGTGAAGAGGGTCTCTAGAATAGGGTACGCATTAATTAGCAGTGCAAACCAGGGCGAGATACTGGGGTGCCGTGCAATCAGTAAGACGCTTAGCGTAGCAATCCAAAAACCAATTAAATACGCACCGCCATCACCCAAAAAGATTAAGCCCCTCGGGTAATTCCAGATAAAGAAACCCAAAATAGCGCCCACCATGATTAGGCTTAATGAGAGGATGGCAGTATCTTGAAACAGAAAGCCGACGTAAGCTAAACCCAATAGGGTAATAATCCCCACCATACTCGATAAGCCATTAAATCCATCGATGATGTTGTAGGCATTAGCTAGGCCGGTGATGGCAAATAGAGTGAACACAATTGCCACAAGCGGGATGCCGAGTAAAAAATCGACGCCCCAAATATCAAGCCTAGTGATCGAGGTATCCAAAAGAAAAACGACCAATCCCGCTGCTAAGGCAGTAAAAAGCAGGCGGGTTTTGACGCCAATCTTTTTAGTTAAGTCTTCCGTGAGGCCAATGGCAAACGTCGGAATAGCACATAACAATAGAGTTACCTTTAAAGGCTCAGCAATATTGGATTGCAGATTAATCAAAGTTGCCGCAAGAAGCCCAATTGCAATGCTGATACCGCCAATGCGGGGTACGGATTCAGCATGAAACTTTTGCGGGCCAGATAGATCATGGTCTCCCGAAAACTGCCCATGCAGGTGCTTAAACCGAATAATCAGTAGGGTAGTAATAAATGATGCAAAAAAAGCGGTAAGCAAACTAATCATAGAAACGATTATAAATTCTAAATAGGGTTGTGCAAAATAGAATTAAGGAAAAATAGCCATTCCTAAAACTTTTTACGCTAATTTTTACCTTTTCTTGCAGCTAGTCTCCCTGCGGTTACCTAAGCTCAGGTTTCACTCACTAGGGGTTGCGATGCTTTGCATTGAATATGCTCACAAACGCATTCGGCTCTTTCAGATCGAACGCAGCTTAGTCGCAGTAGCTTGCCTCAGAATAATGCGGATGGTCTGGCAATTACTGGTAGCGCTGGGAACCCTCAAATAGCCCTTTGCTTGAAATGCTGATACTAGACTTACTTTAGCAGCGCATTGACCGCTAATAAATCCTGATCCGTGAGTGCCGCTGCTTGGGCTTTTAATCTCAAGGCATTGAGGATGGTGTCATACCTGGCTTTATACAGCGTTGCCCTAGTGGTGAAGAGGGCATCCAGAGCAATGAGGACATCCAAATTAATTAAGGTGCCCACATCAAAACCAAGTTGACTGGATGCGAGGGCAGTGGCGCCAGATTTCTCAGCCGCCTCAAATGCTTTGACGGTGGCAAGGCCGCCATAAAAGCCCGTAAAAGCCTGACGTGTATTTTGCGCTGCGGCCCTACGCAAGCCATCGTAATCAGATTTGGCTTTGTCGAGTAAGGCCGCGTTTTGCCGAATCACCGAGTTATTAAACCCCCCTGAAAAGATGGGGATGTTCATTTGCAAGCCAACGGTATTGTTAAAGATGTTTTGCGTGGTCGATGGATTGAAATTGGTTTGC
>Ga0164292_10001326_pt1 | contig 19868 bp, 15 predicted proteins | sample GEODES117metaG_FD_111486 | JGI IMG/M metagenome (GOLD analysis project Ga0164292, IMG submission 111486) | Eutrophic lake water microbial communities from Lake Mendota, Wisconsin, USA - GEODES117 metaG | ecosystem: Environmental > Aquatic > Freshwater > Lake | place: USA: Lake Mendota...
CCAATGGATCGTTTCGTTCCTCTGGCGAGGACGGCAGGGGCGTGATGACTGCGGGCCTGACTTCTTCGGCTCTATTGGCCCGTCGCCCTAGACCCGGGCCAGCCCCAGCAGATGGGCCATGTCCTTGAAGAAGATGCGCACGTGGGCCATGGGTTTTTTGCGGGTCAGCTTCTTGTTCATGTAGGACTCGAAGGTCAGCTGCTGCACGTCCCGGTCTTCGCAGATTTTGACGAAACGTTCGCGCCTGCGGTCGGTGGTGTACCAGAACCACTGCATCACACCGAGCACCCAAAACACCGTGCCGTGCTCCTTCATGAAGCGTTTGCGAGCCAGTTTGAGCGCGCTCGGCTTTCCGGTGCGCAACAACTCGCCCGCTGCCTCGGCCGCCAGCTGACCGCCAAGCATGGCGTAGTAGATGCCTTCGCCCGATGCCGGAGCGACCACGCCGGCAGCGTCGCCGGCCAGTACCACGTCGCGGCTGTTGTCCCAGCGCGGCAGGGGCTTGAGCGGCAGCGGTGCACCTTCACGGCGCAGGGTTTCAGCGCGGTCCAGGCCGCTGATCTGGCGCAGCAAGGCGGTGGCACCCTTGAGTGAAAAGCCCTTGTCTGCGCTGCCCGTGCCGATGCTCAGCGTATCGCCGTGCGGAAACACCCAGCCATAAAAGTCGGGCGAGACCTGGCGCTGGTAAAACACATCACAGCGCGTGCCGTCATAGCCGGCGGGCTTGTGCTCGGGCGCGCGCACGATCTCGTGATAGGCGAAGACGAATTTGCCTTTTTCCGCGCCGGGTACTTGCTGCTTGGCGACTTCGGAATTGGCGCCGTCGGCACCGATGATGCAGCGCGCACGCACGCTCGCTGGCGTGCCTTCACCCTTGGTGTGTGGCGCCTTGGCCAGGTAGTGAACCACCGCCGTGCCGTTTTCATCGCGCTCGATGCGGTCGAATGTGCCGGTGCGCCGCTCGGCTCCGGCTTGCGCCGCGCGCTCGCGCAGCCATTCGTCGAACTCCTCGCGGTTGACCATGCCAACAAAGCCGTTGTCGATCGGGATGTCGACCCGGTGGTTGGACGGCGCGATCATGCGCGCGCACTGGGCTTTGGCCACGAGCAGTTGGTCGGGGATGTCGAAGTCGCGGATCAGCCGCGGTGGGATGGCACCGCCGCAGGGCTTGATGCGGCCGGCGCGATCGAGCAGTAACACGCGGTGGCCTTTTTGGGCCAGCTCACGGGCGGCGGTGGCGCCGGCTGGGCCGCCGCCGATTACCACCGTGTCAAAGAGGTCTGGAGTCGTCATGCGTCAGCCTTTCGGGTCAGGTCGGTGCAGCGTGCTGCGTTTGCGTGCTCAGGTTTCATGGGCCACTTGCAGGGCGGCTGCCCTGGGTTCTGGCGTGCGCGGCGATGCGGGATCGGCGGCCACCTGCTGGGTGACCAGGCGGATCTTCCAGGCCAGCGCTGCCGATACGAAGAACATGCAGGACTCCAGCGCGAACACGCTGGCGTAGGCCGAGCCCTCGGCTGCCAGCAGCCAGTGGGCAATGTCGCTGGCCACGGTGCCCAGCAGGCCGCCGATGCCAAAGGCCAGCGCCTGTGCGGCGCCCCACAGGCCCATGCGCACGCCCTCGCGCGACGAGCGGCCCTCGCCGGCCATGCGCATCATCGAGCCGATGGCCCCAATCGAGAACGCGCCATTGGCCACGCCGAGCAGGAATACGTTGGTTTTGAGGGGCCAGTCGCTGCCGACCAGACCGGCCAGGGCCAGACCTGCCATGGCCACGCCCGAGGCCAGGCAGCCGCCGACCGTCCAGCCGCGCAGCGAGCCGATGGCACGGGCCCAGGCCAGCTGTGGTCTGCGCGCCGACAGCAGGCCTGCGCCAGCCACCATAAGCATGCCGAGCAACACGCCGCCGTGCTGCACGCCCGACAGCTGCGTCGATGAGCCCGGCGTGTAGCCAAAGACGCTACCGGCAAAGGGCTCGAGGATCAGGTCTTGCGCGCTGTAGGCCAGCATCGAGACGAAGACGAAGATGGTAAAGCGCCGCGCAGCGGGCTCGGCCCAGACCTGCTGCAGGGCCTGGCCAAATGCCACGGGGGTGGCAGCGGGTATAGATGCGGCCGCTTGCCCCTGTTCTTGGCGGGGGCTGCGCTCGAGCCCGAGCACAGCCAGCGTGGTGATCGCGACGGCCAACGCGCAGATGCAGGCTGCCACTTGCAACAGTCGCTCGGGAGAATATGGGTCGAGCCAGCGTCCGGCCAGGCCGGCGGTGATGGCAAACCCGGCAATCATCATGATCCAGACCAGGGTGGCCGCTGGCCCGCGGCGCTGCGCCGGAACCGACTTGGCCAGCATCACCAGCAGGTTGGTGCCGCAGGCGCTCACGCCGGTGCCAATCAGCAAAAATCCCAGCAGTGCGACGGCCAAGCCAGCGACCGTGTGGGAGCCGGCCCAGACCGTGCCCAGGGTGGCCGTCATGCCGCCTGCTGCCAGCAGCACCATGCCGCCGATGATCCAGGGTGTGCGCCGTCCGCCGACATCGGAGCCGTGGCCCATGCGCGGCCGCGAAATTTGCACCAGGTAGTGCAGCGCCACCATGAGGCCGGGCAGCACCGCCGCCAAAGCAAGCTCGACGACCATCACCCGGTTGAGCGTCGAGGTGGTCAGCACCACCACCGCGCCCATGCAGGCCTGCACCAGGCCCAGGCGGGCCACACCGGCCCAGCCGATCTGATGTGTCATGGCAGACCTCCAAGATTGCGCAGGGCAAAGGCGCTGACCATCATCCCGCCGACAAAAAGAGGCACGCCAAAGCCGCTGTACCAGAGCGCCTTGCCGATGGGATCGCTGATAAAGCGGCGCATCAGCACACCCTGAAGCACCAGCAAGGCAGCCACCCCGAGCGCGTGAGCGGGCTGCTGCCAGGCCAGCAGCAGGCCGATCACCGCCACCTGCGGCACCGCCATGAACCAGCAGGCCACGCGGGCTGCGCGGCCCACACCGAGCTGCACGGGCAAGGAACGCACGCCCATTTGGCGGTCGCCCTCGATGGCCTTGAAATCGTTGAGTGTCATGATGCCGTGCGTGCCGGCGCTGTAGAGGGCAGCGAGCACCAGCGATTGCCCGCCCGGCATGGCGCCACCGGCCATCACCGCCGCGCCCGTGATCCATGCGATGCCCTCGTAACTGATGCCGCAGGCGGCATTGCCCCACCAGCCGTTTTCTTTCAGGCGCAGCGGTGGCGCGCTGTAAGCCCAGGCCAGCAGCAGCCCCAGCACGGCTGCGCCAAAACCCCAGGGTCCGAGGGCCGTGGCCACCAGCAGAGACACCAGGGTCCAGGCCACGGCCAGGTACAAGCCCCAACGGCCTGGCATGCGGCCCGAGGGAATCGGTCGGTGCGGCTCGTTGATTGCGTCAACGTGCCGGTCGAACCAGTCGTTGACCGCCTGGCTGGTGGCGCACACCAAAGGGCCGGCCAATGCCACCCCGATGATCGCCAGTCCCCAGCGCCCGTCCATCGAAACGCCGGAGGCGACCACCCCGCAGGCAAACGCCCACATAGGTGGGAACCAGGTGATGGGCTTGAACAGCTCGGTGACAGCGGACAGGGCAGGAAGTGCCATGGCTGTGTTGTAACCGGGACATCACAACTTGTCAATCCAGATTGACACATAGAGATGCCCAGAACTGCCACACCGGCTTGTCAGCTTGGCTGGGCAGGCGCCCACAGCGCCGCTGCGCGTGGTGCCGGCGCGGTTGTGAAGTTCAGGGGGAGGGCGCAGCCAGGCTGGCGGCCCGGCTGTTAGGCCAGGACTCAGCCCGGTCGGGTCGAGCTTTCGCCAGACTCGGGCAGGGGCTCGATGCTGCCATCGACCATGTCGAAGCGCCTGAGCTTGATGTACAGGCTCTGACGCGAAAGGCCCAGCATCTCAGCGGCCGAGGCGCGGTTGTCGCCGGTCAGCTGCAGGGCGGCCTCGATGCACAGCTGCTCGATCAGGTCGGTGGTCTCTCGCACGATGTCTTTGAGCGGCATGCGTCCGACCAGCTCGGTCATCTGGCTGGCCGATCGGGGCAGCTCGCGTGGCGCACGCACGTCGCTGGCCAGGCGTCGACCCATCTCGCGGATGGTAAAGCCCAGGCATTTGTCCTCGCCGCGGCTGACGCTGACAGCAGAAATTTCCACCTCTGCCGCGGCACCGAGCTCGCCGCGCATCTGCGTGGCAAACAGGCGCACCACGCCATGCTGTCGCAGGTTGGTCAGCAGCACCCGCAGGTCGACGCCCGAGCGCCCCAGCCAGGTGTCGAGCAGCTGGCCGCGGGCGAGGTCCGCAGCGCCAAGCTGGGCCAGATCCACGAAGGCCTGATTGACCGTCAGCACCCGTCCGTCCAAGTCGGTGATGGCCAGCGCATCGGGGGCTTGCTCCATGGCCTGCCAAAGCAGCTGGTTGGTACTCGGTACGCTGGGCGCCGCCCGGCTCGCCTGCGTGCACAAACGCAGCAAGAACTGCAGGGTTTGGTCTTCGCGAAATTGCGAGGCCGCTGCCATGAACTCCTGGCCATTGCGCAGGCGCACCAGCACCGGCTCGCAGCGACCCGTGCTGCGCAGGCGATCGAGCATGTCGCGCATGGCGCTCAGGCTCGGCCCATCGAGCTGCTCGGCCAGATTCAATCCAGCGCGGCTGGCCTTTTCGCCGAGCAAGGCTTGCGCGGCCGGATTGATCTCCGAGACCTTGTCGAGCGCACCATCGAGGATGAGCACCGGCTCTGAAGCCAGCTGAAACAGCAAGCGGTAACGCGTCTCGGCTTGGCGCAGACGCCAGTAGTCGCGCTCCATCGACAGCTGCGCCGTCACCAGCCGTTGCTGCAAGGTCATCTGCGGCCGCAGGTCGCGGGCAAAGGCCACGCTGTGGGCAGGCGCCCCGCCAGCCGACGGCAGCGTGACCAGCGAGTAGGCCAGTGGCAGGTCGACGCCGTCGGGCATCGGATGGTTGATATGGCGCCAAGCCGCTGCGCTCTGGCTGGCGTTTTGCTCGAGCAGGGCCTGAACCTTGGGCTGGCTCTCCACGGTGACCGTTTGCACCCAGTGCTTGCCGCGCCATTTCTGACAGCCTTTGCTGAGCAGGTCGTCTTCGCCCACCGCGAGGTCGACGATCACCCCCTTGGCATCGAGCACCAGCACCAGATCGGCAGCCGTGCTGAGCAGCTTGGCCATTGCATCGGCCGCCAGGTGGCTGAACACCTTGTCGGCTTTCTCTAGGCGTCGGTCGTTCAGAGCCTGCTTGGCAGGAGACATGAGGGGGTCCTTCGTCCAGTGGAGATCATGGCAAAGTGCTCTCGGTCGACCGATCAATGCGCGGTTTTGATCCTGGCCAGCGCACGCGTCGCCAACTCGGGCGCCTGGCTGGCATCAAGGATCACGGCATCGGCGCTGATTCGCTCAGACAGCTCAGGCTGCAGGCAGAAAATAGAACCGCCTGCGATTATATGAACGTGGGGGTTCATGCTGGCGCGCCTGGCTTGTCGGATCGAGTCGTCAAGCAGCCGCAGCCGGGCCTCGGAGCCGAGCGAAAAGCCGATAACGTCAAACCACTGACGCTCGACCAGCGCCGACAGGGATCCGGTGGGCTGGATGAAGCTGGTCGAGACATCCCAGCCCGCCCGGTAAAAGAACTCGGCCACCAGCGACAGCCCAAAGGTGTGTTGCTCACCCGGGCACGGAAGCAAAAGAATCCGCCGCTCGGGTTGGCTGCCTGCATAGGTGTTGTTGAGCCCGAAGCTGGCGCTGTTGGCCCGCAGCAACTGCTGCAGGCGGCCCATGGCCATCGTGACCTCGGTGAAGTCACAGGCATCGCACTCCCAAAGCTGCCCCAGGTGGCGGGCCGTGGGTGCCAGCAGATCCAGAAAGATGGCCTGCACCGACACGCCGCGCTGACGCAGTGCGGCCACCGCGCAGTGCAGCGCGTCATCGTCCTCGTGAACGAGCAGGCGCGCCAGCTCGAGGACATCGGCTTGACCGATGACGGCCGCAGGCGCAGCTTTGGTGGCTCCCGCATGGGCGCGCACCAGGCGCGGAATGATCTCCTGTGCAACCGCTTGTGACAGCAAGCGGGTCGGCTTACCCGGCTCACCCCCAGGCCGGGCGTGCGGCGCAGCATCGGACCCGCCGAAAAGTCCTTCGGCGGCCGGGTCGGGTTTTTTGTCGGATTGCGAGCCCATGGGTTGACCTCCTTGTGCACTCAGTCTGTGCTGCGGACTTGAGCGCACGAGCCCCGGCTGCCTCTTAAACAGGGCAACGAACCGCCGTCAGGGTGTTCATTGTCGCTGCCTTTGTAGCCGTGGGCTTGGTCCACAGCCTCCCTTGTACTGCCTTCAGCGGTTCAGGTCAAAGGATTTCTGGGGGAAAGCGAGCATTCCGCGATTTCCATTGTCAATATAGTATTACGTCAATTAAAGTTGACACAAGTCCCAGACCCGTCTAAATTTGGGTCAGCACAACAAAAGCCGCCCCATGCCCCCTGACAACCAGCCGATGCCCGACAGCCGAAGGCCGCTCTACACCCCACAAGAGCGCCAGCGCCGGGACGCCTCGCCCTGGACCTGGGTTCAGGGCGTGCTGGCGCCTGTGCAATTTCTGGTTTTCCTGGTCAGCCTGGCCCTGGTGCTTCGCTTCCTCTGGACGGGGCAAGGGCAGGCGGCGGCCGAGTGGTCCATCGTCGTCAAGACGGCCGTGCTCTACACCATCATGGTGACCGGTTGCATCTGGGAGAAGGTGGTTTTCGGCCAATACCTGTTCGCGCCCGCTTTTTACTGGGAAGACGTGTTCAGCATGCTGGTGCTGGCCCTGCACAGTGCTTATTTGGTGGCGCTTTCGGGCGGTCTGCTCGAGCCGCGCGCGCTGATGTGGCTGGCCTTGGCCGCTTATGCGGCCTATGTCATTAATGCCGCCCAATTTCTGATCAAGCTGCGCGCCGCGCGGCTAGATGCCGCCGGCTCGCCGGCCGACAAGCGCCACCCGGGGGTGCCCGCATGAGTCCTGTCATCGCCCTACAACCGGCCGGCTGCGCCGATGTGCCCGTCCTGCGCGAGCGCGGTCAGCGCGAGGTGTTCTGCGGCCTGACGGGCATCATCTGGTTGCACCGAAAGATTCAGGATGCCTTCTTTCTGGTGGTCGGTTCGCGCACCTGCGCACACTTGCTGCAGTCGGCCGCCGGCGTCATGATTTTTGCCGAACCGCGCTTTGCCACGGCCATCATTGATGAGCGCGATCTGGCCGGTCTGGCCGATGCCAACGAAGAGCTCGATCGGGTGGTGACGCGTTTGCTCGAGCGCCGCCCTGAAATCAAGTTGCTGTTCCTGGTGGGGTCGTGTCCATCGGAGGTCATCAAGCTCGACCTGTCGCGTGCGGCGACGCGGCTGTCGGCACAGTTTTCCCCGCAGGTGCGGGTGCTCAATTACTCGGGCAGCGGCATCGAGACCACTTTCACCCAGGGCGAGGATGCCTGCCTGGCCGCTTTGGTGCCGCAGCTGCCTGCATCGCAAGCCAGCGCCGGCCCGGACCCCTTGATGGTGGTGGGCACCCTGGCCGATGTGGTCGAGGACCAATTTGCCCGCCTGTTTGACCAGTTGGGTATCCCGGTTCAGTTCTTCCCGCCGCGCCGGGCCAGTGAGATGCCGCCTGTGGGGCCAGGTACGCGCTACCTGCTGGCCCAGCCCTTTTTGGCCGATACCGCCCGTGCGCTCGAGGCTCGGGGCGCGCAGCGTGTGGCCGCGCCCTTTCCCTTAGGTGTCGAGGGCACCACGGCCTGGCTGCAGGCTGCAGCCGAAGCCTTCGGCGTGAGCCCTCAGCGCCTGGAGCAGGTGACTGCAGCACCGCGCGAGCGGGCCCTGTCGGCGCTGGCCAAGCAGCGCGTCAATTTGGCGGGCAAGTCGATCTTCTTTTTCCCCGATTCGCAGCTCGAAATTCCGCTGGCGCGATTTCTCTCGCGTGAGATGGGGATGCGACTGACCGAGGTCGGCACGCCCTACCTGCACCGCCAGCATCTGGCGCAGGAGATCGACTGGCTGCCAGCGGGCGTGCAACTGTCCGAGGGTCAGCATGTGGAGCAGCAAATCGACCGCTGCCGCGCGCTCGCGCCAGACATCGTCGTTTGCGGCCTCGGGTTGGCCAATCCGCTGGAGGCCCAGGGTCTGACCACCAAGTGGGCCATCGAGCTGGTGTTCACCCCCATCCAGGGCTATGAGCAGGCCGCCGATCTGGCCGAGCTCTTTGCCCGCCCCCTCAATCGCCGTCTGCGTTTGGCAGCCTAGGAGTCGCATCCATGCAACTGACGCTGTGGACCTATGAGGGCCCTCCCCATGTGGGCGCGATGCGGGTGGCCACTGCCTTGACCGACGTGCATTACGTGCTGCACGCGCCTCAGGGTGACACCTACGCCGATCTGCTCTTTACCATGATCGAGCGGCTGCCGCGCCGCCCTCCGGTGACCTACACCACCTTTCAGGCGCGTGACCTCGGCGGCGACACGGCCGAGCTGTTCAAGACCGCGGCGCGCGAGGCTTACGAGCGTTTTGCACCGCGGGCCATGATGGTGGGCTCTTCGTGCACGGCCGAGCTGATTCAGGACGACCCTGGTGGCTTGGCGCGGGCGCTCGAATTGCCGGTGCCGGTGGTGGCGCTGGAGCTGCCTTCTTATCAGCGCAAGGAAAACTGGGGCGCGGCCGAGACCTTCTACCAGATGGTGCGTCACCTGTGCAGCGCGCCCGCGCGTACAAGCCGTGCGGTCAGGGCCGAGGGCCAGCGCCCGAGTTGCAACATCCTCGGGCCCACGGCACTGGGTTTTCGCCATCGTGACGATGTGCGCGAGATCCGAGGGCTGCTCGCCGATCTAGGCATTGACGTCAAGGTGGTCGCCCCGCTGGGCGCCAGCGCCGCCGATCTGGCCCGCTTGCACGAGGCCGACTTCAATGTGGTGCTCTACCCCGAAACCGGCATGACCGCAGCGCTTTGGCTGCAGCGCCAGTTCCAGCAGCCCTTTACCCGTGTGGTGCCGATCGGCGTGCATGCGACGCAGGATTTTGTGGCCGAGGTGGCGGCCCTGGCCGGTCTGGAGCAGGTGCCCGATCTGCGCGAAAAGTCCCGTGCCGGCTGGTACGCCCGCTCGGTCGACTCGACCTATCTGACGGGCAAGCGTGTGTTCATTTTTGGTGATGCCTCCCACGTGGTGGCAGCGGCCCGGGTGGCTGCGCAAGAGATGGGATTTGAGGTGGTGGGGCTGGGCACCTACAGCCGTGAGTTTGCTCGCGAAGTGCGCGATGCGGCCAAGCAATACGGCTGCGAGGCGCTCATCACCGACGACTATTTGGAGGTCGAGCAGCGCATCAGCGACTTGCAGCCCGAACTGGTGCTGGGCACGCAGATGGAGCGGCACATCGCCAAGCGTCTGGGCCTGCCGTGCGCCGTCATTTCGGCGCCGGTGCATGTGCAGGACTTTCCTGCCCGCTACAGCCCGCAAATGGGTTTCGAGGGTGCCAATGTGCTGTTCGACACCTGGGTCCATCCCTTGATGATGGGTCTTGAAGAGCACCTGATCGGCATGTTTCGCGGCGATGCCGAGTTTCATGAAGATGCCGCGCCCTCGCACCTGGGCCGCGCCGGATCGCCCGTGCGGCCAGCGGCCAATGAGCCCACTGTCTCTGCTCCGGCCGTGCCCTTGGCCGTGGTTGCCAAGGTGCCGCAAAGCGCCCCGAGCGCGGCAGCATCGGACGGCGCTGGGCGGGGCGATGCAAGTGCGGCCGGGCAGCCTAGCGTCTGGGGACCAGATGCCGAGCGTGAACTCAAGAAGATTCCCTTCTTTGTGCGTGGCAAGGCCAAGCGCAATACCGAACTCTACGCGCGCGAGCGTGGAGTGCCTGTCATCACCGTGGATACGCTCTACGATGCCAAAGCTCATTTCAGTCGCTGAAAGCCGCGCCGCCGCTCGCCACCTCAAGGGCGGGGAGGGCGCCGCGCTCATGCGGGTGGTGTTGGTGACCATGGACAGCCACCTGGCCAGCGCGGCCGAGCGTGCCCTGGCCCAGTTGCAGCGCACACTGCCGTGTCTGCAGATGAGGGTTCACGCCGCCTCTGAATGGGCCAGTGACGCGGCAGCGCTCGAGCGCTGCCTGCACGATATCGGCCAGGCCGACATCGTCATCGCCACCATGCTCTTCATGGAGGACCACTTCCTGCCTGTACTGCCGGCGCTGCAGGCGCGGCGCGAGCAGTGCGATGCCATGGTCTGCCTGATGTCGGCCAGCGAGGTCAGCAAGCTCACCCGCATGGGCAAGTTTGACATGCAGGCGCCCAGCAGCGCGCCCATGGAGTTTCTCAAGAAGCTCAGGGGCAAGAGCGCCCAGGCGGGCCAGATGAGTGCCGAGGAAAAGACCAGCGCTGGCGAGAAGCAGATGAAGATGCTGCGCCGGCTGCCCAAGATCCTGCGCTTCATCCCGGGCACCGCGCAGGACGTGCGCGCGTATTTTTTGGCCATGCAGTATTGGCTGGCAGGCTCGCAGGACAACATCCAGGGGCTGGTCAGCCTGCTCATTGACCGCTACGCCAGTGGTCCGCGTGCCGTGTTGCGCGGCCTGAAGGTTGCGCCGCCGGTTGAATACCCCGAAGTCGGCCTCTACCACCCGCGTTTGCAAACGCAAGGGGCGCACCGTCTGTCCGATCAACTCGGCGACTTGCCGCGCGTGGCCACCAGCGGCGCCCAAGGCACCGTTGGCGTGCTGCTGCTGCGCTCTTATGTGCTGGCTGGCAACACCTCACACTACGACGGCGTGATCACCGCCCTGGAGGCGCGAGGTCTGCGCGTGGTCCCGGCCTTCGCCAGCGGCCTGGACAACCGGCCGGCGATCGAGTCGTTTTTCATGCAAGATGGCCGCCCGACGATCGATGCCCTGGTCTCACTGACTGGCTTTTCTCTCGTGGGTGGCCCGGCTTACAACGACTCGCGAGCTGCGCAGGACCTGCTGGCCCGGCTGGACATCCCCTACCTGGCCGTCGCGCCGGTGGAGTTCCAGACCCTGGACAGCTGGGGTGCCTCCGAACGCGGCTTTTTACCGGTGGAGGCCACCATGATGGTCTCTATCCCCGAGCTCGACGGGGCCACCGGCAACATGGTCTACGGTGGGCGGGGCAGCGCTGGATCGAGTGCGTGCACCGGCTGCTCCAAGGGCTGCCGCTTCGAGTCGGTCGGTGCGCACGACATGAACACCTGCAGCGAGCGCGCCAACGCGCTGTCGGCCAGGGTGGCTCGGTTGATCAGCCTGCGCCGTTCGAGCCGCGCCGAACGCAAGATTGGCGCCATCTTGTTCAACTTCCCGCCCAACGCCGGCGCCACGGGCACGGCCGCCTTCCTGGGGGTGTTTGAGTCGCTCTACAACACCTTGGCCGCGCTCAAACGCGAGGGCTACACGGTCGACATGCCCGCATCCGTCGAGCAGCTGCGCGAGCGCCTGATCAAGGGCAATGCCGAGCGCTACGGGGCGATGGCCAACGTCCACGCCTTCGTCAGCGCCGACGACCACGTTCGGCGCGAGAAACACCTCAAGTCGATCGAGGCCGCCTGGGGCCCGGCGCCGGGGCGTCTAAACAGCGACGGCAGCCGACTGTTTGTGCTGGGCGAGCGATTTGGCAATGTCTTTGTCGGGCTGCAGCCGGGCATGGGCTACGAAGGCGATCCGATGCGCCTGCTGTTTGAAAAAGGTCTGGCACCGACGCACGCCTTCTCGGCCTTCTACCGCTGGCTTCGTGAGGACTTTGGCGCCCACGCCTTGCTGCACTTTGGTACCCACGGGGCCCTGGAGTTCATGCCGGGCAAGCAAAGCGGGCTGAGCGCCGATTGCTGGCCCGATCGCCTCATTGGCGACATGCCCAATTTTTATCTCTACGCCTCCAACAATCCGTCGGAGGGCACGGTGGCCAAGCGGCGTTCGGCCGCCACCTTGATCAGCTACCTCACGCCGCCAGTGTCCGAGGCCGGGCTGTACAAGGGGCTCAACGGCCTCAAAGAGCTGCTTGAGCGCTATCGCGGCCTGGACTCGCAAAGCGATCAGGAGGCCCTCGAGTTGGCCCAGTCGATTCAGGCCCAAGCCGCAGCGCTTGACCTGGTGGCCGCAGAGCCCGCGTGGGGCAGCGATGCGCCGCAACAGGTGCAGCGCCTGTCGGCCGCCGTTTTGGAGCTTGCCTACACCCTGATCCCGGAGGGCCTGCACGTGGTGGGTCAGCCCATGAACCCGCAGCAGTTGATGCAAACGCTGGCAACCTGCGCCAAGGCCTGGTACGAGCTGGTGCTGCCTGCGCCGGTGCTGCAGCTGCTGGCCGAGGGCGGGTCGGCCCGGCAGGCGTTGGAGCTCATCGAAGCAAGCCCGGCCGGTGGCGATCGGGCCACGCTCGATCAACTGGGCAAGCTGGTCAGTGCCCGTGACGAATTACTCCAGGACAACGAGATCGCCGGCATTGTCCACGCGCTCGACGGCGGCTTCTTGCGCCCGGCCCCTGGTGGCGACTTGCTGCGCACGCCCGATGTGCTGCCCACCGGCCGCAATGTGCACGGCTTTGATCCCTTCCGGATTCCGAGCGCCTATGCGGTCAAGGACGGCGCGCGCCAGGCCCAGCGCCTGCTTGATCGTTACCAGGCCGACGGCCATGGTCTGCCCGAGTCGATTGCGATGGTGCTCTGGGGCACCGACAACCTCAAAAGCGAGGGCGGACCGATCGCGCAGGCCCTGGCGCTGATGGGCGCGCGGCCACGCTTTGACAGCTATGGGCGCCTGGCTGGAGCCGAGCTCATGACTTTGGCCGAGTTGGGCCGCCCGCGCATCGACGTGGTGATTTCGCTCTCGGGCATCTTCCGCGACCTGCTGCCCTTGCAGATCAAGCTGCTGGCCGAGGCGGCTTTCCTGGCCGCCAGTGCCGACGAAGCGCCGCACGAGAACTTCATCCGCAAGCACGCGCTGGCCTATCAGGCCGAACACGGCTGCGACCTGGAGACGGCTGCCCTGCGCGTGTTCGGCAACGCCGAGGGCGCTTACGGTGCCAACGTCAACCTCTTGATTGACAACAGCCGCTGGGACAGCGGCGACGAGCTGGCCGAGACCTACAGCCGGCGCAAAGGCTTTGCCTACGGCCGCGCCGGCAAGCCCATGCAGCAGGGCAAGCTTTTGGCCAGCATGCTCGCCGACGTCGAGCTGGCCTACCAGAACCTCGATTCGGTCGAGCTGGGGGTGACCACGGTCGACACCTACTTTGACACCCTGGGAGGCGTCAGCCGCGCCATTGCCCGGGCCAAAACGCTCAAGGGCGGGGGCCAGGCGGCGGCGGTCGCACCGGTCTACATCGGCGACCAGACCCGCGACGGGCACGGCGGCGGCACGGTTCGCACCCTGGGCGAGCAGGTGGCGCTGGAGACGCGCACCCGGATGCTCAACCCCAAATGGTACGAAAGCATGCTCAAGCACGGCTACGAAGGGGTGCGCCAACTCGAGGTGCACCTGACCAACACCATGGGCTGGTCGGCCACCACCGGGCAGGTGCAGCCCTGGGTCTACGAGCAGCTCACCCAGGCCTTTGTGCTCGATGCGCAGATGCGTCAGCGCCTGGCCGAACTCAATCCGACTGCTTCGGCCAGGCTGGCCCACCGGCTTATCGAAGCATCAGACCGCCAGTATTGGCAACCCGACCCCCAGGTCCTGCAGGCCCTCAGACAGGCCAGCGAAGAGCTGGAAGACCGTCTCGAAGGCGTTTACGAAGGAGCCACCGCATGAGCACCGCCACCGTTCCCATCAGCAACATCAAAAAGTCCTGCAAGGGCGAGGACGGGGAGGGCAGCGTCCAGGTCCAGATGGACCCGAGCGTCAAGATCGGCAACGCCAAGGTGTTTGCCGTCTATGGCAAGGGCGGCATCGGCAAGAGCACCACCTCCTCGAACCTATCGGCCGCCTTCTCGCATCTGGGCAAGCGCGTGCTGCAGATCGGCTGCGACCCCAAGCACGACTCGACTTTCACCCTGACCAAAAAGATGCTGCCCACCGTGATCGATGCGCTCGAGCAGGTGGACTTCCACGCCGAAGAGTTGCGCGTGGAGGACTTTTGTTTTCCGGGCTACAACGGCGTGATGTGCGTTGAAGCGGGCGGCCCGCCTGCGGGCACCGGCTGCGGCGGCTACGTGGTGGGCCAGACGGTCAAGCTGCTTAAGGAGCATCACCTGCTAGAGGACACCGACGTGGTGATCTTCGATGTGCTCGGTGATGTGGTGTGCGGCGGTTTTGCTGCGCCGCTGCAACACGCCGACCGCGCGCTGATCGTGACGGCCAACGACTTCGATTCGATCTTTGCCATGAATCGTATCGTGCAAGCCATCGGCGCGAAGTCCAAGAACTACAACGTGCGCTTGGGCGGCGTCATCGTCAACCGCAGCGATGCCACCGACCAGGTCGACAAATTCAATGGGGCCACGGGTCTCAAGAGCATGGCGCACTTTCCGCTGCTCGACGAAATCCGCAAGAGCCGGCTGTCGAAGTCAACCATGTTCGAGCTCGAAGCCACCCCGGCCGTCAAGGCGGTGCAAGACGAGTACATGCGGCTGGCGGCCTCGCTTTGGAAGGGCTCCGATCCGCTGCCGGCGGTGCCCATGAAGGACCGCGATATTTTTGATCTGTTGGGGTTTGACTGATGGACAGCACCGGTTACATCGAGCGCCGCGAACAAATCGAGACCTACTTTGACCGCACCGCGGCCAAGGCCTGGGAGCGGCTGACCTCTACCGCGCCGGTCGGTCGCATCCGCGCCACGGTACGCGCCGGCCGTGACCAGATGCGCGGCACTTTGCTGTCGTGGCTGCCGCAGGACATGCGCGGCCTGCGCCTGCTCGATGCCGGATGCGGCACCGGCGCGCTGGCCATGGAGGCGGCGGCGCGCGGCGCCGAAGTGGTGGCCATCGACCTGTCGCCCACCCTCGTCAAGCTGGCCGCCGAGCGCTATGCGCAGCTGCCGCAGGCCGGCACCGGTCGCGTTCAATTTCTCAGCGGCGACATGTTGGCCGACTCGCTGGGCCGCTTCGATCATGTGGTGGCGATGGACTCGCTGATCCACTACGACGTGCCGCATATGGTCGAGGCCATGCAGCGCCTGGGCGCGCGCACGCAGGCCTCGATCTTGTTCACCTTCGCGCCGCGCACGCCGGCTCTGGCGGCCATGCATGCGCTGGGGCGACTCTTTCCGCGCGGCGACCGCTCGCCCTCGCTGACTCCGGTTTCAGAGCCTGTGCTGCGCGCAGGCCTGGCGCAGGGCCTGGGCCCGCTGGGCTGGCGCGAGGGACGCACCTTGCGCATCCACAGTGGCTTTTACACCTCGCAGGCCTGGGAGTGGCACGTTTGAATCCCCGCCTGTTCAAGCCGCCAGCCTGGCTGGTGGCCTTTGCCAACCGCCATCTGCCGTTTGCCGATGCGGCCTCGCACGAGCTGCCGCTGGCACGCTTGCTGCGCCTGTCGCTCTTTCAGGTGGCCATTGGCATGGCCACGGCGCTGCTGGTGGGCACGCTCAACCGGGTGATGATCGTCGAGCTGGGCGTGCCCGCTTGGTGGGTGGCTTTTTCGGTAGGCTTGCCGCTGCTGTTTGCGCCGGCGCGCGCCCTCATCGGCTACCGCAGCGACACCCATCCTTCGCCTCTGGGGCTCAGGCGGCTGCCCTACCTGTGGATGGGCAGCCTGCTCATGTTTGCGGGGCTGGCCATGATGCCCTTTGCCTTGCTGTTGCTGTCCGACGCGCCCGATGGCACGCTGTGGTTTGGCCGGCTTGGTGCGGCCCTGTCCTTTTTGCTGGTGGGCGCGGGCATGCAGATCGCGCAGACGGCCGGCCTGGCTTTGGCCAGCGACGTCTCGCCCATCGACAAGCGCCCTCGGGTGGTGGCGCTGCTGTACGCCATGCTGCTCGTCGGTCTGATGGTGGGCAGCGCTTTGCTGGCCTGGCTGCTGCAAGATTTCAGCCCCAAGCGCCTTATTCAGGTGGTGCAGGGCTCGGCCGTGGTGGTGATTGTGCTCAACCTGGTTTCGCTTTGGAAGCAGGAGGCGCGTGGCCAGCGCCGCGGCGCGCGCGAGGCTGGCGGCTTTTCCCGCAACTGGGCCCGGCTGATGGCCGTGCCGCGCATGCGCCGGTTTCTCTGGACGGTCGGCCTGGGCACCGCTGCTTTTAGCATGCAGGACATCATCTTGGAGCCCTATGGCGGGCAGGTGCTGGGCCTGGACGTGAGCTGGACCTCGTCGCTGACGGCGCTGACAGCCGGTGGCTGTCTTCTGGCCTTTTTGATCTCGGCGCGGCTGTCGGCGCGGGGCCTCGATACCGGTCGGCTCGCGGGCCTGGGCGCCTTGCTCGGCTTGCCCGCTTTTGCATGTGTGATTTTTTCAGCGCCGCTCGAGTCGGCCTGGATGTTCCGCTTTGGCGCAGCCTTGATTGGTTTTGCCGGCGGACTTTTTTCAGTGGGCATGCTGCTCAATGCGATGGAGATGCCTGAGGGCGAGTTGACCGGTCTGGTGCTTGGCGCCTGGGGCGCGGTGCAGGCCACCGCTGCGGGCCTGGCCATGGTCGCAGGCGGCGTGCTGCGCGACTTGGTGGGCGCACTGGCCGAGACGGGCTGGCTGGGCCAGGCCCTCGCTTCACCGGTCACCGGCTACAGCTTTGTTTTTCACCTCGAGATGTACCTTCTTTTTGTGGTGCTGATTGCGCTAGGCCCCTTGGTCAAGCGCCACCAGGACCTGCCCCGCAGCCCCCGGCGCATCGGCTTGGCCGAGATGCCGGGATAGCCTTTGAACCGATTTTTGCCAGCCCGCCTTGACTGAAGGAGACCCACCATGGGAACAGGAGCCATCACCCAGTACGTCGACGTCGCCCAGCTTGTGCTTTATGCCTTCTGGATATTCTTTTTCGGCCTGATCTACTACCTCGCGCGCGAAAACCATCGCGAGGGCTATCCCATGGACCCGGGACGCGAAAACGGCCCCAAGATCACGGGCTGGCCTGTGCCCGAGCCTGTGACGTACAAGCTGCACGATGGCCGCGAGGTGCACGCCCCCGACCCGCAGCGTCCTGACGGCCAGTACAGTGCCCAGGCGGCGCATGGCTGGAACGGCGCGCCGATCGAGCCGGTGGGCAATCCCTTGCTCGCTGGCGTAGGCCCTGGTGCCTGGGCCATGCGCGCCGACACGCCCGATCTGACCCATCACGGCGAGTCCAAGATCGTTCCCTTGCGCGTGGCGGCCGACCACAGCGTGGCTGTGCGCGACACCGACCCGCGCGGTCTGCCGGTCTATGGCGGCGACGGTCAGCAGGCGGGCACGGTCACCGACATCTGGGTTGACCGCATGGAGATGATGTTTCGCTACCTGGAAGTGCAAACCCAGGGCGGTCGCCGGGTGCTTGTGCCCATCATGTTTGCGCGCATCAAGCGCAGCGGCGTGCATGTCCATGCCCTTATGGCCGATCAGTTCGAGGGCGTGCCTGCCACCGCCCATCCGGAGCAGATCACCATGCTCGAGGAAGAGAAGATCCCCGCCTACTTCGGCGCTGGCCTGCTCTATGCCTCGCCTGAGCGTCAGGAGCCGCTGTTTTGAGCACTCAACACGAACACGAGTTTGAGGCGGCCCCCGGGCTGCCCGAGGCGCTGCCAGCGGGCGAGAAGATCCTTTGGCAGGGCGCGCCGGACTGGCGGCAGCTGGCCGTGCATGCGTTTCATGTGCGCAAGCTGGCGATCTACTTTGCGCTCATCATCGCTTTGCAAGCCTGGGTGATGCAGGGCCAGAGCCTGCAAGTGATGCTGGCCTCTATTGGGACCAGCGCCATGCTGGCCCTGACGGCCGTCGGTATGCTCACGGCCATTGCCTGGTTTGCCTCGCACACCTGTCTTTACACGCTGACCAGCAAGCGCATCGTCATGCGTGTGGGCATCGTGTTGACCATGACCTTCAACCTGCCGCTTGTGCGCATCGCAGGCGCTGCCCTCAAGTCGCGCGGGCGAGGCTGTGGCGACGTCGCGCTGCAGATCCGCGAGCCCGACCGCATCGCCTATTTGCATCTGTGGCCGCACGCGCGCGCCTGGCGCCTGAAAAATCCGGAGCCGAGCCTGCGCTGTGTCAAGAATGCGGATGCGGTCGGCGCGCTGATCTTGCAGGCTTGGCGCGCTGCCAACCCCCATGAAGCCATGCTCACTCAAAGCTCGCCGAACCAAGACCCCGGCGCCTCGCTGAGCGATCCAATCACCGCATGAAAGCCCTTGCCGCGATGAGCATCGTCAAGCCCCTGCCCACCGTTCGCCGCAGGCCCTGGCCTTTGTGGATGGCGCTGGTGCTGGTGGGATTGACCTTGTTGGCCGTGGCCTGGCAGCGCCAGCAAATCGCCCCGCCCGAGGCCCCATCTGACTTGCGCTGGCAGCGTCTGCTGCGCTTTGAAGACCGGCCCAATGGCGATATCGCCATCATCGATGCGGCCACCGGCCGCGAGGCGGCCCGCTTGCGCGGCGAGCAGGGCTTTGCCCGTGGCGCCCTGCGCACACTGGCGCGCGAGCGCATGCGTCGCCAACTTGGCCCCGAGCTGCCCTTTGAGCTGTCGGCCCACCGGGACGGCAAGCTCGTGCTGCGTGACCCGGCCACGGGCGAGCGCATACACCTTGAAGCGTTCGGCCCGAGCAATGTTGCTGTTTTTGCCCAATTGCAGTCCGTGGGGCTGCCGCACACGCCCACATCTCCAGGAGTCCAACCATGAACGCCTCCATCGCCAACGATCGCAACACCGACCATGTGGCCTTGTTGATGGACCGGGTCGAAAGCTCGGCCGATGCCACCGCCCGTGCGTTGGTCAACACCGTGCTGTCGCCGCGCTTTTACACCACCGACTTTGAAGCCTTCGATCGCCTTGACATCGAGCCCGTGCGTGCCGAATGGGATGCCATGATGGCTGAGTACGAGGGTGACAACAACCACGACCACTTTCAGCGCGACGCCCAGTTCGCCGAAGAGGTCAAGCAGTTGATGCCCCAGCTCAGCCCCGAGCTGCGGCAGGAATTTCTGGACTTTCTGATTTCGTCGCTGACGTCCGAGTTTTCCGGCTGCATCCTGTATAACGAAATTCGCAAGAACATTCGCAACCCTGACATCCGGCAGCTCATGACCTATATGGCGCGCGATGAGTCACGCCATGCGGGTTTTCTTAACCAGTCGCTCAAGGATTTCAATCTGGGCATCGATCTAGGCGGCCTCAAGCGCAGCAAGAAGTACACCTTCTTCAAGCCCAAGTACATCTACTACGCCACTTATTTGAGTGAAAAGATCGGCTACGCCCGCTACATCACCATCTTCCGCCAGCTCGAGCGCAACCCCGACAAGCGCTTTCATCCGATCTTTCGCTGGTTCGAGCGCTGGTGCAACGACGAGTTCCGCCATGGCGAGTCTTTCGCGCTGATCATGCGCGCCAACCCCAAGTTGCTCACCGGCGTGAACCGACTGTGGATTCGCTTTTTCATCCTGGCCGTTTACGCCACCATGTACGTGCGCGATCACAACCGGCCCTTGCTGCACGAGGCCATGGGCCTGAAGTCGGGCGAGTACGACTACGAGGTGTTTCGCATCACCTCGCAGATCTGTCGGCAGGTCTTCCCGGTCGAGCTCGACATGGACCATCCCACGATGCGTCGCGGACTTGACACTCTGGTCGAGATTTCTGCCGCGCACACGCGGGCCAAAATGCGCGGCGGCCCAATCGGTCTGTTGCTGCAGGGCGTGCACGCTGCTCGCGCGGCGCTTACTTTCGCTCGCCTGTTCTTTTTGCCGGTGAAGTCGCAGGAGTTGCC
>Ga0164292_10001327_pt1 | contig 19860 bp, 22 predicted proteins | sample GEODES117metaG_FD_111486 | JGI IMG/M metagenome (GOLD analysis project Ga0164292, IMG submission 111486) | Eutrophic lake water microbial communities from Lake Mendota, Wisconsin, USA - GEODES117 metaG | ecosystem: Environmental > Aquatic > Freshwater > Lake | place: USA: Lake Mendota...
GCGGGCGATCGCCGCCTCGACAAGCTCGGTCGCGGACACCTTGCCGGTCCGGATCGCGTCGACCATCGCGACGGCGTCGAGATCGCCGAGGGCGTCGTCGCCGAAGGCGTTGACGTGTCGCATGATCGCTGTCGGCTCAGGCGGTTAGGCCTGGCCGACCTCGAAGCGGGCGAACCGGGTGACGGTGACACCGGCCTCATCGAGCAGCGCCTTCACGGACTTCTTGTTGTCAGACACCGACGGCTGGTCGAGCAGCACGACGTCCTTGAAGAAGCCGTTGACCCTGCCCTCGATGATCTTGGGCAGCGCCGCTTCGGGCTTGCCTTCGGCCTTGGCGGTCTCCTCGGCGACGCGCTTCTCAGCAGCCACCACATCGGCCGGCACCTCGTCGCGGGTCAGGTACTTGGCCTTCAGCGCGGCGATCTGCAGCGCGACGGAGTGCGCCGCGTCTGTGCCCTTTGCATCGCTGCCCCCTGTGAATTCGACCAGCACACCGACGGCCGGCGGCAGGTCCGCGGCCCGCTTGTGCAGGTAGGTCTCGACGTTGCCGTCGAAGAACTGCACCCGGCGCAGTTCGAGCTTCTCGCCGATCTTGGCCGACAGCTCGGCGATGGTCTCCTCGACCGTCTTATCGCCGATCTTGGCAGCCTTGAGGGAGTCGACGTCGGTGGCCTTGGCGGCCAGTGCGGCGTCGACGACCTTCTCGGCCAGGCTCTGGAATTCGGCGTTCTTGGCGACGAAGTCGGTCTCGGAGTTGAGCTCGATCAGCGCCCCGCCCTTGGCCGCGACCAGACCTTCGGCGGTAGCCCGCTCGGCGCGCTTGCCGACGTCCTTGGCGCCCTTGATGCGGAGCGCCTCGACGGCTTTGTTGAAATCGCCGTCGGTCTCGGCAAGTGCGTTCTTGCAGTCCATCATTCCCGAGCCGGTGAGCTCGCGGAGCCGCTTGACGTCGGCAGCGGTGTAGTTAGCCATGTCAGCCTTCCTCAACGATGACGGTGGTGGTGACGGACTCGGTGACCGGTTCGGTGGCGACCGGTTCGGGGGCCGGAACATCCCCCGCCGGAGCGGTGTCGATGGCCGCGCTGGCCAGCAGTTCCTGCTCCCACTCGGCGAGCGGCTCAGCCACGGCACCGGAATCCGAACCGGTCTCGGTCCGGCCGGCGCCACCGCGGGCCTGCAGACCCTCCGCGACGGCCGAGGCGACGACCTTGGTGAGCAGGGCCGCGGAGCGGATTGCGTCGTCGTTGCCGGGGATCGGGTAGTCGACCACGTCCGGGTCGCAGTTGGTGTCGAGGATCGCGATGATCGGGATGTTGAGCTTGCGGGCCTCCGCGACGGCCAGGTGCTCCTTGTTGGTGTCGACGACCCAGACCGCCGAGGGCACCTTCTGCATGTCCCGGATACCCCCCAGGGACCGCTCAAGTTTGGTCTTCTCGCGGGTCAGCATCAGGATTTCCTTCTTGGTGCGACCCTCGAAGCCACCGGTCTGCTCCATGGCCTCGAGCTCTTTCATACGCTGCAGACGCTTGTGCACGGTGGAGAAGTTGGTGAGCATGCCACCGAGCCAGCGCTGGTTGACATACGGCATGCCGACCCGGGTGGCCTCTTCGGCGATGGACTCCTGAGCCTGCTTCTTGGTGCCGACGAACATCACCGAGCCGCCGTGGGCGACGGTCTCCTTGACGAATTCGTAGGCCTTGTCGATGTAGGTCAGCGTCTGCTGCAGGTCGATGATGTAGATGCCGTTGCGGTCGGTGAAGATGAACCGCTTCATCTTGGGATTCCAGCGTCGGGTCTGGTGCCCGAAGTGCGCGCCGCTGTCGAGCAGCTGCTTCATTGTTACGACAGGCATGTCGTCGTATTCCTTTGTGTCGGTTGTCGCCCGGCGACGGGGTGTTGCCGGGCCCTGGCATCTGCGCACCCCCCGACCCGTCTGGCGACGGGACCAACCGGTGGGCGCGGCGAGCATCGGACTGGCGATGCCGCACTCAGATGCGCGAAGTCAGCCCGTTTGGGCAGGCTGCGTGGGGAATGTTACACCCCGCTCGGGTTATCCCCAGCCAGCCGCCCGTGCACAGCCGCAGCCCGCGACAGACCGCGACGTAGTCGAGCGATGGCTGGCAGGCGATGAACTTGGCGGGTGAAAGTCGCGGTGACGGCTCTCGTGGCGGTCTTGCTGGCGGTCATACCGGCGGTCATGTCGGCGTCATCGGCCCGGGCCGATGACGTGCGGTTGCTTTGGCCGCTGCAGCCGGCGCAGGTCACCCGCGGTTTCGATGCACCCGCTCCGGACTGGCAGCGGGGCCATCGCGGCGTCGATCTTGCCGGCGAACCGGGCCAGCCCGTCTACGTCGCCGGTCCGGGCACCGTGGTGTACGCCGGGATGCTGGCGGGCCGACCGGTGGTGTCGGTCGAACATGACGGAGGTCTGCGGACCAGTTACGAGCCGGTTCAGGCCACAGTGCGGGCCGGCCAGCGGGTCGGTGCGACATCGGCCCTGGGCCGGCTGGTCGCCGGGCATCCGGGCTGTCCGGCACCGGCGTGTCTGCACTGGGGTGCGATGTGGGGACCGGCTCAACACGCCCGGTACGTCGACCCACTGGGGTTGTTGGCGGACACCCCGGTGCGACTCAAGCCGTGGGGGTGACTGGGGGTGACTGGGGGTGGCTATCACGCCCGGGGGTGGGCCTGGTCGTGAACCGCCCGCAACCGGGCCACCGTGACATGGGTGTAGAGCTGGGTCGTCGCCAGGCTGGAGTGGCCGAGAAGTTCCTGCACCACGCGCAGGTCGGCGCCGCCTTCGAGGAGGTGGGTGGCCGCACTGTGGCGCAGACCGTGCGGCCCGATGTCGGGGGCGCCGTCCACGGCCGACATGGTTTGGTGCACGACGGTGCGGGCCTGCCGCGGATCGAGTCGACGACCGCGGGGACCCAGCAGCAAGGCGGGGCCGGAGTCGGGCGTCGCCAGGGCAGGACGGCCGTCGGTCAGCCAATCGGTGATCGCCGCGCCGGCCGGCCGGCCGAACGGGGCGGTGCGCTGCTTGTTGCCCTTGCCCAGCACCCGCAGCACTCGCCGGCCGATGTCGATGTCGTCGACGTCGAGGCCGCACAACTCGCTGACCCGGATACCGGTGGCGTACAGCAACTCCACGATGAGCTTGTCACGTAAGGCGAGCGGGTCGCGTTGCTGGGCGCCGAGCTCGGCGGCGGCCATCGCGGCCAGCGCCTGGTCCTGACGCAGAACCGACGGCAGGGTGCGGCGGGCCTTGGGCACCTGCAGTCGGGCGGCCGGGTCGGCGGCCAGCAGACCCCGGCGGACGGCCCAGGCCGTGAACGTCTTCACCGCGGAGGTCCGTCGCGCCAGGGTGGTGCGGGCCGACCCCGCAGCGGCCTGTGCGGCCAGCCACGCGCGCAGCACGGGCAGGCTCAGTGCCTCAAGTCCGGCTCCCGGGGCGCGCTCGTCGAGGAAGGCGAACAGTGACCGTAAGTCGGCCAGATAGGCCCGCCGGGTGTGCTCGGAGCGGCCGCGCTCGAGGGCGAGGTGCTCGGCGTACTCGCCGAGGACCGCGGCGTGCCGCTTGGTGTCGTCCACACCCCCACGGTGGCAGACCGCAGCGACGCCGGGCCGGATCCGTATGGCGTGTCGGAAGGTCAGCGTGCCGATTTGCGGCGAAACCAACTCCGCCGGGGGCGAGCGGCATCGCCTAGACCGATCTCCGGATGATCTGCCACCTACCTTCCTGCCGCCGCACCAGGCCGGCGAGTTCGAGCATGGCCAGTGGGCCGAGCACCTGCGCGGCGGGCAGACCCGAGGCGACGGCGATCTCGTCGGGCGTCCTGACGCCACGCGCGGGCATCGCCTCGTAGACGAGCCGTTCGCCGTCGCTGAGGTCATCGAGGACGGCAACGGGCCGTTGCCCCTCCTCGGCGAATTCGCCGGCATTGCCGATCAGTTCGACCACTTCGTCGGCGCGGGTGATGAGTTCGGCGCCGGCCCGCAGCAGGCTGTGGCACCCGGTCGACGTCGCCGAGGTGACCGGTCCGGGCACCGCGCACACCACCCGTCCGAGTGCTCGCGCCCATGCTGCGGTGCTGGCGGTTCCGCTGCGAACCCCCGCTTCGACGACGACGGTGGCACCCGACAGCGCGGCGACCAACCGGTTGCGGGTCAGGAAGCGGTGCCGGGCAGGTCGAACGCCGGGCGGATATTCGCTGACCAGCAGTCCGTCGCGGGTGATGCGGTGCAACAGTGCGGAGTGCCCCGCCGGATAGAGCACATCCACTCCCCCGGCCATTACCGCCACTGTTGTCCCTTCGGACGCCAGCGCCGCGCGGTGAGCCGCCCCGTCAATGCCATAGGCCCCGCCCGACACGATCGCCACGGCGCGCTCGGCCAGGCCCGCGGACAGATCCGCGGCGACGTGTTCGCCGTAGGCGGTGCAGGCCCGGGTCCCAACGATCGCCGCGGCGCGTCGAGCTAACTGATCGAGCCGTCGGGGGCCGATCACCCACAGCGCCAACGGCGCCCGCCCCTCGGGTTTATCGCGCACCGGCACTCCGGCGAAGGAGGCTAATGCCAGCACCGGCCACTCGTCGTCGGCTGGAGTCACCAGTCGGCCACCGCGCTGCCGGAGGAGTTCCAGATCATCAGCAGCACAGTCGATCTCGCGTCGCGCCTCGGTGCGCTGAGCCAGTACCGTGTCCACCTCACCGCGACGGACCCGCTCGGCGGCTTCCACCGCGCCGACCCTGCCGACCAGTTCCGCCAGCCCCGGGCAGGGTGCCTCGGCGACCCGGGACAGATAGGCCCACGAAAGGCTCTCGTCGGTATCTGTCATGGCTTGATCTCCGCCTGCCGAAAGCTCAGGGCGATTGACACGTCGTCGAGGCTCGGACTCACACGCCCGCCCAGGTCCGCCACTGTCCAGGCCACCCGCATCAACCGGTGCGCACCGCGAATGCTGAGCAGTCCTCGATCCAGTGCGGTCTTCAGTGGCGCCATCGCAGCCGTTCCGATGCGGAATCCGGTGCGCAGAACCGTGCCGCTGACTTCAGCGTTGGTGGTGAAACCGTGAGAACTCCAACGCTGCGCCGCCGCCGCCCGGGCCGCGGCGACCCGGGCCCGCACCTCAGCGCTGCTTTCGGACTGCTCGGCGGCGAACGCCCCGGCCCGGACAGTGTGCATCGGGACGCGCAGATCCACCCGATCCAGTAACGGACCGGACAGCTTGGCCTGATAGCGGCGTTTCTGCATCGCACTGCAGATGCATTTCACTGCATCAGCGGGCGCGCACGGGCACGGATTGGCGGCGAGCACCAACAGAAAACGAGCCGGGTAGGACACCACGCCATCGCGGCGGGCCAACCGAATCTCCCCCTCCTCCAACGGTGTTCGGAGTGCCTCCAGGACGCTGGTGCCGATTTCAGCGCACTCGTCGAGAAACAGCACTCCGCGGTGGGCGCGACTGATGGCGCCCGGCCTGGCCAGTCCGGAGCCGCCGCCGACCAGTGCGGTCACGCTCGAGGAGTGGTGCGGGGCGATGAACGGCGGCCGGGTGATCAGCGGCATGTCCTCGGAGAGCAAGCCGGCGACGGAATGGATTGCCGTGACTTCCAGCGCCTCGGCGTCGCTCAGGTCGGGCAGCAGACCCGGAAGTCGTTGCGCCAGCATCGTCTTGCCCACCCCGGGCGGCCCGGTCAGCATCAGGTGGTGCGCCCCGGCTGCTGCCACCTCCACGGCGAACCGCGCCTGCGTCTGCCCGAGCACCTCGGCGAGGTCGCTGACCGGCTGTGACTCCGTGGCCGTCCGGTCCACCCGGCCGTCGAGTCCGGTGGCACCGTCGAGCCACTGGTGGAGTTGGCGCAGCGTCGCCACCCCGAGTACCTCGATACCGTCGACCAGGCTTGCTTCGGCGAGGTTGCCGACCGGAACCACAATGGCCGGCCAACCCTGCTTCCTGGCGGCCAACACCGCCGGCAGCACGCCCTGGACACCCCTGATACGTCCGTCGAGGGCCAACTCCCCGAGCAGCACCGTCTTCTCCAGCCGGTGCCACGGCTTCTTGCGGTTCGCCGAGAGTACGGCGCAGGCCAGTGCGATGTCATAGAGCGAGCCGGTCTTGGGCAGGGTGGCCGGTGACAAGGCCAGCGTGAGCCGGGACATCGGCCAAGTGGCGCCGCAGTTGGTGATCGCCGCTCTGACCCGGTCGCGGGCTTCCTGAAGCGCGGCGTCGGGCAGCCCCACCAGGTGGAAGCCGGGCAGCCCGGGGGTGATGTCGGCTTCGATTTCGACGATCTGACCGTCCAGGCCGCGCACCGCGACCGAGAATGCCCGCCCCAGCGCCATCAGCCCACCCCCCGCAGGTGCATCACCTCGGGAGTGCGGCGTCGGCCGATCCGCACCCCGACCACATCGATCCGCAGATCGCGCCAGCGGATGTCCTGCCCGGCCAACCAGATCCCGGCGAGTCGCCGGATGCGGCGCAGTTTGCGCGGGGTCACGGCCTGTTCAAGTCCGCCGAAGCCATCCCCGGTGCGGGTCTTGACCTCCACGAACACCACGGTGTCGTCGCCGTCGGCGGCGATCACGTCCAGTTCGCCGTACCGGCAGCGCCAGTTGCGCTGCAGGATCTGCAAGCCCAGGGCGCGCAGATGCTCGACGGCCACCTGCTCGCCGAGAGCACCGAGTTCGGTTCGGCTGATGTCAGCTGCCGGGGACTTGGCGGACCGTGTCGTCATGGCGCCAGAGTGGGCGACCGCGGTGACAGGATCCGACCGCGCACCGCTGACACGCCCGAGTCATCCCCAGTCGTGCACTGATGCACAACCGGGTCACTCCGGCAGGCGCAACTCCGGCTTCTCGACCTCTTCGATGTTGACGTCTTTGAAGGTGATCACCCGCACCTGCTTGACGAAGCGCGCCGGCCGGTACATGTCCCACACCCAGGCGTCGGCGAGGCGGAGCTCGAAGTACACCTCACCGTCGGTGTTACGCGGCATCAACTCGACACTGTTGGCCAGGTAGAAGCGACGCTCGGTCTCCACTACGTAGCTGAACTGTCCGACAATGTCCTTGTACTCGCGATACAGCGAGAGTTCCATCTCGGTTTCGTACTTCTCGAGATCCTCGGCACTCATCAGCTCAGCGGTCCTCTCGACGCGTCTGTTGGTTCCATCTTGTCTCACCCTGCGCCATAGTGTCGTTTGTTGCGTCAAGCGCCACCTGCGCGAATTCGGCCACCAGGTCGCTGCCGCCGCCCCGGACCACCCGGCGCACGTTGATGAACGATTGGCGGTGCTGTCGGCAGGGGCCGTGCTGGGCCAGCGCCGCGCCGTGCGCGGGTGTGCTGTAGCCCTTGTGGTCGGCGAATCCGTAGCCGGGGTGCTCAGATTCCATCGCAACCATCAGCCGGTCCCGACTGACTTTCGCCAGCACACTGGCTGCCGCAATGCAGGCGGCCGCGGCGTCCCCGCCGACCACCGGCAAGGACGGGATCGGCAGCCCGGGAACCCGGAACCCGTCGGATAAGACGTAGCCGGGGCGCACCGGCAAACCGGCGACCGCGCGGCGCATACCCTCGATGTTTGCCGCGTGCACTCCACGGCGGTCCACCTCCGCAGCGGGGATGTAGACCACGTGATAGGCCAATGCGTATCGCCGGATCAGCGGAAACAGCTCCTCGCGGGTCTTCTCGGTGAGTTTCTTGGAGTCATCCAGGGCAGCCAGGCTCTCGAATCTATTGGGTCCGAGCACGCAGGCGGCGATCACCAGGGGGCCGGCGCACGCACCGCGGCCGACCTCGTCTACCCCGGCAACAGGCCCGAGGCCGTTGCGGTAGAGGGCTGACTCAAGAGTTCGTAACCCCGAGGACCGCCGGACAACGGTGCGTGGGGGCCAGGTGGCGATGGTTCTCTTGGCGGGCATGTCAGCCCTGTTGTGGGTCGAACGACGAGACACCACCCCAGCGGCCCGGCGGCCAGGCGATGAACCGCGCCTGTCCGATGACGTTGTCCGCCGGCACCGTTCCGGTGACCGGATCCCCGGTGCAGATGAGGCCCTTCTGCGCCTCGGCAGGTGTGCTGGTGCAATGCGCGCGGGAGTCCGCCGAGTGGGTGCGGTTGTCGCCCATCACCCACAACCGGCCCTCCGGCACCCGCACCGGACCGAACTCGTTGCCCAGGCAGGGATAGACCGCGGGGTCGGCCATCATGGTCGCCGCATCGAGGTACGGCTCCTCGAGCGGTTTGTTGTCGACCGTGAGACCGGTGTCGGCACGGCACTGCACGGTTTGCCCGCCCACCGCGATCACCCGCTTGACCAGGTCGTTCTGGTCGGGCGGTACGAAACCGATGAATGACAGCGTGTTCTGCACCCACCGCAGGGCGGTGTTGTCCGACCGGATCGACTTGTAGCCGACGTTCCAGTTGGGCGGGCCCTTGAACACGACGACGTCACCCGGTCCGGGTTCACTGAAACGGTAGGAGACCTTATCCACCATGATCCGGTCGCCCACACAGCCCGGGCACCCGTGCAGGGTCGGCTCCATCGACTCCGACGGAATCAGGTAGGGGCGCGCGACGAAGGTCAACATCACGTAGTAGAGCAGGACCGCTGTGCCCACCAGGATGGCACCCTCACGCAGCGCCGACCGCTTCTTGGCCACCGGCTCCGGCTGTTCGGGGCCGTCGCTTCGCTCAATCTCCCCGGGTGTTGTCGAATCGGCCGGGTCGGGGGTGACGGTCACGGGATCAGCGTAGCCATCGGGAGGCCCGAATCCCCGCTACCGGACCGGATGTCGAAGCTCAGCGCTTCTCCGGACCGGATGTCGAAGCTCAGCGCTTCTCCTTGATCTTGGCCTTTTTGCCCCGCAGCTCGCGCAGGTAGTACAGCTTCGCCCGGCGGACGTCGCCGCGGGTGACGAGCTCGATGTGATCGATGTTCGGTGAGTGCACCGGGAAGGTCCGCTCGACGCCGACGCCGTAGCTCTCCTTGCGCACGGTGAAGGTCTCGCGGATCCCGCCGCCGGAACGGCGCAGCACCACACCCTTGAACACCTGGATGCGCTGCTTGTTGCCCTCGATGACCTTGACGTGGACGTTAACGGTGTCACCGGGCCCGAAGACAGGGATGTCGTCGCGCAGCGACGGCCGGTCGACGAAGTCGAGAGTGTTCATCTCCTGGTGGTCCCTTGCGGTCAGGCTCCGGGCGTTGTCTCGGCGCGAGCGCCTGACATCGCTGAGCTGCGGTCAGATGATTGTCGCAGCAGGCAGCCGAGGGGCCGGCCCGCGCGGGCAACTACTCAATTGTGCCAGACCGGTCGCGGCAGGCGAAATCGCCAGTCCCAGGCCCCCGACCGGACTTCGGGCCAGCCTACGGGCCGGACAGCCGCACAGGCGCGACCCCGCGGCGCGAAATGACTGCGATTAACCTGACAGCGACAGGGCCTTAACCGGTAACCCTGTTGCAAACAGCGCTCTGGTGGGTGACGAGGAGGAGGATCATGCGACCGCGATCCTCGAGGCTTCGCGCCGGGGCGGTGACGGCCGCCGCGGCGGTTCTGGTGGCGGGGTCCTCGGCGGCGCTGCAAGCGTGCGGCAACTCCGACGCCGCCGCAGGCCAACCCGCCGCTACCCAGTTGGCGGCACCGGCCGATCGGGACGACAAATTGGAAACACTGGCCAAGCGGGCCACCTCCGAGGCGCGCAAACTCGGTGCAACCATCAGCTTGACGCTGCTGGACCGCAGCACCGGCCGGGTGATCACCAGCGGGGACCGCTCACCCTTCCCGATCGCCTCGGTAGCGAAGCTGTTCATCGCCGACGACGTACTGACCCAGGCGGTTCGGCGTAAGGCCAAACTCAGCGCCACCGACCGGCGGGAATTGGATGTCATGCTGCGATCCTCCGCCGACGTGCCGGCGGGCGAGTTCTGGAAACGTGGCGGCGGCAACGCGATCATCAAGCGGGTTGCCGATCGTTACAACCTCGGCAGCACCACCGTGCCTTACGACGGCGAGTGGTGGAACACGATGAGCACCACATCGAATGTGGTGCGCTACTACGAATTACTTCTCAACGGTGCCGGCGGTTTGCCTGCCCAGCAAGCCGAGGTGATCCTGGGCGACCTGGCCGCATCGACCCCGATCGCCGCCGACGGTTACCCGCAGCGGTTCGGTATCCCCAACGGCCTGTACGCCGAACCAGTCGCGGTTAAGCAGGGCTGGATGTGCTGCTGGGCGCCCGACAAGCAGGTGCACCTGTCCACCGGCGTGGTCGGATCCGACCGTCGCTACGTGATCGCGGTGGCGGCGATGCAATCCGCTGACGAAAAGACCGCTCGCAACACCCTTACCCGAATAGTGAAGACGATGTTCCCGGGCGGGCGGATCTAACCGCGGTCACCGCAGGAGATCGGGCCGGCGCTGCCGGGTCCGCTCGAGTGCCTGCTGCTGGCGCCAAGCAGCGATCTTGCCGTGATCCCCGGAGAGCAGCACCTCGGGCACCTGCAGACCCCGCCAGACCGGCGGCCTGGTGTAACTCGGGCCTTCCAATAAACCCTCGGAGTGCGAATCATCCTGGTGGGAAAGCGGATTGCCGAGAACCTCGGGCAGCAACCGCACTACCGCCTCGATCATCACCAGCGCCGCGGCCTCCCCCCCGGCCAGGACGTAATCCCCGATGGAGACCTCCTCCACCCGCATCCGGGTGGAGGCGTCGTCGGGGACCCGTTGGTCGATACCTTCGTAACGGCCACAGGCGAACACCAAATGCCGCTCGGCCGTCCAGCGGTTCGCGTCGGCTTGGCCGAACAACCGCCCCGCCGGAGTCGGCACCACCAGAAGTGTTTGCGCCGTGCAGATTTCGTCCAGCGCCTCACCCCACACCGGCGCCTTCATCACCATGCCGGGACCACCGCCGTATGGGGCGTCGTCCACGGAGTGGTGCACATCGCGGGTCCAGCGACGGAGGTCGTGTACGGCGAAGTCGACGATGCCGGCCCCGATTGCCCGGCCCGGCAGGGATTGCCGGACCGGCTGCAGATAATCGGGAAAGATCGTGATGACGTCGATGCGCATCACAACGACTCCACGTCCAGCAGTCCGTCGGGCGGGTCGATCTCAACACCGGTGTCGCGCGACACCGAGGTCACGATGGCGCTGACGAAAGGAACCAGGACCTCGCGGCCTGCGGGAGTGCGCACCGACAGCAACTCCCCGGCGGCGGTATGCAGCACCTCGGCGACCGACCCGATCTCTGTGCCGTCCACGGTGCGGACCGCCAGCCCCTCAAGTTCATGGTCGTAGAACTCGTCGGGATCCTCCAGGGGCGGAAGATCGGCGGAGTCAACAACGAAAATGTTGCCGCGCAGCGCGTCTGCGCCGTCCCGGTCGACGACGCCGGCCAGGCGCACCAGAATTCGGGCGCCGTGCGGACGCGACGTGTCCACCTCCACGTCACGGGACGGACCCTGTCCACGGGATGGCTTGAGCCGCAAGCGACTACCGCTGGCGAAACGGTCCTCGGGGTCGTCGGTACGGACGTCGACGACTAGTTCCCCGGTGATGCCGTGGGGCTTGATCACCCGCCCGACCACGAGCTCCATGGGCTTGGCTCCTGCCGACCCGCAGCTACTGGTCGGTGTCCACCACGTCGACGCGGATGCCGCGGCCGCCGATGCCGGCAACCAGGGTCCGCAGCGCCGTGGCGGTACGACCGCCGCGGCCGATCACCTTGCCCAGGTCGTCGGGGTGCACATGCACTTCGACGGTCCGGCCGCGCCGGTTGGTCACCATGTCGACCCGGACGTCATCGGGGTTGTCGACGATCCCGCGCACCAGGTGCTCGACGGCGTCGACCACGACCGAACTCATTCCGCGGCCGGCTCAGCGGACTCCGCGGCGACCTCAGCCTCAGTCTCGGGGGCGGCCCCGGCGACGGTCTCAGCGGCCGGCTCAGCCTCAGCGACGGTCTCAGCAGCCGGCTCAGCCTCAGCGACGGTCTCAGCAGCCGGCTCAGCCTCAGCGACGGTCTCAGCGGCCTCTTCAGCCTTCTTGGCCGGAGCCTTCTTCTTCTTCAGCTGGACGGCCTCGCCGGACGGTGCGCCGTCGGCGGAAGCCAGGGCGGCGTTGAACAGTTCCAGCTTGGTGGGCTTGGGCTCGGCGACCTTCAGCGTGCCCTCCGCGCCCGGCAGACCCTTGAACTTCTGCCAGTCGCCGGTGATCTTGAGCAGCTTGAGGACGGGCTCGGTGGGCTGGGCACCGACCGACAGCCAGTACTGGGCCCGCTCGGAGTCGACCTCGATCAGGCTCGGCTCCTCTTTGGGGTGGTAGCGGCCGATAACCTCGATGGATCGCCCGTCGCGGCGGTTCCGCGCATCGGCGATGGCAATGCGGTATTGGGGATTGCGGATCTTGCCAAGCCTGGTGAGCTTGATCTTGACAGCCATGTACTAACTACTCCTCTAGTCGCACGCTGCAATTCTGCAGTCGCCGGCGGGATGCCGGAACCCGGTTTTGCCTCGCGTGGCCAGCGGCCGATTCTGCCAGATCAGGCTCCCAGAGCGTTAATCAGCGACGGCGATCGGGCTACACCAGCTTGTCCAAGCATTTGGTTTCGACCCGTCGCGTCAATCGCCACCCATGGGCGGTGCGGACGAATTCGTCGTCGTACCACAGCGCGCAGAACAGGATCTGACTCCCCGGGCTCCCCTGACTCCCCGGGGTGCCGGACCCAGCACTCAGTTGCATGGGGTTGAAACACATCGTCCGGCCCGTCGCGGTGTCGCCTGCCAGCCGGATGTCGAAATTGCCGATCAGGTGGTAGTAGGCGGGAAAGTTCGGCAGCACCTCCGCCAGCCAAGCCTTGACCTGGGGGTAGGGCCCGTCGATGCCCCCCATCGCGCGATAGTCGATGTAGGCGTCCGGAGTGAAGATCCGGTCGAGATCGTCGAATCGGCGTTGGTCGATCGCGGTCGAATAGTCGGTCAACAGTTGCTGGATTTCCAGCCGATCAGAGATTTCCGCCAGGCTCAGCATCCCCCAGATTCAACACCGTCGGTACGGGCGGCGGCCACGAGTTAGGCTAGTCCTCCATGGGCAGGCTCTTTGCCGCAGTCGCGGCGTCCCTCACGCTTTTCGCATCCGCTGCTGTCAGCGACATCACCGCACCGGCCTTCGCTGAGCCCAGCGTCCAGCCGGTCGGTTCGGTGCCGATCCCGGACGGCCCTTCGCCGTCCTGGATCATCGCCGACCTGAATTCGGGTCAGGTGCTCGCCGGTCGCGACATGTACGGGGCGCATCCACCCGCGAGCACCATCAAAGTGCTGCTGGCCCTTACCGCGCTCGATGAGCTGAGCGTGGACACAACCGTCGTCGCCAGCCCGGCCAATTCACGGGTGGAGTGCAACTGCGCCGGCATCAAAGCCGGCCAGACCTACACCGTGCGTCAACTGCTGGACGGCCTGCTGCTGGTGTCCGGCAATGATGCCGCCAATACCCTGGCCGACCTGCTCGGCGGCTACGACGTCGCGGTGGACAAGATGAACATCAAGGCGGCCTCGATCGGGGCCACCAACACCCACGCCACCTCGCCGTCCGGGCTCGACGGTCCGGGCGGGTCCGGCTGGAGCACTCCGCACGATCTCGCGGCCATCTTCCGCGCCGCGATGGCTAATCCGGTGTTCACGCAGATCACCGCGCAGCCGACGGCGGCGTTTCCCACCCCAACCGGCGAGAAGCCACTGATCAGCCAGAACGAACTACTGATGCGCTATCCCGGCGCGATCGGCGGCAAGACCGGCTACACCAATGCGGCCCGCAAGACCTTCATCGGCGCTGCCGACCGCAACGGGCGCCGCCTGGTTGTCGCGATGATGTACGGCCTGGTCCGCGACGGCGGCCCCACCTACTGGGATCAGGCCGCCACGCTGCTGGACTGGGGGTTCACCCAGAATCCCGCGGCGGCCGTCGCGACGCTGTAGGGCGCGCTCAGCGGTTTCTGAACGGCGAGGCCAGCTCATCCTCGAGAGCGACACCCGGGTTCGGGATGACGTTCGGCGTGGCGACGATGGCCGGATCCGACTCGGCTGGCATCGCGCCCGTACCGTCGATGACCTGGGAGTTCTCCATTCCCGGCAGCGGCGGTGGCGGCGGTGGCGGCGGATCCGGCTTATCCCAGAAACCTTCCAGCGGGATATCCCCCGGGACCCAGGCCAGGATGTCGCGGACGCCGTCGTTCCAGACGACGCTGTTGGGTTCGGGCCCGGTGACGTCGAAGTACAGCCTGTTCATGTTCGAGGCGCCCTGGATGGCCGGGTAGAACACGCCCTTCTTGGTGCGGGCGCCGAACCGATCGATCATCGGATTGGTGTTGGTGCCGAAGCCGTCGATCCAGAGGTTGGCCGCGAACAGCTTCCCGCGGTGCGGCACCGGGTCACTGCTCGGGCCGAAGTCGTCGACGACGTACCCGATGTACGGGAAGCCGTCCGGCCTGTTCAGCCGTTCCTGCTCACCGAAAACCTTGATGTTGTCGGCCGCCGACGCCGGCGTGGCAGTGACCACCCCGCCGCCGAGTGCGATCGTGACCGCGGCGGCGGCCGCGGCTAACTTCGTCCTGTTCACTTCTGCCCCCTAGCTCGGCGGTGGTGGTCTGAATGCAGAACCTTACTGGTTCGCATTCATTTAAGCCGCCCGTACCCGCCGAAGCCGTACCTCTTCACAGATTTCCTCTGCGATCAATCGGAGACCGGTCTGAAGCCCAACCGCGGTCTGGCGCGGGTAGCGTCGGCGCTCATGTCAATTGTGCGGGGGTGGCTTCGGGTGGCCGTCGCGGCTACGGCGATGACACTGGCGATAACACTGCTGGCCACGAGCGCGCCCCCGGTGGCCGGCGCCGACCCTGGTCAACTCTCCGGCGCCACCGCGCCCGTCGGGCCGGCGCAGGCGTGGCTGGTGGCCGACATGGTCAGCGGCCGCATGCTCGGCGGCCGGGACACCTACGGCCAATACGCCCCGGCGAGCACCATCAAGACGCTGCTGGCCATGGTCGTGTTCGACCAGTTGCCACTCGACAGCGCCGCCCGGGCGACGCCGGCCCACACCGACGTGGAGTGCTCCTGCGTCGGACTGGTGCCCGGTCAGGTCTATACCGCCCGCCAGCTCCTCGATGCACTGCTGATGGTCTCGGGCAACGACGCCGCCAACATGCTGGCCGACATGGTCGGTGGGACACCGGCGGCCATCGCGCAGATGAATGCGAAAGCCCAGCAGGTCGGGGCCGTCAGCACCAGCGCCGGTTCCCCCTCCGGGCTTGACGGGCCGGGTTGGGAATCGGTGAGTAGCCCACACGACTTGGCGGTGATTTACCGCGCGGCACTGAACTACCCGATGTTCGCCCCGATCCTGCATCAGTCCACTGCGGCGTTCCCTGACGGCAACGGCGGCTTTAAACAGATCGCCAGCCATGACCCACTGCTGACGAGTTATCCCGGCTTCATCGGCGGCAAGACCGGCTACACCAACCTTGCGCAAGAGACCTACGTGGCTATGGCGCAGCGCAACGGGAAGCGGTTGATCGCGGTGATGATGTACGGCAGCGAAGAGTTATGGGATCAGGGCAGGGCACTGCTGGACTGGGGCTTCAGCCAGCCGTAGGCCCGGCCGCGGCCGCGCCCGCGCCGAGTGTGCGCTCAGCGTGGAGATTTCCGCGATTTTTCACTGTGGACGCACACTCGCGCAGGCTGCCTCAGAAGACCCTGCCGCGCAGGATGATCCGGTCCGGGCGGGCCAGCACCTGCGGACCGGTCCGCGGATCCTCGGCGAAGCACAGCAGGTCCGCGGGCGCGCCGTCGGCCAGGGCGGGCCGGCCCAGCCATTGTCGGGCATCCCAGCACGCCGCGCCCACCGCCTCGGTGGGTGTCATTCCGATGCCCTTGAGGGCTTCGACCTCCTGCGCGATCAGCCCGTGCGCGATGTTGCCGCCAGCGTCGCTGCCGGCGAAGATCGGCACGCCGGCTTCTCTGGCCGCGCCGATGCGCTGGCCGGACCGCGCGTGCAGGTTACGCACGTGGGCGGCGTACACCGGGAAACGGGTTGCCGCATCGGCGAATGCCGGGAAGTTCTCGATGTTGATCAGGGTGGGTACCAGCGCGGTGCCGTGGGCGGCCATCATCGCGACGGTGTCCTCGGTCAGACCGGTGCCGTGTTCGATGCAGTCGATTCCCGAGGCGATCAGGCCGGGCAGGGCGTCCTCGCCGAATACGTGCGCGGTCACCCGGGCGCCCTGGGCGTGCGCGGCGGCAACCGCCGCGGCGAGCACCTCGTCGGACCACAATGGCGCGAGGTCACCGACCGACCGGTCAATCCAGTCCCCGACCAGCTTCACCCAGCCGTCGCCGCGGCGGGCCTGCTCGGCGACCGCGTCGGGCAACTGCCACTCGTCTTCCAATTCCAGGGCGTAGCCCTGCATATAGCGTTTCGGTCTGGCGAGATGCCTTCCCGCCCTGATGATCTGGGGCAGGTCGTAATGACCGTCGAGGCTGCGGGTGTCGGTCGGGGACCCACAGTCGCGCAGCAGCAGTGCCCCGGCGTCGCGGTCGGTGCGGGCCTGTTCGATCGCCTCATCGAGTTCGACGGCGCCATGCGGGCCGAGTCCGACGTGACAGTGCGCGTCGACGAGGCCGGGGATGATCCAGCCGCCGTCCCATACCGTCTCGGCGCCGTTGACCGGTTCGGCACGCAGAATCCCATCGGCGATCCACCACTGCACCGGTTCGCCGTCGGGCAGCCCGCGACCCCGGATGTGAAGGGGGCCGTACAGGGGGCCGTGCTGCACGCGTTATCGCTGGCCGGGGAACTTCAGCTTGGACAAGTCGATGCCGGCCAGGCCCGGCGGGAGTTCATTGAGCCCCTGGGGCATCTGGGAAAGATCGGGGAAGCCCCCGGGAAAATCGGCCATCCCGGCACCCATCAGCGGGTTCTGCAGCTTCGCCGGCGACGGGCCCCGGCTCTTGCCCTTACCCTTCTTCTTGTTCTTGGAGTTGGTGCGCTTGGAGGATCGCCGGCCGAAGCCCCCCATGCCCATGGCACCGGCCATCTGCGACATCATCTTGCGCGCCTCGAAGAACCGGTCGACGAGTTGGTTGACCTCCGACACCGTCACCCCGGACCCGTTGGCGATGCGCAGCCGCCGGGAGGCGTTGATCATCTTCGGATCAGCCCGTTCCTCCGGCGTCATCCCACGGATGATGGCCTGCAGCCGATCCAGATGGCTGTCGTCGACGGCGGCCAGGGCGTCTTTCATCCCTGCCGCGCCGGGCAGCATCCCCAGCAGATTGCCGATCGGCCCCATCTTGCGGATCATCAGCATCTGCTCGAGGAAGTCCTCCAGCGTCAGCTCACCGGAGCCGATTTTGGCCGCGGCCTCCTCGGCCTTCTCGGCGTCGAAGACCTGTTCGGCCTGCTCGATGAGCGAGAGCACGTCGCCCATGCCCAGGATCCGGCTGGCCATCCGGTCGGGGTGGAAGACGTCGAAGTCATCCAGCTTCTCCCCGGTGGAGGCGAACAGGATCGGCACTCCGGTGATCTCCCGGACCGACAACGCGGCACCGCCACGGGCGTCGCCGTCGAGTTTGGTCAGCACCACGCCGGTGAATCCGACACCCTGGCGGAACGCCTCGGCGGTGGCGACGGCGTCCTGGCCGATCATGGCGTCAAGGACGAACAGCGTCTCATCCGGCTGCACGGCGTCCCGGATGGCGGCGGCCTGGGCCATCAGGACGTCGTCGATACCCAGCCGGCCGGCGGTGTCGATGATGACAACGTCGAAGTATTTGGATCTGGCTTCAGCCAGACCGGCCGCGGCGACGGCGACCGGGTCACCGGGCCCGTAGCCCCCGGACTCCATCGCAGCGGCGGAGGTGCCCGGATGCGGGGAGAAGACGCTGACGCCGGCCCGCTGACCGACGACCTCCAGCTGGATCACCGCACCGGGGCGCTGCAGGTCGCAGGCCACCAGCAACGGCGTGTGGCCCTGCCCACGCAGCCAGTTGGCCAGCTTGCCGGCCAGGGTGGTCTTGCCGGCGCCTTGCAGACCGGCCAGCATGATCACCGTCGGCGGGGTCTTGGCGAACGCGAGCTGGCGGGTTTCACCGCCCAGGATGCCGACGAGTTCGTCGTTGACGATCTTGACGACCTGCTGGGCGGGATTGAGCGCACCGGAGACCTCGGCTCCGCGGGCGCGTTCCTTGACCCGACCGATGAACTCCCGGACCACCGGTAATGAGACGTCGGCTTCCAACAGCGCCAGGCGGATCTCCCTGGCGGTGGTGTCGATGTCGGCGTCAGTCAACCGACCTTTGCCGCGCAAACCGGAGAGCGCACTGGTCAACCGGTCGGAAAGAGATTCAAACACGTGGCAAGCCTAGCCGGAATGCCGCCGCCGCCGGGCAAACCGGCGGGCACGGCTGCTTCAGCCGGCTTCGGTGGCGGGCTTGGGCGGCGGTGTGGGCAGAGCCGCGTAGAGCTCGCTTTCCAGTGCCTGCCGGGCATGACCCGAGGCGGGCGCCGAGACGGCGAAGACGTCGATCACCGAGGCGCCGAATGTGGTGATCTTGGCCCATTCGATGTCGACGCCGGATCGCTCGAACACCGCGGTGAGCACGGCCAGCAATCCGGCGCGGTCGGTGGCGCGCACCTCTACCAGCTGTGTCCCGCCATCCGGTCCGGGGTCGTGCCAGAGGATCAGCGGGGGTGCCGGGACGGCCCCGGGCACCGCCAACTTCGGGTTTCCCGCGCGCTCGGTACCGGCGGAGTCACGGTCCCGTTTCTGCAGCGCCCCGATGACGTCGGACCGGCCGTCGAGGGCCAGGGCGAACTGCTGGCGCAGTAACTCCGCGGCAGGCGGGGAACCGAAGTGCGGCGAGACCAGAAAGGTGTTGATGGCCGCCGTACTGATGGGAGCGGTACTGATGGGCGCGGCACTGATAGGAGCGGCCTGACCGGAGAGCAGGGCGCTGTTCACCGAGGCCGAGTGCACGCTGAGCGCGTTAAGTGCCAGCACACCAGCCGCTTTGGAGAGCAGACCGCGACGGTCCGGGGCGATCATGGTGACCAGATAGGTGTGCGGTGAGGGGCCCGGCACCAACTCCACGTGGACGGCACCGTCGCGGGCCAGTGCCAGGTGTTCGGCGGGAACGGGTTCGGGATGCGGCTCGGGCTCACCGGTCATCCGACCGCGACAGCGGCGGACGAGATCGCCGATGAGCGCGGCCTTCCAATCGCCCCAGACGCCCGGTCCGGTCGCCAGCGAATCAGCCTCGGCCAGAACGTGCAGCAGTTCCAGCAGCATCGGGTCGCCCTCGAGAGCATCGACAACCGCGCCGATCGTCGCGGGATCCTTCAGATCGCGCCGGGTGGCCACGTTCGGCAGCAGCAGATGGTGTCGCACCATCGCGGCCAGCAGTTTGACGTCGGAGGGCCATAGGCCCAGTCGCTCCCCCACCCGGGTGGCCAGTTCAGCGCCGATGACGCTGTGGTCACCACCGCGCCCCTTGCCCAGGTCGTGCAGCAGCGCACCCAACAGCAACAGATCGGGGCGGGAAACCCGGGTGCTGAATGCACCTGCGCACGTGACGGTTTCGACGAGGTGGCGATCGACGGTCCAAATGTGCACCGCGTCCCGGGGCGGCAGATCCCGCACCACCCCCCACTCCGGGAAGAGCCGACCCCACAGCCCGGTGCGGTCCAGGGCCTCGATGGTGGTGGCCGTGGTGGGCCCGGCCGAGAGCAGCACCAGCAGGTTCTCCAACGCCTCCCGGGGCCACGGGGCACGCAACTCCGGCGCGGTGTCAGCCAGCCGCCCCAGC
>Ga0164292_10001328_pt1 | contig 19856 bp, 20 predicted proteins | sample GEODES117metaG_FD_111486 | JGI IMG/M metagenome (GOLD analysis project Ga0164292, IMG submission 111486) | Eutrophic lake water microbial communities from Lake Mendota, Wisconsin, USA - GEODES117 metaG | ecosystem: Environmental > Aquatic > Freshwater > Lake | place: USA: Lake Mendota...
GAACCTCAGCGAGACCGGCCAGCTCGATGAGCATCTGGCTTGGGCGATGTAGGGCTAGTTCGCAAGCCCATCGCGCCGAGGGCGGCGCTCCCACAAGATTGGGCCGCGGCGACTGCTCAGTGGTGTAGGAGCTGCGCCCTCGCAGCGATGTGGGGGCTTAAAAAACAGGCTATCCTCCCGGGACTTCAAGCTTCACACAAGGAGACTGTTTCATGCCATTCAAGCCCACAGCCCGCCGTCCATGGATGGCCGGCGCACTCCTGACCTGCCTGGGACTTCTGGGTCTTTCCAGCCCGGCCGTCGCCCAAAGCGGCTACCCCAGTAAGCCCATCCGCCTGGTCGTGCCCTTCGCGCCCGGCGGCGTGACCGATACCAGCGGGCGCTTGATCGCCGAGCAGTTGTCCAAACGACTGGGTCAGCAAGTCGTGGTCGACAACAAGCCCGGCGCATCGGGCAACATCGGCACACAGATGGTCGTCAGCGCCGAGCCCGACGGCTATACCCTGGTGCTGGGCTTTGACGGCACCATGGTCATCAACCCGCACGTCTTCGCCAAGATGCCCTTCGACACCGCGCGAGACCTCGCCCCAGTGGGCAAGATCGGCGATGCGGTGCTGATCCTGGTCGCACACCCCGGCGTCGCGGCCAAGACCCTGCGTGAGGTGCTGGACCTGTCCAAAAAACAAAACGGTGGCTTGTCTTACGGCACCTCGGGCACCGGCGGTACACCGCATATTGCCGGTGAACTGCTAAAGATCCGCACCGGAGCCAATCTGGTCCATGTGCCCTACAAAGGCGGCGGCCAAGCGCTGATCGATGTCATTGGCGGCAACATTCCGCTGGTCTATACCGCCATTGCCGGCGCAGTGCAGCATGTCAAGAGCGGCAAGGTACACCCGGTGGCCGTCTCCAGCCTGCAGCGCTCGCGCGCCCTGCCCGATGTGCCAACCTTCATTGAAGCGGGAGTGAGCGACTTTGACGTCAGCTCCTGGGTGGGCATCATGGCACCGGCCAAGACGCCGCGCGCCATCATCGAGCGACTCAACACCGAGCTCAATGCCGTACTGGCCGACGCCGACGTGCGCGAGCGCCTGAACCAACTGGGCATTGCAGCTACCCCTGGCACGCCCGAGAAGTTTGGCGACGAAATCCGCCGCGATCTGGCCCGCTACGGCCCGGTGGTCAAGGCAGCTGGCATCAAGGCCGAGTAAGGCAGCCCGGGCCGGCCATGCGAAAGCCTATGGCCACACGGCTGATAGCCCCGTCGGCCGGCTTCCTGGGAGGTCTCATGCCGGGTCTGCTGGCCGCCCTCATGTTGGCCTGCGCCGTCCCCGTGCAGGCCCAACAGGTCTATGACGCCAGCGGCAGGCCCCTGGGCCGCGCCGACGGCGAGCGCTATTACGACGCCTCCGGCCGACCCATCGGCCGCGTGGAAGCCGGCCGCGTCTACCATGCCTCAGGCCGCCCCCTCGGGCGCATCGAAGGCGAGCGTATCTACGACGCTTCTGGACGCCCCATCGGCCGCTTCGAAGGCGACCGCCTCTACAGCGCCTCGGGAACCCCCATGGGCCGCATCGAGGGCGATCGCATCTACGACGCCTCCGGCCGCCCGATAGGCCGGGCCGACGGCCTGCGCCGCATGCAACTGATCGCCTACTTTTTCTTTTTCATGTGAGTGGGGCGGTGGGGCGGCAATTAATCGGTATCTGACCCCGATTAAGGGATGAATAGACCAGTAAAATTATTCGAATTCGTACAAACACTCCGAGCTGTTGTGCGCACTGCCGCTGATGCACCGGCAGTGCGGTAGCCTGCCCGCTCGGAGCTTACCGAATCCTCTCCATGACCAGCCGCCGCTCCCAACTGCAGGAAGACACCTACTTCCGGGTTCTGCGCTTGCTGCAGGACAACCCGGACCTGACCCAGCGCGAGATTGCCCAGAGCCTGGGCTTGAGTACCAGCGGACTAAACTACTGTTTGAAGGCGTTGATCGCCAAAGGCTGGGTCAAGGTACAGAACTTCAGCCAATCCAAAAATAAGTTTGGCTACATCTACGTGCTCACGCCCCAAGGCCTGAGCGAGAAGGCTGCCCTCATGACCCGTTTTCTGGGACGCAAGATGCAGGAATACGAAGCGCTGAAAGCGGAGATCAAGGCCCTGAAATCCGAAGCCGGCACTCAAAAAAGATCCACTACCAGGAAAGTCCAAGCATGAAGATCGCCATCGCCGGCACCGGCTACGTCGGGCTGTCCAACGCCGTCCTGCTGGCCCAGCACAATGAAGTTGTCGCGCTGGACATCGTGCCTGAAAAAGTAGCGCTGCTCAATCAGAAGAAGTCGCCGATCGAAGATACCGAAATCGAAGACTATCTGCGCAACAAGCCGCTGAACCTGCGCGCCACGGTGGACAAGCACGAAGCCTACACCGGGGCAGATTTTGTAGTCATCGCCACCCCGACCGACTATGACCCGCAGACCAATTACTTCAACACCCGCTCCATTGAAGCGGTGATTGCCGATGTGATGGCGATCAACCCGGGGGCGGTGATGGTCATCAAATCCACCGTGCCGGTGGGCTACACCGAAAAAACCCGGCAGGCTATGGATACGGCCAACCTGATCTTCTCGCCGGAATTCCTGCGCGAAGGCAAGGCTCTGTACGACAACCTGCACCCCAGCCGCATCGTCGTCGGCGAGCGCTCAGAGCGGGCCAGCACCTTCGCCGGCATGCTGGCCCAAGGCGCGATCAAGCAGAACATTCCCACCCTGTTTGCTGACAGCACCGAGGCTGAGGCGATCAAGCTGTTTGCCAACACCTATCTGGCCATGCGGGTGGCCTACTTCAACGAACTCGACTCCTACGCCGCCACCCACGGCTTGGACACCCGGCAGATCATCGACGGCGTTTGCCTGGACCCGCGCATCGGCAATCACTACAACAACCCCAGTTTTGGCTACGGCGGCTACTGCCTGCCCAAAGACACCAAGCAGCTGCTGGCCAACTACCGAGACGTGCCGCAAAACCTGATCCACGCCATCGTCGACTCCAACACCACCCGCAAGGACTTCATTGCCGATGAAATCATTCGCCGGCAACCCAAGGTGGTGGGGGTCTACAGGCTGGTGATGAAGGCTGGCTCCGACAACTTTCGCGCCTCCAGCATCCAGGGCATCATGAAGCGCATCAAGGCCAAGGGCATTGAGGTGATCGTCTATGAGCCAGCATTGAATGCCGAGGACTTCTTCAACTCGCGGGTGGTCAATGACCTGGAGCAATTCAAGCGCGAGTCCGATCTGATCATCGCCAACCGCCGCCTGCCAGCCCTGGCCGATGTGGCCGACAAGACCTACACACGCGATCTGTTTGGCAATGACTGAATCCATTCAACCTGTGATCCTCTGCGGCGGCTCCGGCACCCGCTTGTGGCCGCTGTCTCGCACGGGCTTTCCGAAGCAGTTTCTGTGTTTGGCGGGCAAAGAAAGCCTGTTTCAGCAAGCGGCGATGCGCCTGGCTGGGCTGGGTAGCCCGCAGATTCAGGTTGCGCCGCCGCTCATCGTGGCCGGCGAAGACCACCGCTTTTTAGCTGCAGAGCAACTGCGCGAAGTCGGCTTGGGCCTTGGTTCTGCCCTGCTTGAGCCCGCAGGCCGCAACACCGCCCCTGCCCTGACCCTGGCCGCCCTCGCCGCCTGCGAAGGCGGCGCAGACCCTATTTTGGTGGTCACCCCCGCCGACCAGACCATTGCTGACTCTGCCGCATTCACCCAGGCCATGCAGCAGGCCGTAGCGGCCGCAGCACAAGGCAGCATCGTCATCCTGGGCATCACCCCCGACCGCCCCGAAACCGGCTACGGCTATATTCAAACGGCACCTGGCCAAGCGGAGCCCTGTGGGAGCGGCGCCCTCGCCGCGATAGCCCCCCACCACGTTCAGCGCTTCGTCGAGAAACCCAACGCCGCCACCGCCCAAACCTACCTAGACCAAGGCGGCTACTACTGGAACGCCGGCATGTTTGTGCTCAAGGCCTCGGTCTGGCTCAAGGCGCTCGAGCAATTCAGGCCAGACATTCTGACCGCCACACAAGCCGCATGGGCCGTGCGCAGCTCGGACGCGCAGTTTGTCCGGCCGGGCAAAGAGGCGTTTTTGGCCATACCCGCCGAATCTGTGGACTACGCCGTCATGGAGCGCTGCCCCGGCAGCAGCTTTGCCATACAGATGGTGCCGCTGGATGCGGGCTGGAGCGACCTGGGCGCCTGGGACGCGGTCTGGCAAGTGATGCCCAAAGACGAATCCGGCAATGCCCACCAGGGCGACGTGCTCCAGACCGACAGCCGCAACACCCTGGTCCATGCCAGCAGCCGGCTGGTCAGCCTGGTCGGCGTTGAAAACCTGGTGGTCATCGAAACCGCAGACGCGGTGCTGGTGGCCGACAAATCGCGCAGCCAAGACGTCAAACACATCGTCGAAGCACTCGGCCGCAGCCAGCGCGAGGAGCGCAGCCTGCACCGCAAGGTACACCGCCCTTGGGGCTGGTACGACAGCGTCGACGAAGGCGAGCGCTTCAAGGTCAAGCGCATACAGGTTAAACCCAAAGCCAGCCTGAGCCTGCAAAAGCACCACCACAGGGCCGAGCACTGGATCGTGGTCAAGGGCACGGCCGAGATCACCTGCGGCGAGCAAGTCTTGATCTTGACGGAAAACCAGTCCACCTACATTCCCTTGGGCCAGGTGCACCGCCTGGCCAACCCGGGCACGATTGCGCTGGAGATCATCGAAGTTCAGTCCGGCAGCTACCTGGGGGAAGACGACATCGTGCGCTTTGAAGACAACTACGGACGCAGTAAGCAGTGAGTACGCCTTCCAAAATCTATGTAGCCGGCCACCGCGGCATGGTGGGCTCGGCGATTGTGCGAGCCCTTTCTGCGCAAGGACAGACCCAAATAGTCACCCGCACACACGCCGAACTGGACCTGACCAACCAGGCCGCCGTACGCCAGTTCTTTGCGCATGAGAAGCCCGACCAGGTCTACCTGGCCGCGGCCAAGGTGGGCGGCATTCATGCCAACAACACCTACCCGGCCGAGTTCATCTACCAGAACCTGATGATGCAGGCCAATGTGATCGACGCTGCATTCAGTAGCGGCGTCAAGAAGCTGCTGTTTCTGGGCTCAAGCTGCATCTACCCCAAGCTGGCCGAGCAGCCCATGCAGGAAACTGCCCTGCTCACAGGCACCCTCGAGCCCACGAATGAACCCTATGCGATCGCCAAAATCGCCGGCATCAAGCTGTGCGAAAGCTATAACCGCCAATACGGCGCCAGCCACGGCATCGATTACCGCAGTGTCATGCCCACCAATTTGTATGGCCCGGGCGACAACTACCACCCTGAAAATTCGCACGTCATTCCTGCGCTGATCCGCCGCTTTCATGAGGCCAAGGTGAACCAGGCTGCTACCGTCACCATCTGGGGCACAGGCAGCCCCAAGCGGGAATTCTTGTATGTGGACGACATGGCGGCCGCCAGTGTGCACGTGATGCACCTCGACAAAGCAACCTATGAGCAACACACCCAGCCCATGCTCAGTCACATCAACGTGGGCTATGGCGACGATGTCTCCATTCTCGAGGCCGCCCAACTCATCGCCCAAACCGTGGGCTACCAGGGCCTGATCAAGACCGACCCCAGCAAACCCGACGGGACGCCCAGAAAGCTGATGGACAGCACCCGCTTGAATGCACTGGGCTGGCAGGCCAAGGTTGATTTAAGGACTGGCCTGGCGCTGGCCTATCAAGATTTTTTGCACAAACACGCTGCGGCGAAATGACGAGGTAATCAACCATGACCAACACAAGAAAAATCGCTCTGATCACCGGCGTCACCGGACAAGATGGCGCTTACCTGGCCGAGCTGCTGCTGGACAAAGGCTATGAAGTACACGGGATCAAGCGCCGCACCAGCTTGTTCAACACTGACCGCATCGACCACCTTTACCGCGACAGGCACGAGAAAGACGTGCGCTTCTTCCTGCACCACGGTGATTTGACCGACAGCTCCAGCCTGGTGCGCATCATCCAGCAGGTACAGCCCGACGAGATCTACAACCTGGCTGCTCAAAGCCATGTGGCCGTGAGCTTTGAAGAGCCAGAGTACACCGCCAACTCCGATGGGCTGGGTGCGCTGCGCATCTTGGAGGCCATACGCATCCTGGGTCTAGAGAAAAAGACCCGCTTTTACCAGGCCTCCACCTCGGAGCTCTATGGCCTGGTGCAGGAAATTCCCCAAAAGGAGACCACACCCTTCTACCCCCGCAGCCCTTATGCGGTCGCAAAGCTCTATGCCTACTGGATCACGGTCAACTACCGCGAGGCCTATGGCATTTATGCTTGCAACGGAATTTTGTTCAACCACGAAAGCCCGGTGCGCGGCGAGACCTTTGTCACCCGCAAGATCACCCGCGCGCTGGCACGCATCAAGCTGGGCCTGCAAGACTGCCTCTACCTGGGCAATATGGACGCCAAGCGCGACTGGGGCCATGCCAGGGACTATGTAGAAATGCAGTGGCTGATGCTGCAGCAAGACCACCCTGAAGACTTCGTGATTGCCACTGGCGTGCAATACAGCGTGCGCGACTTTGTCGATGCTGCCGCCAAGGAACTGGGCATGCCGATACGCTGGCAAGGCAGCGGCGTCGATGAAAAAGGCTACTGGGCCAGCCCCAGCGGTGACAAACTCATCGTCGCGGTCGATCCGCGCTACTTCCGCCCCACGGAAGTCGAAACCTTGCTGGGCGATGCCAGTAAAGCCAAAACAAAACTAGGCTGGACCCCGCAGACCAGCTTCGCCGAGCTGGTGCGCGAGATGGTGCAGGCTGACCTTAATGCGGCCGAGCGCGATGAGCTCATCAAGCATCACGGCTTCCAGGCCATGCAATATCACGAGTAGGCACTAGGCCCGCTCTGGTCACCGTTCAACTGACTATAAAGTGAGCCATTCGCCAAGAATCTACCGAGCTAAGGCTTATATGGCGAGAGCAGAGTAATGGCGCTCCCCTCTGCACCCGAGTATCAAAAGTTATCGGACAGCGGCCAATGATAAAGATACCGGCCGCACTGAGCTACCTTCGACTACGCCCCTTTGCGCAAGACACCGAAGCTGGCAGATCCGCAGAGAGATATCGCCTAATTGCTTGGACTGTGGTGAGCAGCCTTCTGGCAAGAGGGGCGGGACTGCTCCTCATGCTGGTATCCGTGAGCGCCACTGTTTCCTATCTGGGCGCCGAGAGGTTCGGCGTCTGGATGACGATTTCCAGTTTTGCGGCAATACTCTCATTCCTAGATCTTGGGATAGGCAACGCGTTGACAAATCGCGTCTCCAAAGCAGCCAGTGAAAACAAACATAATGAAACCACAGACCTTATCAGTGGCGGCCTTGGAGTCTTGTTTATTCTGACGTTGTTGATCGCGGCACTACTTGCTTCGGCCGTTCAGCTGCTGCCCTGGCAAACGATCATAAAACTTAAGTCGACATCCATCACAGAGGAACTCGAACTGGCACTGCTAATGTTCGCCTTACTTTTTTCTTGCAGCACATTCACCAACGGCATTGCAAGAATACTTTCGGGACTCCAAAGGGGCTTCGAAGTACACATCGCAAGCTTTATTGGGTCACTTATCAGCCTAGCAGCAATTTTATATGCCTCAAGCGAGGAGGCAGGCATACCCTCGCTGCTGCTCTGTAGCATGGTTGGGCCTATATTCGCCAATCTCATGCTCCTCGTGCGCCTGAACAAGCAGGGTTACTTCAGTGTCTCCCGCTCATACAGAAATACTTTTGCAGTAGCGCCGAATTTGCTCAACCAAGGTGCTTTGTTTTTCTTATTACAAATCGGGACGATGGCAGGATGGGGAGCCGACAGTCTGATCATTGCAAATACTGCTGGAGTGACAAGTGTTGCTGCGTTTGCGATTTGTCAACGCCTTACCCAACTCATTTCACAGCCTCTATTAATATTGAATGCACCACTCTGGCCGGCATATGCCGATGCATATTTTCGTGGAGACAAGGCCTTCATTCGCACAACATTTAGGCGAAACTTCATATTCACACTTCTGTTTTCATCGACTGGGGCTGTGTTTTTAATATTCAGTGGTGCAAGCCTAGCCCAATACTGGACTGGGAGCGAAGTCCAGCCGGATCACGCCCTCCTAGTAGCAATAGCATTTTGGATGATATTGTTTGATGTAGGTAATTCGCTAGGGACGCTTCTTAACGGAATTGGGGTGGTAAAACAGCAGGTCTGGGTAGTCAGCTGTTTTGTGCTACTCGCCTTACCCTTAAAATACTGCCTGGGAATGTCCGACGGCGCCGTCGGAGTCATATTTGCAGGCATTCTGGCATATACCATAACCACTGTTTTCGGCTATGGCCTAGTCTTCAGAAGTGATATAAGTGCAAAAATTCGATGACCGGCCCGAATGAAAAAAGGCATTACGCATGAACATGAACTCCCGAATGCAGAACTACAACCCTAGCCATCAAACCTTGGTAACCGGTGGCTCCGGCTTCCTGGGCTCCCACCTGTGTGAGCGACTGCTAAAAGACGGCGCTGATGTGATTTGTGTAGACAATTTTTTCACCGGCAGCAAGAGAAACATAGAGCATCTACTCACAAATCCACGATTCGAACTGGTCCGTCACGACGTTACCTTCCCTTTGTACGTGGAGGTTGATCGCATCTATAACCTAGCTTGTCCCGCTTCCCCGGTCCATTATCAACATGATCCGGTTCAAACGACGAAAACCAGCGTTCATGGTGCCATCAATATGCTGGGACTGGCCAAGCGCACTGGAGCTCGCATCCTACAGGCATCAACGAGCGAGGTGTATGGTGATCCCGAGGTACACCCGCAGACCGAGAGTTACTGGGGCAAGGTCAACCCGATTGGCCCAAGGTCTTGTTACGACGAGGGTAAGCGCTGCGCCGAGACCTTATTTTTTGACTACTGGCGACAACACCAACTTCAAATTAAGGTGGTCCGGATCTTCAACACCTACGGTCCACGCATGCACCCCAATGACGGTCGCGTAGTGAGCAATTTCATCGTTCAGGCGCTTAAGGGACAGGACATCACAATCTACGGAGATGGTCAGCAAACCAGATCTTTTTGCTATGTAGATGATATGATTGAAGGCTTCATCAGGATGATGAATAGCCATGGCGACTTCATTGGCCCCGTGAATATGGGAAATCCCGGCGAATTCACTATGCTTGAATTGGCGGAGCATGTACTGAGGCTGGTTGGCGGTCAATCTAAAATCACCTTTTATCCGCTGCCGACCGATGATCCACGTCAACGCCAACCAGATATTACTCTGGCCAAGAAGCAATTAGACTGGGAACCAAAGGTCGGACTAGACGACGGACTGAAGGAAACAATAACCTATTTCAGAAAGCTTTTCGCATGAGCGAATTCAAGCTTACTACACCGGTCGGGTTCATTATTTTCAACCGACCAGATACTACAGCAAGAGTATTTGCTGAAATCGCGAAAGCACGCCCAACCAAACTGCTTATCATCGGCGACGGCCCTCGTCCACACAAAGCAGGCGAAGCCGAGCGAGTGGCAGTTACCCGTAAAATTATTGCGCAAGTAGATTGGCCGTGCGAGGTTCTTACCAATTTTTCGGACGTCAATCTGGGCTGCAAGAAAAGAGTTTCCAGTGGCATCGACTGGATCTTTAAGGAGGTGGAAGAGGCGATCGTCTTAGAAGACGATTGTCTACCAGATCCAACATTCTTCCGATTCTGCCAGGAGATGCTTGAGCACTACCGCCACGACTCTAGAATAGGAATGATCAGTGGCGATAACTTTCAACTTAAGCGCCCACCTGATGCTGAAAGTTATTATTTTTCTAAATATACCCATATTTGGGGCTGGGCCACTTGGCGAAATCGCTGGAAAGACTACGACGTTGATATGCGCCTTTGGCCCCAAGTTCGAGATCAAGGGCGCCTCCAAGATCTTGTATTGGAGAAAACAGAGGTGTCTTATTGGCGATCGATCTTTGAGCGCGTCTACAAAGGAAAAATTGACACCTGGGACTACCAATGGAGTTTTGCAAACTGGTGTATGGGGCGCATCAACATCTTGCCATCAGTCAACCTGATCTCCAACATTGGCTTTGGGCTAGAGGCAACGCGCACCGTCATCCCCAGTCCTTTAGCCGATTTACCGACACAGGCCATGCGCTTTCCTTTATTTCACCCGGAGATACAGATAAGAAGCCGAGGCGCCGATCGGATCAGCGACAGGCGTTGCTTTCGACGGCCGCTGCTTCCGCGAGTCTATCGCTGGGTGATGTTTCATATCAAGAGATGGGTATCCTAAATGTCCACCTGTCCAATATGCTCGGCCGGTATGCGCCACGCCTTCGAGGCGCAAGTCTTACATAAATACACGGCCAAGTACGAAGTCTGCGAACAATGCGAATTTCTTCGAGTCCAACACCCCCATTGGTTAGAGGAAGCCTATTCGTCAGCGATCGCTGCGGCCGATACGGGCCTCGTGGTGCGTAATGTCTCCTTGGCTTTCAAAGTAGCCAGCACTTTGTATTGGGTATTCGGTGAGCGAGGGAAAGGCCAGTACCGGGATGCGGCGGGAGGCTATGGCATGCTGACCAGAATGATGCGGGACCTTGGCTTCAACTTCTATTGGTCAGATGCGTACTGTGAGAATCTGATGGCCCGAGGTTTTGAATACACCCCTGCCGTAGGTCAGTGTGAAGCCGTCACAGCGATGGAGGTCATGGAACATCTGACGGACCCGCTGACGTTCGTAGAAAACACACTGAAGGAATCGGGGGCTGACAGCCTGATCTTCACCACCGAGCTCTACGAAGGGGCGCCGCCTGCACTGGACTGGTGGTATTACACCTTTCCAACTGGCCAACACATCGGGTTTTTCAGCCAGCGCACCCTTAAGTCCATTGCAAGCAGGTATGGCTTGAAATTTTTTAGCGCAAACGGTCTTCATATCTTTTCGCGTCGCTCGTTAAGCCAAAGCAGTTTGAACTGGGCGAGCCATCCTTTGACTGCAAGGCTCTCGTCCCGATTAATCCGACAGCAGTTAGGATCCAAGACAGTGGCTGACCATCTGCAATTGATGCGTCGCATTTGAGAGCTCCGGTATGCGCATCGCATTCGATCATCAAATTTTTGGCTGGCAACGTTTTGGAGGCATATCACGCTATTTTTTTGAACTGGCCAATCACCTTGCGAAAGACCCAAATCAGCCAGCTGAGTGCCGGATCGTCTGCCCGGTTCTTGTAACCGATTACCTGCGCCAGGCTGCACCAGCACTACAGGTGACTGGCATGTATGCACCTGCCATACGCCGCACCGGGCGAATCTACCGCATACTCAACAGAATGTTGGCTCCTTTTTTCTTGCGGCGCTGGCGGCCCGACATATTGCACGAAACCTATTATTCACAGAAGACTGTGGCGCCGCGGGACTGCCGGATAGTACTCACTGTTTTCGATATGATTCATGAGTTGTATCCCGAGTATTACCCCTCTTGGGACACGACACGCAAGGAAAAGGCTGCCGCCGTAGCTCGCGCCGACCATATAATATGCATATCCGAAAATACTCGGGCTGACTTGATACGACTGCTACAAGTGCCAAAGGAAAAAACCAGCGTTGTACATCTCGGATTTTCGCTAAGTAATGACTCGCTGGTCAACCTACCCCCGCCGAGACGCCCTTTCATTTTGTTCGTAGGATTACGCGCTGGCTACAAGAACTTTAATCGGCTTCTTCAAGCTTATGCGAGTCGCCCGAAACTGCGTGACTCCTATGATCTAGTTGCCTTTGGTGGTGGCAGTTTTAGTGCCCAGGAATTCGCATTAATCCAGCATTTAAATCTAGATCCAGGACAAGTTCACCACGTTGGCGGTGCCGACGCTTTGCTTGGAACTCTATACAAACAAGCAACTTTATTCGTCTACCCCTCACTTTACGAAGGTTTCGGGATTCCGCCACTCGAAGCAATGAGCTTTGATTGCCCAGTAGCCTGCAGCAATACAAGCTCCATGCCGGAAGTAGTCGCAGACGCAGCCATCCTGTTCGACCCAAGCGATACCGAGTCGATAGCGGATTCGCTCGAAACACTGTGTTCCGACAAGCAGCTTCGAGCTGAACTGCGACAGAGGGGGCACAAGCGGCTGGAGGCATTTTCTTGGCACAGATGTGCACTCGAGACCATGAGTATTTATAAAAAGGTACTTCAATGAAGGCACTGATCTGCGGCGTAACCGGGCAAGATGGAAGCTACTTGGCCAAACTGCTTGTCGACAAAGGCTATGAAGTCGTCGGTACCTCTCGCGATGCCATGGTGGCTTCCTTCACGAACCTGGAGCGGCTTGGGATTCGCAATCGGGTGGCGCTGACCTCCATGGCTATTAATGATTTCCGCAGCGTTCTCAGTGTGGTTCAGCGCCACAAGCCGGACGAGATTTACAACTTGGCAGGCCAGACCTCGGTAGGCCTGTCTTTCGACCAACCGGTTGAAGCTATCGAAAGCATAGCTCAGGGTACCCTGAACATGCTGGAGTCAATTCGCTTTGTAGGCCGCCCTGTCCGCTTTTACAACGCGGGTTCAAGTGAGTGTTTCGGGGATACCAGGACCGGACCTGCGGACGAGGAAACTCCCTTCCAGCCACGCAGTCCCTATGCTGTAGCAAAGGCCTCGGCACACTGGCTGGTCCGTAACTACCGCGACGCATACGGGCTTTATGCATGTACTGGTATTTTATTCAATCATGAGTCGCCATTACGGCCAGAGCGATTCGTAACCCAGAAAATTATCCAAGCAGCTGCTCGCATAGCTCAGAATAAAACCGGTGTATTAGAGTTGGGAAATATCGAAATCCAACGAGATTGGGGCTGGGCCCCTGACTATGTCGAGGCAATGTGGAAAATGCTATGCCAAGAACAGGCTGATGACTACGTGATTGCGACCGGAACGACCCGAAGCTTGGCCTATTTCATTGAACGTGCCTTCGCTTGGTTCGGACTAGATTGGGAAGTTCATGTGCGTTTCAACAACGAGCTTCGGCGGCCTTCAGATATCTCTATCAGCCAAGGGAACCCTTCAAAGGCTGCGAAACACCTGGGGTGGGAGGCTCGTTTGGACGTGGATGCAGTCATTGACAAAATGTGTTCAGCTATTGCCGAAAATTCATAATCAAAAGCCCTGAATCGGGCAATCTAATCAGTCCAGTCGATGGCAAATCAACACGTTAACTCAAAACCCGGAGATCGTTACGAATCTACCGCTAGGCGAATCGGCGATGCATCACCCAGGGTGTCAATCATCACACCATCGTTCAATCAGGCTGAATTTCTCGAGCGCACCATATGCTCTGTCCTAGACCAAGACTGCCCTAACCTCGAATACATCATCATTGACGGCGGCTCGACCGACGGAAGCGTTGAACTGATCAAGCGCTACGAGAATCGTCTGGCCTATTGGGTCAGCGAGAAAGACCGGGGGCAAGCGCATGCCATTAACAAAGGGCTGCAGCGCGCCACAGGTGATTGGGTTGGATGGCAAAACTCCGACGACACTTATTACGCCGGCGCCTTCACCCAACTCGTCAACGCAGCTTCAATCAACCCTTCAGCGCAACTCATCATCGGCAACATGAACCTGGTCGACAAAGAAGATCGATTGCTCAGGGAAATGAAGTACGTCAAGCCCACCTATCAAAGTTTGCTCGCTGAAGGCATGGTGCTGACTAATCAGGCGGCGTTCTGGAAGCGCAGCTTGCATCATGAAATCGGCTTCTTGGATGAGAGCCTAGACTGCGGCTTTGACTACGAATGGTTTCTTCGCCTTTTGGCCCATACCCGTCAAAGTCACCATATCAATGCTGCGTGGGGAGCGTTGCGCCTCCATAGCGAGACAAAGACAAGTCATCGACAACCAATTTTTGATCAGGAATACAGGCAAATCCTCAGGGGCCGCGAACCCTCCTCCTGGGACAAGCGCTACCACCAGCTTCGCCGCATGTGCCTGATGTTGGCCAATGGCGAGTTACGCTACGTGCTGCGAGGATTGGCGGCGAGAGTCGCCCGATGAAGATCAGCGTCATCACCGTTTGCTACAACAGCCAGGCCACCATTGAGCGCGCCATACAGTCTGTGGTCGACCAGCAATGGCCTGAGGTCGAACACATCGTGATTGATGGTGCTTCGACTGACGGCACCGTGCAGATTCTGGAGCGCTTTAGACCGCACCTGGCCGCCTTGGTGAGCGAGCCCGACAAAGGCATTTACGACGCGATGAACAAAGGCCTGGCGCGCGCCACAGGCGATGTGGTCTGCTTTCTCAACGCCGATGACCAGTATGCCGACCCTGGCGTACTGACCGAAGTGGCCGAGCAGATGCGCACGCACACGCTTGACGCGTTGGTGGCCGATGTAGGCTTTTTTAAAGCGGGGGATTCAACGCGCATGATTCGTCGCTACCGCTCAGACCGATTCAGTCCGCAAAAGCTGGCATGGGGATGGATGCCTGCGCACCCTGGTTTTTTCCTCAGGCGCGCGGTGGCACTAAGGGTCGGGCTGTTCAAGACCGACTACCGGATTGCGGGTGACTATGAATTTGTGGTGCGTGCCTTCCATGGGCACCAACTGCGCTATCGCCATCTGCCGCGGGTGCTGGTGCATATGCAGGCGGGAGGGGCCAGCAACAATGGCTGGCGCGCCAAAATCTTGCTCAATCAAGAGGTGCTGCGGGCCTGCCGTGAAAACGGTGTGCGCACCAATATGGCCAAAATTCTAAGCAAGTACCCCGCCAAGCTGCTGGAGATGCTCAGGCCATGAAGCTGCTGGTCACCGGCGCGAGTGGCTTTGTTGGCAGAGCGCTGTGCCAGCATCTGGCCAGCATAGGGCACGAGGTAAGGCCTGCAGTTCGCAAGCCCAGCGCAGTGCCCGGCGAGCGCGTTCTGCCGGCCGATGATGCACCGGCGTGGCAACAGGCTCTGAGCGGCTGCGAGAGCGTGTTGCATCTGGCCGGCCGTGCCCACGTGATGCATGAGCATGCCAGTGATCCCCTGCAAGCATTTCGCGAGGCCAACGTCGAGGCGACGCTGGTGCTGGCTCAGCGGGCGGCGCAAGCTGGCGTGCGCCGTTTTGTGTTTGTGAGCTCGATCAAGGTCAACGGCGAATCTACAGCGCCCGGCGCCTACTTTCGCGCCGAGGATGTTCCCCAACCGTGCGATCCGTACGCCGTCTCCAAATGGGAGGCCGAGCAGGGTCTACAGCGTATCGCGCAGGCCAGCGGCATGGCGTTGGTGATCGTTCGCCCGCCCTTGGTGTATGGCCCTGGCGTCAAAGGAAATTTTGCGCAGATGCTGCGCTGGGTCAGCAAGGCTGTACCGCTGCCCTTGGGGGCGGTCCACAACCAGCGCTCCATGATTGCATTGGACAACCTCATCGAGTTCCTGGCGCTGTGTGCATTGCCCGAGCAAGCACCGCAGGCAGCAGGCCGGGTCTTTCTGGTTTCCGACGGTGCTCCCGTATCGACCCCAGAGTTGCTGCACAAAATCGCAGGTGCCTATGGCCGCAGCATTTGGCTCCCGCCAGTTCCGCCGGTCCTGCTCAGGCTTTTCGCCAGTGCGCTCGGTAAGAGCGAGGCCATAGACCGGCTGCTCGGATCGCTGGTGATTGACGACCAGCCCGCCCGCCAGCTTCTGGGCTGGCAGCCGCCGGTAAGCATGGACGAACAACTTCAAAGGATGGCCCATGCTGCGCGCGCTTGACCTGCTGCTGGCCGCCTTTGGGCTCCTGGTGGGCTTGCCCGTCTTGCTGCTGATCACTTTGCTCGGCCTGCTCGATACCGGATCGCCCTTGTTCTTTCAAACGCGGGTGGGGCGGCACCAGAAACCCTTTCGCCTGGTTAAATTTCGCACCATGAGGCCTGACACTGCCTCAGTAGCCACCCATCTGGCCGACCCCAAAGCGGTGACGGGGCTGGGGCATTTTTTAAGGCGAAGCAAACTCGACGAACTGCCCCAACTGTGGAATGTGCTGGCCGGACAGATGAGCCTGGTCGGGCCCCGGCCTTGCCTGTTCAGCCAAACTGAATTGATCGAAGAGCGCGAGCGTCGCGAGGTGTTTGCGCATCGCCCGGGCATCACCGGCTTGGCGCAGGTTCAGGGCATAGACATGTCCACCCCCGAACTGCTGGCGCGCACCGATGCACAGATGCTGCAGACTCTGTCTGTGGCTGCCTACTTCAAGTACCTCTTGCTCACAGTCTCTGGCAAGGGCGCCGGTGATCGAATCGCCAAGACCCCGGACTGAGAACCATGCGGCCCATCGAGAGCAAAGCTCCGTGATCAAGAGTCAATTTGCCTGGATGGCCCCGCCTCTGCTGGCGCTGCCGCGCCCAGCCAAGCGGGTATTGGCTATGGTGGTCGATGCCAGCTTGTGCGTCTTGAGCGTGTGGCTGGCCTACTACCTGCGCCTCGGTGAGTTCATCAGCTTCAGTGGACACCCTCAGTGGTCAACAGGTGCATCCCTGGCAGCAGCAGCGGCCATCGGTGTGGCCTTGCCCATCTTCATATCGACCGGGCTTTACCGCGCCATCTTCAGGCACAGCGGCTGGCCAGCACTGGCCGCGGTGGCGCGGGCCATTGCGATTTACGGGCTGATTTACGCATCGATCTTCACCGCGGTGGGCATCACCGGCGTACCCCGCACGGTCGGCCTCATTCAGCCCATCTTGCTGCTGCTGCTGGTGGGCAGTTCGCGTGCCTTGGTGCATTTGTGGCTGGGCGATCAGTACCAGAGCATCCTGCGCAAGGCAGCGCGCCCCAAGGTACTGATTTACGGCGCAGGGCAGACCGGGCGGCAGCTGGCTGCAGCCATGGCCAACAGCCACGACATGCAAGTGGCCGGCTTCATGGACGACGATCCGCGCCTGCAAGGCCATGTGCTCAACGGCCAGCCGGTCTACAAGCCGGCCGATCTGCCCGAGTTAGCCACAACGCTGCCCATCAACGACGTGCTGCTGGCCATGCCCAGCATAGGGCGCAAGCGTCGCAATGAGATCTTGCTGCAGATGCGCAGCGCTCATGTGGCTGTGCGCACGCTGCCCAGCGTGAGCGACCTGGCGCAAGGCAAGGTCAGCGTGTCTGACCTGCGAGAGCTCGACATTGACGACCTCCTCGGCCGTGAGCCTGTCGCGCCTGACCCAGACTTGCTGGCCAAGAACATCGCCGACAAGGTGGTTCTGGTCACCGGCGCTGGGGGCTCCATCGGCAGCGAAATTTGCCGACAGGTGCTGGCCGTCGGCCCGCAAAAGCTGCTGCTGGTTGAACAGAGCGAATTCGCGCTTTATGCCATCCATCAGGAGCTGCAGGAAAAGATGGCCGGCAGGCCCTGCGAACTGCTGCCCCTGCTGGCCTCGGTGCAAGACGAAGGCCGCATGCAAGAGATCATGGCGACTTGGCGGCCGCACACCGTCTACCACGCGGCCGCATACAAGCATGTGCCGCTGGTGGAGCACAACCCGGTCGAGGGCATTCGCAACAATGTTTTCGGAACCTTGGTCACCGCACAAGCGGCGGCCGAACACGGCGTTGCTGACTTCATCCTCATCAGCACCGACAAGGCGGTGCGACCCACCAACATCATGGGCGCGAGCAAACGCCTGGCTGAGATGACGCTGCAAGCCCTGGCCGATCGGAGTGACCACGGCACGCGGCTGAGTATGGTCCGTTTCGGCAATGTGCTGGGTTCATCGGGTTCGGTGGTGCCCCTGTTTCGGCAGCAGATCCGCGATGGTGGGCCCATCACCCTCACCCACCCGGACATTACCCGCTACTTCATGACCATCCCCGAAGCCGCGCAGTTGGTCATTCAGGCTGGCGCCATGACGACAGGCGGTGATGTGTTCGTGCTGGACATGGGACAGTCGGTCAGGATCATCGATCTGGCACGGCGCATGATTGAACTGTCCGGATTGAGCCCCAAGGACGAGTCCAATCCCGACGGCGATATTGACATTCAGATCACCGGCCTGAGACCTGGAGAAAAACTCTTCGAAGAACTGCTGATCGGCGACAACCCACAAGCCACAGCCCACCCGCGCATCATGAAAGCGCATGAGCAGTTCATCAGTTGGAGCGAGCTACAGGCCAGCCTGGGCCAGATGCAAGCTGCGCTGTCCAGCCACGATGTCGGCCACTTGCGCCAGATGCTGGCCAAGCTGGTAGCCGGCTACACACCCAGCCCAGAAATTGCCGACTGGGTGCATCTGGAGCAGACCACGGCTTCAGCTCAGACGCAGACCTGAGGCCTCTATAGCCTTTAGGGCCTTTAGGGCTTCTACGGCCTTTGCGGCCAGCGCGGCTAGCGTTCCCCCTGCCGCGTCTTCTCCAGCTTCCCCACATCAAGCCCCATGGCCTGCAGCCGCGCGAGGAGTGCGGCGTAGCGGGCCTCGTCCACCTGGGGCGTGCGCGACAGGATCCACAGATATTGCCGCTTGGGCTCGCTGACGGCCACCAGCTCGTAGCGCTCGTCCAGGTCAATCACCCAGTAATCGCCCCAGACAAAGGGCAGCACCGACAGCCAGCTCGGCGCAAAGCGCACCTGTAGCTTGGCCGATGTGGCCGGGCCGATTTGGCGGGCGGCGCCCAGGGCCTGGTCCATCTCTCCGCCTTGATTGCGGCATTGGTTGAGCACCTCAACCCGGCCGTCGGCCAACAGCCGGTAAGTGGCCGATGTGTCGGCAAAGCACTTGCGCTGAAACCAATTGGGCAGCTTGGCAATCTCGTACCAGCGCCCCATGTAGCGCGGAACATCCAGAGATGCGATGGCTTGCAGAGGCGGCAGCGGCTGGGCCGTCTGTGCGCTGGCAGGGCTCAGCACAAAGAGCGCAGCCAACAGAAACCAGCGCTTGATGAACATGGCAGGCCCCTTCATGGACTTGGATAAATGCGGTAGTCAAGCACACGGCCTTGGGCATCAACACGCGCCAACACCATATCGCCAGAGCCTATGTCTTTGCCCGTGAACTCGCGGATGTTGACCTGGTGCGTCACCAAGACCAAAGGCTGGAGATTCTTGGTCGCCAATGAACTGGCAATAAAGGCTTGCAGCTTCTTGTTGCTGCTGGCGGCCTGATCCGGGCTGTCAAAAAAAGACGCGAGTGAAGGCTCTACCGTCACGGCGCCCAGGGCCAACAACTCCGCCGTTTGCTTGCAGCGGCACCAGGCGCTGGAATACATACGAGCCTTCTCCAGCCCCTGAGCACGCAGCCAGCGCCCCGCCCGCTCGGCCTGCGCCCTGCCCTCCTCATTGAGCACCCGTTGGGTTTCACAGCGCTCGAGCTTGTAGCCCGGCGGATCACCCACGCCGGGCGCATAAGCATGGCGCATCAGCAGCACATGCTTGCCATCCTTGAGCCTATCGGCCAACTCGCCAGCTTGCGCCGTGAAGGCGAGCCAGGCCAACGCAAAAAGTAGGCAACGAATCAGGGTCTTCATAAGGGCTCGAGGATAAGGCATGCCCCCAGCCCTTGCAGCAGCGGGGGCGCTCGCGACCTAGGCGGCAAGAAAACGGGCGTGGCAAAATCAAAGGCATGCGTCTGACTTCCCATCAAATTGCCACCATCGAAAGTACGGCCAAAGCCGTGCTGGGGGAGGACGCGAAAGTCTGGCTCTACGGCTCCCGACTGAACGACCAAAGCGCTGGCGGCGACATCGACCTGCTGGTCGAAGCTCAGCGCAAGGGCAGCCTCATGGACAGGGCGCGCTTCAAGTACTTGGTCGAAAGCTCTCTGCA
>Ga0164292_10001330_pt1 | contig 19823 bp, 19 predicted proteins | sample GEODES117metaG_FD_111486 | JGI IMG/M metagenome (GOLD analysis project Ga0164292, IMG submission 111486) | Eutrophic lake water microbial communities from Lake Mendota, Wisconsin, USA - GEODES117 metaG | ecosystem: Environmental > Aquatic > Freshwater > Lake | place: USA: Lake Mendota...
CCATAGCCGGATTGCTCCGGCACCCCTGATATAGCGATCAAGCGGGCGGGATGAAAGGCCGCAGGTTCGCGCCGTGCAACAAACCGCTGTGCTGGACGAATTCGGCCTGCCGGAACACTGGCCGGGGCAGGGAACATCATGCTGAACACCATCACACGCCGTCCCGCGCAGATCCTGATCGGGACTGCCGGGCTGGGTGGCCCTGGAGCGACCGGGGCGTGGATTGCACCGGCAAGCGGTTAGGCGGTCTACACGGACATCATCGGTGGCACCGGTGCCGGGGGTTTCGATGTGGTGGCTTATGTCAAACGCCGGCCGTCCCGTGCAGGGCTCCGCACAGATCACCCATGTCTGGAACGGGGCATCTGGCGCTTTGCCAGCGCGGCCAAACCGGGATGCGTTTGCTGCGGAACCAGAGCGCTTCGCGCCGGCTTATGGCGTGCATTGCGCCTGGGCGGCAGCTCAGGGCTACAAGGCCAAGGGCGACCCCAGGCACTGGAAGATCGTCGGTGGCCGCCTGTTCCTGAACGATGATGCCCATGTCCAGAAGACCTGGCAGGCCGACATTCCGGGCTTCATCGTGTCCGCCGATGGCAACTGGCCGCGCCTGCGCCAAAAATGACCTGGACGGGTGAGGCCGAAGGCTGCGAATCGGCGCACGATGGCCTCAATCCCGAGGCATGAAAGCTTATCACGATCTCTTGCAGCGCGTGCTTGATGAAGGAGTGCGCAAAGAAGACCGGGCCGAAAGTCGGCACGCTCCATATTCCCATTCCGACCTGCGTTAGAAGGGGCTGCGCTGAAGAAGGGCTTCAGGCAGCCGACTTCGCAGGCTGCTCCGGTGTTGGCTCGGCACTGGGCTGCTGCGCGACAGTGTCGTGCAGTGCCATGATACGCGCCGCCTCGAGCGGGACCATGACGGCTGCCACGGGCCGCGCGAAGTGGTAGCCTTGGATGGCGTCGCAGCGGATTGACCTCAGGAAGCCGACCTCGCCATCTGTTTCGGCACCCTCGACCACAATATCGAGACCAAGTCCCCTGCCTAGCGCTACGACACCTCGCAGGATGCGCTGCTTGCGGGCATCCTTGTCAACATCGGTGACGAAGCTGCGATCCACCTTGATCTCGTCGAGCGGCAGGCGGTTGAGGTAGCCCAGCGACGAATACCCAGAACCGAAATCATCCAGCGAGAGGCGCACACCAAGATCGCGCAAGTGCCCCAGCACTGTCAGAATGCGCTCCTCGGAATGGTTGACGAACAGGCTTTCCGTCACTTCGAGGCACAGTCGTGCGCCCGGAAAATCATTGCGCGACAGACATTCAGAGACCTTGTTCACGAAATCCGGCTGCCACAATTGGACGGCTGAGACGTTCACTGACACATGGGGGAAGTCGAAGCCGGCATCGAGCCATTGGCGTCCCGTTCTGCAGGTCTCGTTCAGAACCCAGATGCCGAGGTCAGCAATCAGGCCATTGCTTTCTGCCACCGGAATGAACTCGGACGGAGGAATGAACCCGCGCGTCGGATGCGGCCAGCGAGCCAGCGCTTCCAGGCCGTAGAGATTCGGGCTCCTGGCGCTGACTTGCGGCTGGAAATGAACGGCAAGACCGTCCTCATCGATGGCCTGGCGCAGCAGTCGCGCCAGTTCCATCGTGTGCCGCGCCGTATCATTGAACTCCGGGCGGAAATATGTGAAGCGGTCGCGTCCATCCGACTTGGAGCGCCGGAGCGCCAGATCGGCATTGCGATAGGCAACCTCACCGCAAGGCGCATCGACCGACAGCAGTGCGATGCCGATGCTGGCGCGACTTTGCAACTCCGCCTGTGCCAACGTCACCGGGCGGGCGAGCGCCTTAAGCAGATTACGGCAGCGGTCAGATAGTTCGTCGAGGTCGCGGTATGGTGTGATGATGGCGAACTCGTCCCCGCCAATCCGGGCTGCCAGACTGCCCGCGCCGATTTCTTTGCTCAGGCGCTGCGCCATTGTCCGCAACATTTCATCACCGGCCTGATGGCCAAAGGCATCATTGATCTGCTTGAAATGGTCCAGATCCAGCATCAGCAGGGCAAGCGATCCGGCCTGCCTGTCTGCACCAGCCAGTGCGCGGTCAAGGTCAACAAGGAAACGAGCCCGGTTTCCAAGGCCGGTGACGGTATCGGTGTAGGCCAGAGCCGTCATTTTGTCCTGCAGAACGGCAACACGGTCGAGGCCGATGGCCAACTGGCCGATTTCGTCAGGCCGTCTGGTGAACGGCACATCACGCTCGCTTCCACCTTCCGCGATGTGGTGGGCGAAGCGGGCCAGCCGGTTCAGGGGCCTGAGCTGCCAGCGCAGCACAAGCGCGCCACCCAAGGCCACGATCATGAGGATGGCCAATGCCGAAAGGCCAATGCGCTGGCGCAACAGATCGCTGCTCGCCAACAGCTCATCAAGCCAGCCAACATCGATCGCCATGATGCCGGCCACGGTGCCAACCTGGCTGACGATTGGTGTCAGGTAGGCATAGCGCAGCCGGCCCATGACTGGCACATTCCCCTTGAAAACCTTCCCGGCCTTGATCGTGGCATAAGCCGGATGGTCTTTCCCGAGCGCCATAGGGGGCGGCATGCTGCCATCTGGCCGGCGAAACGTTGTGGCGAATCGGTCGAAGGCGAGGGTCGTTTCGTTCCAGCCGAAGAAGTTTGCGGCTCCCTGGTTGATCGCGCCGATTTCCAGAACCAGATCATTGAAGGCGGTGGCGGTGTCGACCTTCCACGGCAGGGCTTCTCCCACCATGCGGATCAGTCTGGGTTGACCGTCCTCGGCCCGCTCGACAGAAAACGTGCCGGCGAGCCGGTGGGTCGTGATCGAGGCTGCAGCGCGAGCCGCGCGGTCAAGTCGAATCGCCATGTTCTGCTGCGAATTGGCATCGATCTGGCCAAATGCGAGGGCTGAAACGACGATGATGCCCAGCGTCACAAAGGCGAGCAGCGACACCATGACGCGCGTGGTGAACGAATTGAAATGGTCGAGAACACGCATGCAAATTTCCGAAATACGCCAGTCCGCGCAACAGAAGCATGCAGGTGATTGCCTTACGCGACGTTAAATGCACCATGCAATTATAGTGAGATGATCGGCCTTGGTGGCAACGCTGATGCGGGGCTGCCTTTTGGTTGCCCGTTGCGTGTCGGCAGCCGGCTGGTTGTCGCACCGCCCCCTTGCGATGGCTTGCTGGTGGAGACATGAACATGGCTGGATGCGCCAGAGGATTCGCCCATGCGCCAGTACCACGACCTCTTGCAGCGCGTGCTCGATAACGGAGTGCGCAAGGATGACCGGACCGGAACCGGCACGCTTGCCGTTTTCGGCCACCAGATGCGGTTTGACCTCGCAGACGGGTTCCCGCTGGTCACCACCAAGAAGCTGCATCTCAAGTCGATCATCCATGAGCTGATCTGGTTCCTGCGCGGCGACACCAACGTGCGCTATCTGCAGGAGAACGGCGTCAGCATCTGGGACGAATGGGCCGATGCCAACGGCGATCTTGGCCCGGTCTATGGCCGGCAATGGCGCTCGTGGGCTGCGCCCGATGGCAGCGTTGTCGACCAGATCGCCTGGGTGACCGATGAGATCCGGCGCAATCCGGATTCGCGCCGGCTGATCGTCTCGGCCTGGAACCCGGCGGATATCCCGAAAATGGCGCTGGCTCCCTGCCATTGCCTGTTCCAGTTCTTCGTGGCCGATGGCCGGCTCTCCTGCCAGCTCTACCAGCGCAGCGCCGATGTTTTCCTCGGCGTGCCGTTCAACATCGCCTCCTACGCGCTGCTGACGCAGATGATGGCGCAGGTCACGGGCCTCAGGCCGGGTGAATTCGTGCATTCGTTCGGCGACACGCATCTTTACATCAACCATCTTGATCAGACGCGGCTGCAATTGTCGCGCGAGCACAGGCCGCTGCCGACCCTCAGGCTCAACCCCGAGGTGAAACGGCTGGAGGATTTCCGCTTCGAGGACATCGTCATCGACGGCTATGATCCGCATCCTGCCATCAAGGCACCGATTGCGATATGAGATTGGTCATCCGCTCTGCCATGCCGGCCGATGCCGGCCTCGTGCTCACCTTCATCCGCGAACTGGCGGAGTACGAGAAGCTGCTCCACGAGGTCGAAGCCCGCGAGGGTGACATCGCGCGCGATCTGTTCGGCGAGCAGCCGCGCGTGTTCTGCGAGATTGCGGAGTGGGGTGGGGAGCCCGTGGGCTTCGCGCTCTGGTTCTACACTTATTCGACCTTCCAGGGCCGGCATGGCCTTTATCTCGAAGATCTGTTCGTGCGCCCGGCGCAGCGGGGCAGGGGCATCGGCAAGGCCCTGCTGGCCAACCTGGCAAGGCGCTGTCTCGATGAGGGGCTAGGCCGCCTGCGCTGGTGGGTGCTCAACTGGAACGAACCCTCGATTGCCTTCTACCGGTCCCTTGGCGCTGAGGCTCGCCCGGAGTGGACAACCTTTGACCTGTCGGGCGAGGCGCTTCGCCGGCTCGCGCAAGCTGGGGGACAGACGCCATGAGCGTGCCTCTGGTGGCTGTGGCCGCGCTGGCCGACAACCGCGTCATCGGCAATGACAACCGGCTGATCTGGCGGCTGAAGACCGATCTCAAGCGCTTTCGCGCGCTCACCATGGGCCGTCCGCTGATCATGGGCCGCAAGACGTTCCAGTCGATCGGCAAGGCGCTTCCGGGCCGTCACACGGTGGTGCTGACGCGCGATCCGGGCTTTCAGGCGGAAGGCGTCGCTCTTGCCCGTTCGCTCGACGAAGCGCTGGCGCTGGGGCAGGACCTGGCGCGCACCCATGGCGCCGATGCGGTGGTGATCGGTGGCGGGGCCGATCTCTACGCCCAGACATTGTCCCTGTGCGAGCGCCTGCACCTGACCTTCGTGCATGCCGAACCCGAAGGCGACGCGGTTTTTCCGGAGTTTGTCCGGTCGGAATGGGAGCAGACCGCCAGCAGCAGCCACCCCGCCGGACCGAATGATGAGCATCCGTTCACCTTTCTTGATCTGAAACGTTGCATCTGACGTCCGACATGTTGACGGAAGGGCTGGCGATGCCCAAATCACACGATGACGTGGTGCGCCGTGATGCGCGGCCACAGCGCGAACTCAACAAAGGCGGTTTTTCATGCCCTGGAGCAATCAAAGCGGGGGAGGCGGCAGCAGCGGCAGCGGCGGGGGTGGTCCCTGGGGCAATCGCGGCGGCAGCGGTGGCGGCAATGGCGGCGGCCCATGGGGCGGCGGTGGTGGCAGTGGCGGTCCCTCGGGCCCTCGAGGCGGCCCGCCCGATCTTGAAGCCATCCTGCGCAAGGGTCAGGACCGGCTGAAGAACATCATGCCCGGTGGTTCGGGCGGCGGCATGAGCGCCAAGGGCGCTGTGCTGATCGGCCTTCTGGCCGTGTTCGGCTGGCTGGCGACCGGCTTCTTCACCGTGCGCCCCGACGAAATCGGCATCAAGACGGTGTTCGGCAAGTATACCACCAAGACGGCGCCCGGCCTCGACTGGAACTGGCCTGCCCCTATCGGCGGTGTGATCAAGCCGCGCGTCACCCAGATCAATCGCATGGAAATCGGTTCGGCCGTGCTGGTCAACCAGCGTGGGCAGCAGGTCCAGCGCCAGAACACTGAAGAAAGCCTGATGCTGACCGGAGACGGCAATATCGTCGATGTCGCCTTCCAGGTACAGTGGCAGATCGACCCGGCCCGTCCCGAGAATTTCGTGTTCAACATCCAGAATCCGGAGAGCACCATCCGGGCCGTGGCCGAAAGCTCGATGCGCGAGGTCGTTGGCCGCCGCCCGATCCAGGGGATCCTGACGACGGACCGCGGACTGATCGAGACCGAGGTGCGCACCCTGTTTCAGGACACGCTGAACTCCTATAATGCCGGCGTGCTGATCAGCGGCCTGCAGTTGCTGAAGGCTGACCCGCCGGCGCAGGTCATCGAGGCCTTCCGTGATGTCCAGGCTGCCCAGCAGGACCAGAGCCGGCTGCGCAATGAGGCCGAGACCTATGCCAGCCGCGTTGTGCCGGAAGCCCGCGGACAGGCAGCCCGCCTGATCCAGGAAGCGGAAGCCTACCGGGAGCGTTCCGTTGCGGAAGCGTCAGGTCAGGCCTCGCGTTTCACGCAGATCTACGAGCAGTACAAGCTTGCACCGGACGTGACGCGCGAGCGCCTTTTCCTCGAGACGATGGAACGTGTGTTCGGTGGCATGGACAAGGTCATCATCGACCAGAACACCGGTGGCGCTGGCAACGGCGTCGTGCCGTTCCTGCCGCTTGACCAGCTCCAGCGTCGTCCGACGGGCCAGACCCAGCAGCAGGGAACGACACGATGAACAGCCCCCTGAAACTTGTCTCCATGATCGTGCTCGGCGCGATCGCGCTGGTTGCGATCATGTCTGCTTTTGTGGTGCAGCAGACCCAGCAGGCCCTCGTGCTGCGCTTCGGCGCCATCAACCGGGTGATCACGGATCCGGGCCTGAAGTTCAAGATGCCGTTCATCGACACGGTGATCATCCTCGATAATCGCGTGCTGGATCTTGACCTGCCCGCGCAGGAGGTGCTGGCCTCGGACCAGAACCGGTTGTCGGTCGACGCCTTCGCACGCTATCGCATCACCAATCCGCTGCTGTTCTTCCAGACGGTGAACAACATCAATGGTGCCAACGCCCAGTTGAGCCGCATCGCCAACTCGTCGATCCGCAACACGCTGGCCGACGCCACCTACTCTGCCATCGTGCGGACGGACCGCGCCGCCCTGATGAACCGCATCCAGGACGACGTGAATCGTCAGGCGCGCGCCTTCGGCATCGAGATCGTTGATGTGCGGCTGACGCGCGTGGACCTGCCGGCTGCCAACAGCCAGGCCGTGTTCCAGCGCATGCAGACCGAGCGCCAGCGGGAGGCCGCTGACCTGCGCGCCAATGGCTCGCAGACCTCGCAGGAGATCCGCGCCCGCGCCGACCGCGATGTGCAGGTGTTGCTTGGCGAAGCAGGCCGCAAGGCTGACGAGACGCGTGGCCAGGGCGATGCCGAGCGCAACCGCATCTTCGCGGCGGCGTTCAGCAAGGACCCGGAGTTCTTCTCGTTCCATCGCTCGATGCAGGCCTATGAGACTGCGCTGAGGGCGGGCGAGACCCGGATGGTGCTGTCGCCGAACTCCGACTTCTTCCGCTTCTTCAACGACCCGCAGGGTCGTGTCAGGCAAGATGGCAAGAAGTGACAGCGGCGTGAACGTGCGGTAACGGCATTGGGCGAAGCCCGATGCCTTTTCCGGAAAGCCCTCGATGACAGACTTCCTGGTGGCCATTGGCCTGGTTCTGGTCCTCGAGGGTGTCCTGTTCGCGCTGCTCCCCGGCAAGGCCCAGGAGGCGATGCGCTCGGCAGCCGAAACGCCGGCTGACATCCTGCGCATCGTCGGGCTGGTGTCGGCCGTGGCTGGCGTGATTGTGATATGGGTGGCACGCCGGTTTTTTGCGGGTTAGCCCTTCCCCACGCCGTTGTTTGGCCCCATTCTCTTTACAATCAGAGGTCGGTGATCGGCGGGCCAGACGTCCGCGTTCCGGCCCAAGCCTGAGAGGATCAAGATGATCAAATCCGCTGACAACCGCGCTCCTCGCCTGACCGTCAGGCGTTGTGCCACGGTTGTGTCACGCACGCTTCTGGCGGTCACCGTGGCGCTTCCGCTCGGCCTGCCACCTGCCCTTATGTCGAGCACTGCGGCTGAGGCGCAGGTCAGCCGCGCCTCGCAGTTGCCGTCGATCGCCGATCTCGCAGAGCAGGTGATGGAGTCGGTCGTCAACATCTCGGCGCAGACCACGGTCGAGACGCGCAACCGCACGATGCCGAATGTGCCGGGCCTCGGTCCCGATACGCCGTTCGGTGACCTGTTCGAGGAGTTCTTCAACCGCCGCCGTGAAGGTCAGCCGGGCCAGCCTCCCGGCCAGCAGGGCGAAAACCAGCCGCGCAACAACCAGCGCCCGCCCCAGCAGCCGGAGCAGCGCCGTGGCCAGTCGGCAGGGTCCGGCTTCGTCATCGATCCGTCCGGCATCGTGATCACCAACAACCACGTCGTCGGCGAGGCCAACGATGTCACGGTGATCTTCTCGGATGGTCGCCGTCTCAAGGCAGAGGTGGTGGGCAAGGATCCGAAAATCGACATTGCTGTCCTGCGCGTGAAATCCGATACGCCGCTGAAGGCCGTCAAGTTCGGCGACAGCGACAAGGCCCGGATCGGCGACTGGGTGATGGCGATCGGCAACCCTTTCGGCCTCGGAGGCTCGGTCTCGATCGGCATCGTCTCCGCCAAGAACCGCCGCATCGAGAGCGGCCCCTATGACAGCTACCTGCAGACCGATGCCGCCATCAATCGCGGCAATTCGGGAGGGCCGCTGTTCAACATGGCCGGCGAGGTCATCGGCATCAACACCGCGATCCTGTCGCCTTCGGGCGGGTCGGTCGGCATCGGCTTTTCCGTGCCGTCGGCGCTGGCCGTCCCGGTGATCGGCCAGTTGCGCGAATTCGGCGAGACGCGTCGCGGCTGGCTGGGCGTCCGCATCCAGAACGTCGATGACGCGACGGCGGAGGCGCTGAATCTTGGCCGGGCGCGCGGCGCGCTCATCGCCGGTATCGACGAGAAGGGTCCGGCCAAGCCGGCTGGCCTCGAAACGGGCGATGTCATCACCCAGTTCGACGGCAAGGATGTGCGCGAGTCGTCCGACCTGCCCCGCATCGTCGCTGCCACGCCGGTGGGCAAGGAAGTCGATGTACGCATCATGCGCAAGGGCAAGGAAGAAGCCCGCAGGGTCGTGCTCGGCCGCCTTGAGGATGGCGAGCGCCAGCAGCAAGCCGCGCTCGGCGCCCAGCCAGGGGCACCAGGCGCCGCACCCGCCGTCACGACGGTTCTGGGCATGGAACTGACCGGCATGAGTGATGTGGTCCGGCGCCGTTTCAGCCTCAAGGACAATGCACGCGGCGTGGTTGTGACCAAGGTCGATGCCAACTCCAATGCCGCCGACAAGCGGCTGGTGGCTGGCGATACGATCCTTGAAGTCGGACAAGAACCGGTCAGCACGCCTGCCGATGTCAGCCGCAGGGTCGAGCAACTGAAGAAGGATGGCCGCAGGGCTGCCCTGCTCCAGGTCCAGAATGCCGCCGGTGATGTGCGCTTCGTGGCTGTGACGATCAACTGAGGGCGATCGGGCAGCCGCGCCGCGGGGTCTCGCTTCCGGACAGCGCCTGCGGGTGGTCAGTCCGGAGCGAATTCGTCGATGCGATAGCCCTGCGCATAGAGCAGCGCCGTCAGATCGGCGTGATCGATGCGGGCATGGGCTGCCGCAGCCACGGCAGGCTTGGCATGGAATGCCACGCCGAGGCCGGCTTCGGCCAGCATGGCCAGATCGTTGGCGCCGTCGCCGACAGCCATGGTTTCCGCATTGGCGAGGCCGGCCCGGCCGCGCAGTTCCACCAGCGAAGCGAGCTTGGCCTCCTTGCCGAGGATGGGCTCGTGCACCGTGCCGGCCAGATATCCGCCGGTGACATCGAGCAGGTTCGAGCGATCCTCGTGAAAGCCGATCATCGCGCCGATGCGGCTGGTGAACACGGTGAAGCCGCCCGAGACCAGGGCGGTATAGGCGCCGTGCGCCCGCATCGTCCCGACCAGCGCCCGCCCGCCGGGCGTGAACGTGATGCGGCTTTGGATGATTTCGTCGACGACATCGACCGACAGGCCCTTCAGCAGCGCCACGCGTTCGCGCAGGGCCGGCTCGAAGGCCAGTTCGCCGCGCATGGCGCGCTCGGTGATGGCCGAGACCTCGGCCTTGAGGCCGACGAAATCAGCCAGTTCATCGATGCATTCCTGCCCGATCATGGTGGAATCCATGTCGGCGAGGAACAAGCGCTTGCGGCGGTGTGCCAGCGGTTGCACGATGACGTCGATGGGCGCGGCGAGGGCGTCGCGGATGCGGTTGGCCATGTCGGCCAGGGACGCGTCCGGCCTTGCAAACGGGATGTCCGCCGCGATACCGGGAGCCAGCCAGGTGGTTGCGCCGGCATGGGGCAGGAGATCGGCGGCGCGGGCCAGCATGGCCGGCGTCAGCGCCCTGTCGGCGGGGTTCGAGACAAGCGTAGCAACATGGGCCATGGGGGCGAGACTTTTCGTGACACGGTATGACGCGGTGCTCATTGCAGGTCCGACCGCCAGCGGCAAGTCGGCTTTCGCGATCGAGATGGCCCGCCTGACCGGCGGAGTGGTGCTCAATGCCGATTCCATGCAGGTCTATTCTGATCTCAGGTTGCTCACCGCGCGCCCCTCGCCGGAAGACGAGGCGGCGACCGAGCACAGGCTCTATGGCTTTGTCGACGGGGCCGAGAACTTCTCGGTCGCGCGCTACGTGGGCGCTGTGAATGCCGAACTGGAGGCACTGCATGCCGCCCGGCGGCTGCCGATCCTCACCGGGGGCACGGGGCTCTACTTCCAGGCGCTTGAAGCCGGGCTCTCGCGCATTCCGGGCCTGCCGGCTGAGGTGCGCGAGCGCGAGCGCGCCTCTGCTGCCGACGTGTCCACTGCCGATCTCCACGCCAGGCTGGCGCTGTGCGATCCGGCCGGTGCTGCAACCTTGCGGCCGACCGACAGGCTGCGCGTGATGCGCGCGCTGGAGGTCTTCGCGGCCACGGGCCGCTCGCTGTCGAGCTTCCATGGCGAGCGCGAGCCGGGTCCGCTTGCCGGCAAGAGACTGCTCAAGCTGTTCCTCGCTCCGGAACGCGGCGCCCTGCATGAGCGGATCAATGCCCGGTTTCTGGACATGATTGCCAAAGGGGCAATCGACGAGGTGCGGGGTCTGGCGGCGCGCGGTCTCGATCCGCTGTTGCCGGTGATGCGCGCCCACGGTGCGCCAGCGCTGATGGCCTGCTTGCGCGGCGAGATGCCGCTGAACGATGCGATCCAGCGCGGACAGGCCGACACGCGCGCCTATGTGAAGCGCCAGTTCACCTGGTTCCGGAACCAGATGGACGGGTGGCGGTGGCTGAACGATGAGGTCGCGCGGCACGACGCGCTCAGCCAACTTGGCATGGGTGGCGAGGCAGCCTGACCTTGCCGGGCGCTTTCACCGGCGCCACTCCTTGACGCTGCCGCGCCATTCCGCTAACCAGCCAGTCATGAACACGCTGATTATCGTAATGAAGCGCCGGTCGAGGGCGGTCTGAGGACCGTCACCCTCATCCCCGGCGCATATCCGCAGGTCCCTTCCGGGGCCTTTTTTATTGCCTTTTCGGTGCCATGGCCCTGACGACCTGCCACCGGACCTTGCCAGCCCAGACACCACCCAGGAGACCAAGCCGATGAGCGAGATGATGACCGGCGCCGAGATGGTCGTGCGCGCCCTCCGCGATCAGAACGTCGAACATCTGTTCGGCTATCCGGGCGGGGCTGTCCTGCCGATCTACGACGCGCTGTTCCAGCAGGACTTCGTCAAGCACATCCTCGTGCGGCAGGAAGGCGGGGCCGTGCATTCCGCCGAGGGCTATGCGCGCTCGTCCGGCAAGGTCGGCGTCGTGCTGGTGACATCGGGGCCGGGTGCCACGAATGCCGTCACCGGCCTCACCGACGCGCTGATGGATTCGATCCCGCTCGTCTGCATCACCGGTCAGGTGCCGACGCACCTGATCGGCTCGGACGCTTTCCAGGAATGCGACACCGTCGGCATCACCCGGTCGTGCACCAAGCACAACTATCTGGTGAAGCGCATCGAGGACCTGCCGCGCATCCTGCACGAGGCGTTCTATGTCGCCTCGAATGGCCGGCCTGGCCCGGTCGTGATCGATATCCCCAAGGACATCCAGTTCGCCAGGGGCGTCTATTCGCGCCCGAAGGACAACCAGCACAAGACCTACCGGCCCACGGTGAAGGGCGATCTGTCGAAGATCAAGGCGGCGGTCGAGCTGATGTCCAAGGCCAAGCGCCCGGTGTTCTACACCGGCGGCGGGGTCATCAATGCAGGCCCGCACGCCTCGGCGCTGCTGCGCGAACTGGTGCATCTGACCGGCTTTCCCTGCACCTCGACCCTGATGGGGCTCGGAGCCTTCCCGGCGGCGGACAAGCAGTGGCTTGGCATGCTGGGCATGCACGGCACCTACGAGGCCAATCTCGCCATGCATGGCTGCGACGTGATGATCAACATCGGCGCGCGCTTTGACGACCGCATCACCGGCCGGATCGATGCGTTCTCGCCCGGCTCGCGCAAGATCCACGTCGACATTGATCCCAGTTCGATCAACAAGAACGTCAAGGTCGAGATCCCGATCGTCGGCGACTGTGCCCATGTGCTTGAGGACATGGTCAGGCTGTGGCGCGAACTCAGTCCGCAGGTCGACAAGCCGGCTCTGAAATCGTGGTGGGGCCAGATCAACGAATGGCGCGGGCGCAACTCGCTAGGCTTCCAGAACTCCGATACGATCATCAAGCCGCAGCATGCGGTGCAACGCCTTTATGAACTGACCAAGGGCCGTGACACCTATGTCACGACCGAGGTTGGCCAGCACCAGATGTGGGCGGCGCAGTATTTCCACTTCGAGGAGCCGAACCGCTGGATGACATCGGGCGGGCTCGGCACCATGGGCTACGGCCTGCCGGCGGCGATCGGCGTGCAGCTTGCCCATCCCAAGGCGCTCGTCATCGACATTGCCGGCGAGGCTTCGATCCTGATGAACATCCAGGAGATGTCGACCGCGCTGCAATACCGCCTGCCGGTGAAGATCTTCATCCTCAACAACGAGTACATGGGCATGGTGCGCCAGTGGCAGGAGCTGCTGCACGGCGGGCGCTATTCGTCGAGCTATTCGGAAGCGCTGCCCGATTTCGTCAAGCTGGCGGAGGCCTATGGCAGCCATGGAATTCGCTGCTCCGACCCGGCCAAGCTCGATGATGCGATCATGGAGATGATCGAGACGCCGAGGGCTGTTATCTTCGATTGCGTGGTCGCCAAGGAAGAGAACTGCTTCCCGATGATCCCGTCAGGCAAGGCCCATAACGAGATGATCCTCAATGATTTCACCGGCGATACCAAGACGGTGATTGATGCGAAGGGGCGCGAACTGGTCTGAGGATGCATCACACAGGCTGGTGTCCGCCGTCACGGTCTTGCGCAAGTGAAACGGACGCGGACACGGCATCTTGCAGCATCGATCACCGGGAGAGATCTCATGAAGCTTATCATCGCCAACAAGAACCACTCGTCATGGTCGCTTCGGCCCTGGCTGCTGCTGACTGAACTCGGTGTTCCCTTCGAGGAGGTGCTGGTTCCGTTCGGCAAGACCTTCGACGATCCGGAGTGGAAGCGGACAATCTCCGCCTTCACGCCGGCGGGCAAGGTGCCGGCGCTGCTCGATGGTCCGGTGCAGGTCTGGGAGAGCATCGCCATCATGGAATACGTGGCGGACCGCTTCCCGGACAAGCCGGTCTGGCCGGCCGACTCTGCCGCGCGGGCGATGGCGCGGTCAATCGCATCGGAAATGCACGCGGGCTTCCAGGCGCTGCGCAATGCCTGCCCGATGAACCTTGCCTGGGAGCATGCGCCGCGCGACCGCGGGGAGAAGGTGGCGGCCGACGTGGCGCGCATCAACCGGATCTGGCGTGATGCGCGCGAGCGCTTCGGCGAGAAGGATCCCTCCGGCAGGCCGTTCCTGTTCGGGGCGTTCAGTGCTGCGGATGCGATGTTCGCGCCGGTCACGACGCGCTTCACCACCTATGGCATCCGGCTCGATGCGGTCGGCGAGGCCTATATCGCGGCTGTGCAGGGCACGGCCGGCTTCCGCAGTTGGCGCATGGCTGCTCTGGCGGAACCCTGGATCGTCGAGGAGGACGAGATCGCTGAGCCCGTTCTGGTCGATCACCGCCCCCACCTTCGCCGGGCGCGCCCGCCCTCTCGTTCGTCCTGAATTCGTTCGTCCCTGAAGAAAGACCCGTCATGAGCGTCTCCCATTACCCTGCCGTCAGTTTCGACCAGACCGTGCGCCGGCACACCTTGTCGGTCATCGTCGACAACGAGCCAGGCGTGCTCAGCCGCATTGCCGGCCTGTTCTCCGGTCGCGGCTACAACATCGAGAGCCTGACGGTCTCCGAGACGGAAGCCGAGAAGCACATCTCGCGCATCACCATCGTGACGTCGGGTTCCGAGAAGATCATCGACCAGATCAAGAACCATCTCGACAGGCTGGTGCCGGTGCACCGGGTGGTTGACCTGACCTTGCAGGGCGAATCGATCGAGCGCGAGCTGGCCTTGCTCAAGGTGGTGGGCAAGGGCGACCACCGCATGGAGGCGCTCCGGCTCGCCACCGCCTTCGGGGCCCGCACCATCGACGCCACCGTGACCTCGTTCGTGTTCGAACTCACGGGCGCAACCGACGACATCGAGCGCTTCATCAAGGTGCTTGGGCCTTGCGGGCTGGCCGAGGTGTCCCGCACCGGCATCGCGGCCATGGCCCGTGGTTCCGAGGTGATGTGAGCGCTGTGACGTTCGATCTCGACCTCGCTGCCAAGATCTTTGCCACGATCGGCTTTGGCCTGTTCCTGTGGCCGATGGTGCAGCGCGTGCGCGGGCTGGACACGCCACAGAAGGCGAAGGAGCGTTCGCAGCTCAAGTCGCGCGAATGGTGGCTCGGCTTCGTGCTGATCTGCCTTGCGCTCCTGTTCCAGCGGCTGGCGGCGCAGCAGGCGGGCGGGTGAGGCGATGAGCCATGATCTCCTGATGGCACTGGTCGTCTTTGCATTTGTCAGTTCGATCACGCCGGGGCCGAACAACATGATGCTCCTGGCCTCGGGGGTGAACTTCGGCTTTCGCCGTTCGGTGCCGCACATGCTGGGCATCGGCATCGGCTTCATGGTGCTTCTGCTGGCGACCGGCCTTGGGCTTGGGCAGCTGCTTGAGCGCTTCCCTGTCATCTACACAACGCTGAAGTATGTCGGCGCGGCCTATATGCTGTGGCTGGCCTGGAAGATCGCCAACAGCGGCCCGATGGCTGATCAGCCTGCTCAGAATGCGGGGACGCCCTTGAGCTTCCTTGGTGCAGCCGCGTTCCAGTGGGTCAATCCAAAGGCCTGGGTCATGGCCGTCACTGCCATGGCAACCTATACGAATCCGAACCAGTATCTCGTGACTGTGGTGTTGGTGACGCTGATCTTTGGCGCGGTGAACATCCCTTCGGTGAGCACATGGACGGTGTTTGGTGTCGGTCTTCGCCGTTTTCTCGCCGATCCAAAACTGTGCCGCGTCTTCAACATCACCATGGCACTCGCGCTCGTTGCCTCGCTTTGGCCTCTGCTGCGGGAGTGGCTGTGATGGTGCCCATGCGGCCAGCACATGATCCGCGCTTTACGAGGCGCGAGTGCTCCACTAAAGCACCTGTCGAACCTGCCTGACTTCCAGAGGCGGCCCTGAAACCGCCAATTGCCCAAGAGGACATGCCCATGCGCGTTTATTATGATCGTGATGCCGACCTGAACCTGATCAAGGGCAAGAAGGTCTGCATCGTCGGCTATGGCAGCCAGGGCCATGCCCACGCGCTCAACCTGCGCGATTCCGGTGTCAAGGATGTGCGGATTGCGCTGAAGGCCGGCTCGCCCACGCGCGCCAAGGCGGAAAGCGCCGGCTTCACCTGCATGACCCCGACCGAGGCCTCCAAGTGGGCCGACCTGATGATGATGCTCACGCCCGACGAGCTTCAGGCCGACATCTACCGCGACGAGCTTCATGCCAACATGAAGCCGGGTGCGGCGCTGTGCTTCGCGCACGGCCTCAACATCCACTTCAACCTGATCGAGGCCCGCAAGGACATCGACGTGTTCATGATCGCGCCGAAGGGCCCCGGCCACACGGTGCGCTCCGAATACCAGCGCGGCGGCGGCGTGCCGACGCTGATCGCGATCCATCAGGATGCCACCGGCAATGCCCATGATCTTGGCCTGTCCTATGCCTCGGCCAACGGCGGCGGCCGCGCCGGCATCATCGAGACCTCGTTCAAGGAAGAGTGCGAGACCGACCTGTTCGGCGAGCAGGTCGTGCTCTGCGGCGGTCTGGTCGAACTGATCAAGGCCGGTTACGAGACGCTGACAGAAGCTGGCTATGCCCCCGAGATGGCCTATTTCGAGTGCCTGCACGAGGTGAAGCTGATCGTGGACCTGATCTACGAAGGCGGCATCGCCAACATGAACTACTCGATCTCGAACACCGCCGAGTACGGCGAGTATGTCACCGGCCCGCGCATCATCACCGCCGAGACGAAGGCCGAGATGAAGCGCGTGCTGAGCGACATCCAGTCCGGCAAGTTCACACGCGACTGGATGCTGGAAAACAAGGTCAACCAGACCTCGTTCAAGGCCACCCGCGCCCGCATGGCCGCCCACCCGATCGAGGAAGTCGGCGCCAAGCTGCGGGACATGATGCCCTGGATCAAGGCCAAGGCGCTGGTCGACAAGAGCAAGAACTGAACAGGGGCTGCCAAGGCCCATCTGCCGCCGGCACCGGGCCTTCAGGCTCGCGGCTGGCCGGCGGATGCCGATGGCCATCGGATACAGTCCATTCTTGACAAGTGCGGACATCGGGGGCGACCTCGGTGTCCGTCTTTTTTGGGGGATGCCTTCCCCGCGCTAGGTCTTCTTGCGCCAGATGATCAGGTCGCTGAACACGTAGTTCCAGACCGCGCCCATCGCTGCGCCGGCCAGCCCTGCGATCCACCAGAGCTGGTTGTCCTCGAACAGCCAGGTGGCCACGCCGACATTGGCGACCGCGCCGACACTGCACACGGCATAGAAGCCGATGAGCCCGCGCGCGAAGGCCAGCCCGCGCAAGCTGCGATCCTTGTAGGTCAGCAGGTTGTTGAGCGTGAAGTTGGTGGTCATGGCCACCAGCGTCGCGCCGGCCTGGGCGAGGGTGAAACCGGCATTGGCGGCGATCAGTCCGCGCAGGGCCAGCAGGTGCACCACCACGCCCGAGATGCCAACGGCGGCGAAGGTGAGAAAGCGGATCGAGACGAGCCCGCCTGTCGCCTTCGAGACCAGCAGGCCGAGGAAATCCGCCACCACGCGGTTGTCCATCTTCGAGGTGCCATGCAGCCGTGTCCCGAACACGAACGGCACTTCCCTGACACGCAGCGGCGTCGGGTGGCTGGCCGCAATGTCGAGCAGGATCTTGAAGCCTTCGCCGGAAAGCTTCGGCGCGGCGGCCTCGACGACATCGCGCCGTGTGGCGAAGAACCCGCTCATCGGATCGTTGAACCCGACCTTGAGGATCTTGCGCGCCAGCTCTGTGGCGAGGCGGCTGCCCTTGCCGCGCGCATCGGAGAAGCTGTCGGCGCTGCCGCCCTCGACATAGCGGCTGGCGACAGCCAGATCAGCCTCGCCGGACCGGATCAGCCCGAAAAGCTGCGGCAGGATGGTCTCATCGTGCTGCAAGTCGCCGTCGATGACCGCAACGACAGGCCCCTGGCCTGCCAGCATGCCTTCGACGCAGGCGCTGGACAGGCCGCGCCGACCGATGCGCTTGATGCAGCGCACATGCGGCTTCTCGCGACCGAGCGCGCGCACCTCATCGGCTGTGCCATCGGGCGAATTGTCATCGACGAAGATGATCTCGTGGGCGATGCCGGCCAGCGCAGCGTCAAGCCGTGCCACCAGCGGGCGCACGTTCGCGGCCTCGTTGAAGGTCGGCACCACAACCGTGAGATCGGGGGCCATCAGGGCCATCGGCAGGGAAGGGGGCATCGCGTCGTTCACGGGCGCAGTCCATAGGCCCATGGCAGCGGTTTGGCAAAGCCTGTCGCGACGATGGCGACAAGCTCGATCTCCGCTTGCCCGCCGCGCCCGAGGCGGATTGGTTGGCCCGGCCCGAGGCTTTCGAAGTGGCTGGCGAGTTGCTGCCGCAGCAGGGCCTCGCGGCGGGCGCGCACGATCACGACCGCATCGCGCCCGATGAGGGAGGTCTGGTCGATGATGAAGGCATAATGGCGCGGATCGCCGGTGCCGGGCATGACCGGCACGGACCCTGCCAGCGCCACATCGATCCGCCCGGCATTCTGCCAGCTGTCGGCCACGATGAAGCGGCCATGATCGAGGCTGATCTGCCGCGCCTCGAGCTGGCCACGCAACTGATCCCAGCCGAAGGTTTCCAGCGTCGGGTCATGGCGCGGCAGGTTGGGGATGATCCGGCCGAGCCAGCCGGTCGCAGCCTGGCTGGCCAGCAAGGCCAGAACGATGACCGAGCCCAGCGCCGAGATGCGGGCCCAGCGCATCGGGCGCGTGCCGGTTTCGGCCAGCCTTGCCAGGGCCAGCCCTGCCAGCGGCATGACGAAGAACCAGCCCGGCATGGCCCAGTGCGGCAACCCGAGATTTCCGAAAGCCGGGGTCAGCGTGAACACGGCGATGCTCGGCATGGCCAGCGCCATCAGGAAGCCGAAGCGCCGGTCGCGCAGGCTGCGCCAGCCGAGCCAGAGGCCGGAGACGAGCGGGACAAACACCCAGGGCAGCAGCCAGCCAGCCTGTGCCAGCAGCGAGGCAGGAACCAGCCATGGCGAGAAGCCGGCGCCCTGGCTGCGCAACGCCTGAAACAGGAACGAGGCCCAGCCGTTCTGTGCATTCCAGATCAACACCGGCAGGACGATGACGCCGGCCAGCACGGCTCCCAGCCACGGCGCGGGATGGCGCAGGGAGCGGCGGCCTTCGGGCGTCGCAATCACGAAGGCGGCGATGCCAAGGGCGGCGAGCGCTGCGTGATACTTGGACAGGCCGGCAAGGCCAAGCGCCGTCCCTGCGACAAGCCAGTTCAGCCACGGTGTGGGCACCTTGCCCGCAACCGGGAAGAACTGCCGCGCCAGCGCCAGAGCCGCGATGGCCAGCATCAGCAGCAGCACCCCATCCGGCACGATCCAGGAGCCGGCCGAGAGTGTGAAGAAGCCTGCGAGGTTGAGGCTGACCACGGCCCAGAAGCCGGCGGCAGGGCCATACAGCCGTTCCGTGATGAGGAACAGAAGCCACGTGGTGAGCGCGAAAAGGGCGATGAAGGGCAGGCGAAGCTGCCGGCCATCGCCAAGCAGCGAGGCTGCCGCATGGGTGATCCACTGGTGCAGCGGCGGATGGTCGAAATAGGACCATGACAGGCTGCGCGAGACGGCAACCGTGTAGATTTCGTCGGTGCCGAGACCGATGGCGGCGGCCATCACCAGCCGCAGCGCGAGCGTGCCGGCGATCACCAGCAAGGCGGCCCGGCGCGGGTCTGACGGAGGGTAGGGCGAAAGGGTTGTCATGCCCCGGTCGAGTGCGGCGGGGCCGAGCCCGTGTCAATGCCAAATCGCGAGACAGCGAAGGGCCAGGCTGCCGGATATCGTACGGGAAAAAGCCCCGGCAGGAGACGTCCTGCCGGGGCTTTGCCTGATCGAGGAAGGATCTTGCAGGCGGGTGCGATCAGAAGCTGATCTTGCCGCGCAGGTCGGCCTCGACGTTGGAGGGCAGCACATTGCGCTGCACCAGATCGTCGAAGTTCCGGAAACGGGCCTTGGCACGCTCTTCCATGATCTTCTTGGCGCGGGCCGGGCCGATGCCCCTCAGCGTGTCGAGTTCGTCCGCGGAGGCCGTGTTGATGTTGACGAGCTTTCCGACAGCGGCAGGCGCGGCAGCGGCCGGGCGTGCTGCGGCAGGAGCTGCTGCGGGGGCTGCTGCGGGGGCGGCGGGCTGGGCCGTTGCCGGGCGGGCCGGGGCAGCAGGTGCCGCTGGCTGCGCTGCTGCCGGACGGGCAGGAGCCGGAG
>Ga0164292_10001331_pt1 | contig 19814 bp, 21 predicted proteins | sample GEODES117metaG_FD_111486 | JGI IMG/M metagenome (GOLD analysis project Ga0164292, IMG submission 111486) | Eutrophic lake water microbial communities from Lake Mendota, Wisconsin, USA - GEODES117 metaG | ecosystem: Environmental > Aquatic > Freshwater > Lake | place: USA: Lake Mendota...
CAAAAGCAGTCACATAGTCTTTTAACCCTGTGTATAGCTCTTTGGTAAACATTGAAAATAATCGAACCTTGCCATCCCACATACGAGATTTATATAATGGATGAAATTTTGCTCCAGGAACATCAAAACAAAAATGATCACTTAGTTCCTGAGCAATTGAAGGATCACATAACACCTTTATATGAACCTCATCTTTTTTAATCAATATTATATCTGCAACCATTACATCATTCCACTTGTAAATTTATTCCACTCAATACAATTCTTTATATCCCAAGTTCTACTATTTAAAGAACGAATAATTTGCTCAAGCTGATATAAAACAGTTTTAAAATATTCCACTTTATCCTCAAGAGTTATTAGGTCTTTATCGCAGGACAAAAATTCATCCATCTCATTTTTTAGCGGTTTATTTCCTTGCCATTGATCCCACTCATATTCGGCAAGTTCGGCGCTTGTTAATTCGCCCCTGTAATACCGATACTTTAATCGTCTAGTATTAAAGTAATCGGATTCTGCTTTACGAAGATTTAGTTTGCTAGATGTTAGATAATTTAAATACTTGGCGTGAAGGTTTGGGGTTCTGGCAGATTCACGACCAAGATTCAATTCATCAATCTTACAATCCTCCGCCCAGGATTCTTGAAGATCAGATAATTTCATAAATTATCCTACTTGAATAATTTGAGAAGGATTACCTTGGAAATTAAACGAACCATAGTGGTTCAGGGAGATCGACGGATCAAGCCAAATTTCGCCACCGATGTCTTGCCATCTACGACTAAACGTATAATCTTCAGAAAGATAACGCTTATCCTTTGGATCAATCATTGTATCGAAGAATGCGTAAAAATGAGGATTTAATTCTGGAGGTGTATTCAAATCATTGTTATATTTTAGATCTGGATACGCCGCAATCATTTTATCAATAACTTCTCGTTTAATCATCATAAAGCCAGTTGCGCCATCGTGTAAACGAATCAACCCATTCTCAATTGCAATTTGTTTCTGTTCGCGATTAATGAACTTAAAGTTGATTGCATAATCGCTACCAAATGATGCAATTTGTTTGTCGTCATATGCAGTATCATGTTGACGAACGCTTTCACGAATACGCTGCCAATTGACACCTTTCTTAGGATATGCACCTACGGCAACATCTTTATTGTGAGCAATTAGTTTAATAACATCTTCAACTTGGAATTCGATGTCTGCATCAATAAACATTAGACGAGTAAAATCGCTTTGTAGGAAATATGCTACCAAAACATTTCTAGCTCTAGTAACCAAAGATTCATTCGCAATAGTTCCAAACGCAATAGGAATTTGATGTTGATTGCAGAAAGTTAGTAATCGAATAGTTGATCTAAAATATGCTTCAGTTAATTGTCCGCCATAACACGGAGTAGCAATGAAAATACGTTCTTTACGAAGGTCGTCTATTTTCACTTCTAGCTTTTTTTCGTTGGGATTGTTTGCTGCCTCTTGATTGCCGCCTGCCTTTGGCAATTTAGGAATTGAAGGCAGGGGCATCGGTTTTACTTTTGTACTCATAATAACTCCAAATTAAAAAATTATAAAGGTTCTACTTCGAAAATAGTATATTTGAATGTTGCAATTGCAGTAAAATACTCTACGGTTTGAGAAGTAATATCAAAATCCAAAGCCTGTAATGATATAGGGAACAGGTTTTTAAATATTACATTTACTTTAGGCGAGTTTGTCGAGTCGAGAATAGTCAACGTACCATCCGAGTATGCCAAAATCTCTTCAGTACCATCCTTTTTGGTTACAAACGGAAATCTACTTACCTTATTATCCGAAAATGTTTTGAATTGAGAATAATCTTTAGGAAACCCTAAGCCAATTATCCATCGATATAATTCAAGGTAATTTCTCATATCTTCAGCAACAATGAATCTAATTGTAAATTCACCAAAGTTTATTTTATCACCAACCGTTGGTAAATCTACAAACGGAGTATTTTGAACAGCATATCCTAATTGCAAATCTGGAAGGTTTGCCGATTGACAAGTAAATGAGACTTTAGGTAAATCTTTTAAACTAAATCTAAACGCATTTGGTCGTAAATAATCATATGTCGTTGTTTGCGATTCAGCTATAGCATTTTGAATAACGTCTATGTTTGCGGTGTATGCCATTGTACTCCTTTCTTCATCTTATTATTTATAGCCGATACAAAGGTTAAAAAAGGGGGAAGTTTCCTCCCCCCTTTAAATTCCGATCTTATTGTCGGCTACTTCAATTACATTAGGTTCGCAACCTTTGTACGACGATAATACTGATTGCGATTTGCTGTGAAGCTATCGCCATCCGAATCCGACAAGCTATCCGACGAAGTTACATACGGGTTAGCAATTAGACCATAACGTGTCTTAAAGCCGATTTTTGGCTGGAAGCTATTAGGATCAATTGCACGAACCATTTGTAACGGAACGTATGGGCAATAGAACATACCTGCATCGTAAGGACTTGTACCTTTGTAACCAACTACATAGAACTGGTTAGCAGCACCTAGGTTTGACGAATATGGGTCAATATACACTCTATAACGTCCGTTTAAAACGCCTGCGAATGTATTACCTGTATCATCAACATTTAGGTTTGTGCTTAATGCTGGAGCATAATCTAATACGCCCGACATAGCTAGTGCACTTGCAACGTCTGCTGAGCAAACGATGAAGTTACCTTTTCCTCTACGAGTGTCTTGTGCAATGTGATTAGCATCGCGTTCGATATTGAATAGCAAGCCTTTGAAGCGCTCTACAGACCAACGTCCGTTTGAATCAATATCTAAGTCAAATGTACCTGCTGTTGCTGTTGAAGGCGAACCTGCTTTAGCAACTTTGTAGATTGTACGAACCACTTCGCGATTAATCTCAAACATAAATTCTTGCGAAAGAATGTTCGATAATTCTGCTTCAGCGTCAAGACCATGAATTGCCTTTAAGTCTTGTGCTAATTCAACGGTGTATTCTGCTTTTAATGCACGTGATTTAGCAGTAACTGTTGTCTTATCAATCGAGAAAGACATTTCTGCATAATCTTCCTTAGCTTCCATCGAACCTGTTGGAATAGCATTACCGGTGTTATAAGTACCGAATACAGGATTGCTACCTGTACCGTCAGTAAAGCCACCCGAAAATCCGGTGTTCGCTTCGTTGAATAATGCTTCTTTACGAGTCGTAGTGTTATTACGCTCCGAACCATACATCGAACGCATTGCAAAGATTAGGCCAGTAGGACCTGTCATTGGTTGTACACCGCAAATGTCATAAGCCATTAGATTAGGCATTGCGCGACGGACTAGACCAATTAGAATTGGATCATATTTTTGAATACCATCAGTTGCGCTAATGTTATTCGAAGGTGTTTCGAAAAGTGCTTGACGCTCTTCACGTAACGATTTCTCTTGATTCTCTAGCAATACTGCTGTAACAGCACGCTTATATGAATCTTTAATTGGGGGTAGATCAGCGTGATCTAAAATTGCGCCCCACTTTTGTTGGTAATTCTCGGATAAAAACATTTGATTCTCCTTTATTTACAACTTATTTAAATTTATAAGTTATACTCGTTTAATTGTTCTTGATAAGGCTTTAGCATACGAAGATACGACATCATTAGAAGCGAAGCTGTCTTCAATACTAGTTTCTTCTACAAGGGGTTGTGTTTGGGAAATTGTGAAAGACTCTTTTCCAGATGTTAATGGGAAATAGTTTTCCTTAATTACCGCAACCTTTTCTCTGTAAATTTCTTCATTCTCAAAATTTACACCGTCTAAAAGTTTTGTTAATTTATTAACTTGGGTGTCGGCTAAATCATCAGACATTTCGCTGATAATTAAATGTTTCTTTAAAGACGACACTTCAGTATGTAAACCAACATTCTGTTCTAGTTGACGATCTAGACTTTCTTCTAAATCTGTTACCTTACTTTGTAATTCACCTATTACATCATATTTTTCTTCAGGCACTTCAATATAATGTTCTTTGAAGAGGGCCTTAAGTCCCGACATGAAATCTTCGGCTATTTCAGTGCGCAACCCATTATCGATTGCTAATTTATTTTCTTCCATGTAGTTCTCAACTACATAGTTTAGATAAGCATCGACCTTTTCAACAATGCTTTCTGTGTACTCATTGAACTCTGCAGAGTATTTTTCCTCCAACGCTTCGCAGACTCTTTCCATCTCATCGTTGACTTTAGCAATGACTGCTGCTTCAAAAATGGATGTTGCTTTCTCTCTAAATTCTTCGGATAAATCTTCGCCGAAAATAGATGCCATATCAATATTTAACTCTTGATCTGCTTCTGACAATTCGTCCATATTTTCGTCATCCTCTGTGTCTACGTCTTCGGTGCGTCTATAAACAATTTTGCCTGCCTTGTCTGTAGATGTTTCATTGCCTCTATTTGTGTCTTTAAACTGTAAACGACCTTGGTCGTCTGTAGAAGATTTAACTTCTACATTTTTATCTTTCTTAAAGACAAGACGCCCTTTATCATCTACGGATGTCTGAATGTCCTTATATCGGTCATTTATTGTGCTATCCGTATCTGCCTCAGAAACAACTTCTTCTTCCTCACGAATACCGGTATTCATAGGAATGGCTGGCCAACTAGCACCTAGGTTCGGTGTACCTTGAACCGTAGTAAAGTTAGGGGCTACTCCAACTGAACCTTTCATCGCAATAGTATTTTTAGAAATACCTTTTGCAGTAATGGCGCCTTGATTTGCTTCATTTTCTCCGCGATCTTCATGGGATGCTTCTTCTGAACTACCTTGTTTAGGAGAAGATGAATCTCCTCCATTGGCAGGTTTGATCGAGGAATCCTTTGTTACATTGGACGAACTTCCGGCAGCTTCATCTAAAGAAGCTTTGACCTTTACATTCTCCAACAATTCCTTAATTTTGCTTTCTACTGACATTAGAGTCTCCTAATTGTATGAATATACTCAAGCATTATTTATAATTCTAGTTATCTAGACACTCGGGATAAGAATTGTTCGAAAATTCTTAATTTGGTTTCTTCCAGATTTTTACCAGAAGTTTTTCTTATTTCCTTTTGTGCATTTTCTATATGCACAGCTTTCCAGATACCGCTTTCTAATATCCATTCCGCAGATTCCATAATACCTTGAACAAAGGCATCTGGGGCAGATGGATCAGCTACAATGTCTACTGTCGCAAGATGAAAATCATCCTGCACTTCATTGACGCCTTCAGAATTCATTTTTAGAGATCCAAGACCTCTAGTTGATACACCTAATTGAACTTCATTTTCAATTAAATTCCTTGCAATAATACCCATTGGAGTTTCTAGTATTTTTGCTTTACCATATACATCGCTACCATTCATTTCCAATTTTGTAATCAAATGTGAAACTTGGTGCAAATTAATCGATGGGTTATCCGGGTGTCCTAATTCTCCCAAAGATCTTTTTTGTTCAATTAGTTCTCTATACTTTTGAACCTCGCGCTCCATAATTGGTTTGCCGTAAGTTCTGTTATTTTTGTTTTTTCTATTTGCTTGAGCAAACACGCCCTCGATATAAACAGTTTTGCCTCCACCTTGTTTTTCTTCGGTGATGTACTGCAAATCTTGAGCAACTTCCTTAATTAGTCTCATGTTATTTACCTTGGTACTATTTGTTGATTTGGTTCAATAAATCCGCCAGCTTTTGTAATTGTCAAATACATCAAGGAATTTGCTGGCATTGCGATAGAAATATTTGCAGAATTTGCAACTGTATCAGAAATACCAAACATTTGCGTTAATGACCAATTATCATTGCCAGACAAATATTGCGTAACATTACCATTTCTCGTAATTACGATTGGTGTTGCTCCTGGGGTAGACCACACCATACCGGTAATATTCATAGCAACATTACCGTTATCTAAAGTTTCATCTGCCAACTTAAGATCAAAAGTTGTTATATTTGCTTGACCATCTCCAATAAGTTTTACTGAAGCTTGTTGCCTAACTTTCTTAAGTACTGTTTTTGTGACTGGCATTATTCCCTCTTATTTCTTAGCTGTTTTTGCAGCATCTTTAAACGCTTGAGCAGTTGGGGCACCTTTAGTACCAGGTTTGCGCATTCTTTCATTACTACCTGCAGCAATACGTTTACGTTTAGCCTGAATATTTGCATACAAACCGGGCTTAGCGGCTTCATTTTTCATAGCATCAATTTCTGCTTGCTTTTGTGCAGCATATTGTTTGTACTGGCTAGGATCAGGTAATCCGCTTTTCTTTCTTTTTTCCTGATGCGTCCTGTATAGTTTTTCCTGTGCAGTTTCTTTTGGGTAATTAATTTTAATTTTTATCTTTTTAGCAATCTCATCTAGCGCCTTCAAACTGCTAAGTTCTTCAACCGTTTCTTTATTGAAATTTGGATTCTTTTTCGCAAAATCCGCAGGAGGTAATACAGGCATCGCCTTACCTGTTTTGTCTACAGCTTGTCCTTGGTCTAAATCTTCTCTATCTTTTGCAATTTTATATCTTTTTTCTAATTGAGATTTGTGGTCAGGATTGCTTGTATGTTGCGGGTTAGACAACATATCTTTTAATTGAGATGCCTGCGTCTTAGGTGCATCCAGTTCTTCAGCAACAGCCTTGGTCTTTAGCTTGTCAGCCGGTTTAGATCTATCTTCTATTGGTGGAAGTTGCCTGCCGTCTTTATTAATTTTTCCGTCTTCGTAATCTTTGATACGTTTCTGTGCTTCTTCGTAGCCACCGGGACCATCAATTACTCCAACAGGAATAGCTTTTTTCTTCATGTCTAATTCTTCACCAATTGGTCCACTTGGCTCTCTTAGACGAGATGCAATTTCTCGTTTTGTAAGTTTTGTTGAAGGTTCTCCCATTGTAGGTTCTCTTCTGCCCATACGATCTGGGGGAGAAACCGGTTCTCCCATTGTAGGTTCTTTTCTACCTGCACGATCGGGTTTACTAGTTTTCGATGGTTCGGGAATTACGTCGGTCAATGTCGGATAATCTGGTTTTTTGGTGCTGGCATTTCCCGCACGTACCTTTTCCATCTCCGCATCATATCTAGTTTTAAGATCAGATTTAACTGGCTCTGCTTTAACTGGCTCGGCTGCTGGTTCTGCATATCTGCGATATACGCCCCCAATTGGAACTGTTTTACCTACATTACTAGTTGTAGTACCGCCGCCTCCACCTCCGGCGCCCATTTCTGAACCTCGGTCATCTCCGGGTCTACGAAACCCTTTAGGTGGTACCATTTGCTCATCAATTTCAACTTCTTCATTGCGTTTAGACGCATATGATGCACCTAACGCCATGCGGATTCTTTCCTGTTTGCTCTTACCTGCAAATTTAGGATTGTCGCTTTTTACAAAATCGTGAATCCATTTGCCTGTAGGATCTGACGATTTTAATTTTTCTAAAAGTGACTCTTCTCGAATTGAATTAAATTTTTTCATCTTAATTTATTTTTATCTCTTAGGGGCGTCAGGCTTTGCGGCAGCTTTTCCGGTGGGCTGAGGGGGCTGAATAGGAGGTTTTTCGTCAGGCGTTGCTATGTCTTTACCTAATTGACCGGTAAATATATCGCCGATTATTCCAGCAACTCTTAATAATTTATTAGTGAATCCTTTTTCGCCAGCTGGTCCTGGTGCATCGGCATAATTTGTTTTATCCGATTCACCTAAGCCAGATGCAACTTCTTGTTTTTTATGGTCAAGTGCATCTGTTAACTTATCTGCGATAGCCGCATCAAAGTCTCGCATAGCATCGGTTTCGCGGTTAGCGATAATATTACTTACCATACTTCTAATTGTTTCTTTTTCCATAATAACTCCTATTGCGGCGGATTACCGGGTTGTTCTGTATTTATTTGCTGAGGCGGGGGCTCTTGCCCAATCTCAGTTTTCATAATTTGTATTTCTTTATCTGACATACGCAGTACATCTTTCATTACAAACCGCTGACTAAAATATGTACCAACATACGGTGTTATCATATTTAACAAATCAATTTGGTTTCTGTAATTCTCAGCACTTTTCATCTCATCAAAGTATTGATCCTGCGCATACTTATACTGAATCTTTTCTTTAATACTTTCCCAATCTTTATCTGTCAACACACCCTTTAGAAGCAATTGTGTTTTCAAAATATCATTGAATAAAATATTAAACTTTTTGCGAAGTCTACCCACAAATTTTGCAAATTTTAATTCGTCTCTAGTAATCTCGGTTGCTCTACCAAAAGATATACCGGATTGCGCTTGCATTCTAGATAAAGGAACATTTAATGCTTGATATAATTTGGTTTGAAAATAATTAATATCCTCAATTTGCCCTAAATTTTCACCGCCAGGTAACGTGGTAATTTCGGTTCCTCTGCCACCTTCTCTGCGAGGTAACCAGAAATCTTCAAGTAACGACATAAACTTTCTGTCATCTCTAATTTCACCTGTGTTAGAATCATACACAATTTTATTTCTATAGCGAGCCATAATATCTTTTAAATATTGCTCAGCTTTAATTTTAGGTAAATTACCTACATCAATATAAAATATTCTACGTTCCGGTGCTCTTGCTAATCTGTAAATTACCAGAGCATCTTCCATCATCTTTAATTGATTTACCGCCTTGATTGATTTATGTAAATAACCAAGTACAACATTCTTTTCTAAATCCATCATTCCCGAAGGAACAAATGCTACTGCGTCAGGTGAAATGCGAATGCCTTGATTTGCAGTAGTAGAGAATGAATAATTAGGGTTGTAATTTATTCCCTTTTCGTTATAGATAAAGAATTCTTTTATATCTTTAATTATGTCTATACCGGAATTAACATCCTTTTCCTTCTTAATTTCTTTTACTTTACGAATTTTTCTAGGATCGATTTGCATCAATTCTACAATCCCTCGTTTAGGGTTTTTCATATCAATAATTTTTTGATAGTATAGACGACCGTCAATATACCATCTTCTAAAAATATCATGAGCTTTATTATTAAACTCTAATAGCTCAAGTATTTTATTAAATTCATTTTCAATTGTATCTTTTATATCATCTGGAATATCTAACTTGTCCAAATTGATTTTTACTACAACATCGTCATCCACAGATGCGATTGCTTCAGTTACAATTTCATCTACTGCTGTAGAACAATCCGAATATGCTGCGGCTTCTCTGTATCGGGTAATTAAATCTGACTCAGATTTTGCCGTAGCATCCATATCTAAATAGGTGCCAAAATACCCTCCAGCTTGAATGCCGCTGGATTGTATAGTAGTAGCACCATCATCAGATACCGGTGTCATGAATTCTTGGTTTCTTTTATCTATCTTCTCTTCTTCTCGAGCGATAGTAAAACCAAATAGCTTAATTGCCATAATTAAATCACTTTATATAATATTAACCTGCGACTGAACCAAATATATTCAACGAATCAACCAACTGCGATGCGGGTGTACTACTAACTTCAAATGACTGATATTGGAATGCAACTTGGAATGAAGATATTTGATCATTTGTACCAAAATCCAATCCAACTGCACCAATATCTGTAGGAAATACACCTAGCATTTTATATTGTTTAAGAATAGCACCGTTACGATCTAACTGCGATATAAACATATCTGTTTGATATTGCGCCGGAGTTAATGCACCAGTTTTTGTTCTTAAATTTTCCATACCGTTCATCCATTGTTCTATAGCAGTCCGAAGAGTAAACCCCGAATCATTAAGTATAGTACAACTAAAAGGTGCAAATGTTCTATCACCAGCCATTGTTATTAGTCTACCCCGATAATACACCGGGGTAACACCTAATGTTTGACCAGGTAATTCTGCCGCAGTAATTAAAAATGGAGCTTTAGTTACTGCGAGTGCGCGACTTGCAACATAGTTAGGAAATGTTAATTGAACCGCAAACTGGTTGGGTCTTGCCCCACCGTTCGTTAGTTCAGCTTTAAATCTATCTACATTAAATGGTATTGCCATTTCTTCTTACTCCTATTATGCGCCGACTTCTTCGAAGGATACGCCTGTTCTTGTAGCAATAAAATTCAATTGAATAAAATTAATTGCTCGAGCAGGTTTAATGTATATATCAGCAACAAATTCATTGCGATCTATAACTTCTCCAGTATTGTTTGTTTCATCGCAAACTACTCTGAAGTCTGTAACACCTCTACGACCTTGAACGTCTCTTAAGAATGGCTCTACAAGATTTCTAAATTGTGCTCGGGTAAATGCGTCATTAAATTCAAACAACTGAAATTTTGACGCCGTTGCAATTGCTTTTTCAAGAACAATAAACAATCTACGTACATTAATACGATCAAATGCACTTGGTCTTGCTAACAATGTTTTATCGCCAAATAACAACGTACCTTGTCCTGGGAATGTTACTACAGGATTTACGCCCTTCTTATATAATGCATCTCTATCTGCCTTTGACGGAGACCACGATAATTTAACAACATTTTTAATTACACCTCTGTTATACCCTGCAGGTGAGAACCAAGGATCCGCAATATAATCTGTTCTAGCGGATAACCCTGCGATGTCGCCATTTAAGGGAACATATCTATATTTATCATTGTAACGATCGTATTGATATTTCCAGCCTGAATCTAAAACCGCAAAAGATGAGGATGTTAAATTATCTCTGTGCGTAATTATTTTTGCTGCCTGGCCCGTTGTATTTACTACATCTGCATAAGGTGGGGATGCGAATACTACACAATCTCTTCTACTTTCTGCAATTGCGATAACCGAATTTACTGCGGTATAGGATGTGGTTGGTCCCATTGGAATTAGTCCAACGTCGTATTCCTCATCGTTTGAGAAAATTTCATAACCTGCCAAAATATTTGCAATGCCGACTGTATCTCCAGACACACCTTGCGATAATGTGGTTGTTACATTTGCTAATAACGACCCAAACGTCTTATCGCGAGAAATTTGTCCCCAATTAGTCCCACCCTCAGCAGTACTAGGATGATCTAATACCCAAACATACGATGACTTATCATTAATTACATCTTTATAGTAATTTGAAGCTTGATCTGATGTTTTTGCGTCTGATGCTTTAGATAAGAACGAGTATTTTTCTAATATTGAATTAGGAGTACCAGTAAAAGATCCTCTAACATCAATAACAATTACATGGATTTCATCATTAGAACCACCTTGTACCTGTGCTGAAGCAGATGTACTTGGAGCAGAATCAAACGATGACGCATATGCCCAATTAGAATATGTACTAGAGTCAGCTAAAGAAACTTTTATACTATTCCCTAATGTGCCAGGATATCTAGCAGCAAACATACCGTAATTTAATCCACCTGCGCTATAAGCCGATGTATAATTGTCTTCATTTAGAATTAACGGTGATACATAATCTACAACTACAATTGCATTTGCAACTTCTGTATTTTCAACAATTGTTATCGTCGGCGTTGCAATATACCCGCTACCAATATTAGTAACATTTGCACCTACAACTTGGAATCCTAATTGTAATGCAATAAGTGCATTGCTTGTTATATAAGGCAAATCTTGTGTAGCAGGAACAACCGATACATTTGCTTCAGTATATCCAAACCCTGCATTAGTAATTGCCACATCAATAATTTCTGCCTCTAACCGCGTATTTGCCGTTGCGTCAGTTCCACCCAATGTGTTATTGCGATTGATTGTAACATTAGGAGCAAATGCATATCCGCCAGCGCCAGGATTTAATAATGTGATCGTATCAATATACCCATAACCTAAATTAGCAGTTAATACTGCATCAACACCGGTGTTACCGTCTAATCTATTTACTGTTATAGTTGGCGCAGTTAAATATCCATTGCCGCTACTAGTAATTGTATACCCCGTCACTACGTTTGCTGTAACAACAGGAACAACCGTTGCATGTTGTCCTCCGGGTACAAGTGTACCGCCAGATACAACAATATTAGCACTACCGTAATTTGTACCAGCTGTAGATATTTCAATATCTTTTAATTTAAAGTGTACATCTAAATTAGCAGATGCGCTGGTAGAACCTTGATTCTGTATTACAACATTGGATAAGGTTGTATAATTATTACCAGAGTTAATTAAATTAATTGCACCAATTTGACCTGCTCCTAATAACGCGGTTAATATTGCGCCTGACCCGTCTCCGTTGACAATTAATGTGGGTGCTACGGAATATCCAAACCCTGCGGTCGTTATGCCTGTACCAAATACATTGCCCGTCGAATATAATATTGGCGTCGCGGTTGCTGTCGTGCCGCCAAATGGCGATGTAGGGGCACTAATAGTCAACGTGATGCTATTAACATCAGAAAAACCTCGGTCGCTTGATGTGACAGTAACGGCAGAAACGGTACCATTTGGTACCGACACTGCATTTTGTGCTATGGATTTATCAACAACTCGCGTGACTTGTAAATTGTTCCCATACGATAAAAAATTTGCTGCGGTAAAGAAGTATCCTGCAGTTGTATCATTTGGGACACCAAATTGTTCTACAAGTTTTCCTTCAGAATCTACAGTTACTACTTGTTCAACAGGTCCCCATTGAAATGCGCCCGAAAATGCTCCCGCAGTAGTTGCAACCGAGGGAACAACAGTTGTTCTATCTTCTTCGGTAACTACAACGCCAGGTGAAAGCTGAAATGCCATCTTCTTCTCCTTGATAATTTTATAGATATCTCTCTATAATTTGATTTCTATTTATTTATAATTACCAACAATTAGACTTTTTCCAACCAATTTAGCACAACTTTATTCATATCTTTACCATTGCTATTCGAAAACCAAAGATCTCCGTTTGCATCTTCCTCCGGTACCGATCTTTCAGTAGGCCCCTCATCTATGAATCCAAACGGGGTAAGATTTTCTTCAATCTGTTTGAATTGTTCTTCATATAATACTTTTCGCAGATTTGTGTCTGTTAAGTCTTTAAAGAAGGATTCATTAGATGCCCAAGCAAAAAGAACTAGGGTCATTACAAGATCGTCGTGATAACCCTCATCTGCTTTATAAAATCCTCGTATCTCAATAAAGGTTGAGATTTCTCCAATAATATCGGTATCATGTATTAGTAGTTTATTACTTTCTACCATACTTTTGAATGCGGTGCAGCCAAGCCTTTTTACTAATTTGGTGGTTCGTACTCCAAGCGTAGCACCGGAACTAAATCCGCCGGATAAATATTGCCCGGACTTAGAGTTACTTCCTACAAAGAATACGTTTTCATATTCAAGATCGGTATATAAAGAATCGGCAACTTGTTGACCGTTATCATTTATCTCAATTAAACAATATGCCGTATGGTAATCCTTTGCAACCTTATGTATAATATTTGGGTATAGTAATGGACTAATTTTATTGCTTCTGTATTTTGCCACCACCGTATAGGGGTATGCTGTTATATCCATAACCGTAAAGGCGCAATGGTCGCCTCCGACGCCTCTCGAAGTATCCGCTACAAGCATATAGACGTGATCTTCTTCTGGCTCTACAATTATATCTAATCCATCTTTACTATACACATAGGGTTTAGATGACATTCTACCTATTGTATCCGGATTAACTAATGTGTTAGATGACCCTAAGAAATTACATAATACTTCTTGGTTAAACTTAAGTTCACCGAGAATAGCTCTTTGTTCATCCGCCCACTTTTTGTCTCTACCCGGAATTTCGCTGTAATGTATAAACATAGGGATAAAACCATTGAGCTTTTGTTCTGCTTCGTTCCAAAATTTCCAAAAATGATTATACCCCAAAGGGGTAGATGTAAGTAGAATCTTTGTTGTTTCACCCGCAGAAACAACTGGGTATACTGAAGTAAAGAAATCCTCCGCTACATTATTTGGAATAATTGCAGCTTCATCAATATATAACCAATTGACAGATTTACCTCGAATACCGGAAGAGCTTGTAGCCGCAGTAAAAATTCTAGATCCATTTTCTAATTCAATATCACCTTTGTTAAATGTCTTAACGCCTTGTTGCATCCAAATAGGTAAACATTCATACATCAGTTCATACCGATATAAAACTTCTCTCGCAGCTGAAGATTTATTTGCTAAAATAGCAACAGTTTTATTTGATTGAAATAGAGTATACCATAGAATGCAAGCAGCAGATGTAATTGTTTTACCTTGTTGTCTGCCTTCCATTAATATAACTTTGCGATTATTAAGAATAAGATCAACTTTTCTTTTTTGGCATTCATATAAAATAAAGGGAATTAATCCTTTATCTAAAGAAACAATCTTGCAATATGTTTCAATAAAATATATAGGATTTTGAATACATTTCATTAATTCCGATACTTGCTCGGAAGTGTATGATATAGTGGTACCAATTTGTTTTAAATTTGGGTTACCATTATAAGAAATTTTCTTACTGGTCGATTCTGATACTATCATTTTTATTGCCCAATAATTTCATAAGTTCAGCAGTTGACCCTGCAAATACTACATTATTTTGAGTACCGATATGCCCTGCAGGTTTGTCTCTGTCTAATTCTTTGACTTGTTTTTGCAATGCAAGTAAATCCTTAGACACATCTGACAATGTTTTGATGAATTGTCCAGCGACCTCATAATGCCTAGGTGTTTCCGAATTTTTAGAAAGTTCTATAAGATTTTCTAAAGTGTCTCCGCCTTGTATAATAAGTGTACGAAGAGTATTTCTTGCTAATTGATAATCTTCTTCTTGATCTGTTTCCTTATTAGAATTTAAATTTGACACAATAGGTGCGGTAGTAAGGGCATTAGTCTGCTCCATCACTGGCTCTATGTCAAAAAGATCATGTAAATTCTCTAAATTTTTCATTTAAAAATCTTCAAAATTTTCTATATACCCATAACTATCAGTTACATTTGCTGTGGGAGAATCCGGTTGAACCGTAATTTTTTGTTGTTGATTCGTTAAATCTGGCGAATTAAAGGTATTTGTAATAACCTTTTTAATAACACCTTGTTTATTAACAGGGCCATAAAAATTAAGTTTAACTGTAAACCCTAAAGTCCACATAACAGAACGTCTGGTTACAAAATCTCCTTCATAGTCATCTTCAAACCCTATAGTATTTAATAAAATAGGAAGATCATTTTGTATATTTAATTCCGGTATTGCCTTTAAAGTTAAATTATAGTCGGGATTAAAATATGGTAATATTTGTTCAATAATTTGTAATCCATCATCTTGATTTCTAGCATACACATATAACAACATAGATAAATTATATGGAGTAGGCGCGTATTGTGTACTTGAAGTTGTGCTTGTATCCAATGCCCTAGATTGTTGTATTGGACTAACTTTTCTATTAGGATCATAATCCAATGATACTAATTCAAACCCCATTCTAGGTAAAATAACTTGAAATTGATTTGTTTCTATAGTAGGTTGTTGATTTATTCTAGCTAAAAATTTCTGTTTAGGCGAATAAGATAACGGTACCCGTTGTACATTTATAGTATTGCCGTTACCATCTTTTCGTTCAATGGTTATACTATTGAACATATTACCAAAAGCAATAATTGCCTTTCTAATAGTCCCCCAATAAAATCGTTGATCTAGCATTTAAGGATCTCCAAACGGATTTCTTTCAGAAAAATCCAAAACTGCATTTTTTTCTGCTCGTATTTTTTCATTATCTGCACCAACCGTTGGCTTATTCGAAGTATAATCCTCTAATACCATTGGAGTTAATTCAGAAGTTTCTAATAATATACTATCTCCGCTTTCGGAAATTATTTCAAAGTTATCTATATCTAAATCATAACCAGATGCCAATTGATCTATTTCAGCAACACCCGTGTTAAATCTTTCATTAGAATATTGCATCAATTCCCCATATAGGGTATAAACATATAATTTGCCTACCTGATAAAATGGTACGGCATGTTCGACTTTTCGTATCTCAAAAAAACCTTTTGTCAACGGAAAATAAATTACGTCACCTTCTGCTGGTCTAGTTAATATAGAATTACCTGTGCTACCAATTACATCTGACCAACGTTTTCTTGCGACAACAAATGTAGCCGAATCTCTAATCTCAACACCAAATTTCGTTAATAATTCGCTATCACCTTCGAAACCATTATTAGATTGTAAATACATCTCAATTGGGTAAGCGTGATCAAAAGTATTAGTTGGGTCTTCAGTTAGAACATTATCATAGTTACTAGGAGTACGTGGTATATAATAGACTTCGAATCCATAAATTTTCATCGATTCAATAATTAAATCTTCATAGATATTCTGCTCAGAGGCACGACCTATGTTCTTACCAGATTGAAAATAATGGTTAACTGTTGCCATTTTTAGTATTGACTTTCTATTGACAAGGTGTTATTATCTCTATGTACCCTATTAATAAACACTACATTATTATATTCCATTATTAATTAGCCTGTAAAAAAGTCTACAGGTAGCTGAAAACTGGATTGTATATCATCTTCAATTTGTTTGATCTCTACCATAGCTTCATTATAAATCGTTTCACCGTTAAGCGTTACTCCGCCAGGTAATTGCATACCGGAAAACTTCTTAAGATTATCTCCCCATTGCCGTTTAATCAAAGCAGTAGTATACATTTTAAGGAATCTATCGTCATAAACATCGCGATATGTTTCCGGATCTAATATTCGGTAACAATCAACCAATAGATATTCGCCCACGGCGACATCAGCACTCCAATCCATATCGATGAAAAGTCTATTCATGTGCCGATTAAATCTAATTGGCTTTTGACCTACAAGTAATTGATTGATTAATTCAATTTCTCTTTTCACTGTGTAGTAGTAAATCAAATCCGTAGACATTAAACTATACAAATCGTTAATCATAATTTGATATTTTAAACTAAACAGATTCAATCCATCTGATTTATTTGTAAATGGAAAAATTTCCTGTACCCCCACAACGGTATCCGGTACAGAAATATATTGATTATCTTTATCTGTTTGAGTAATTTGATGCTTTAAATATACTCTTTCTATCGCATCATAATGATATTCGCGATAAAATTGAAACGCATCATCAATTCTATCTTCCACCTGATCGTCATCTACGTTTATTTCTAAAACAGGTGATCCTAATCTACGTAGGCAATAGTCTCTTAGACCTTCTCTGGATGTTACTTTAGCCATAGTATACTATTTCTCCGGTAGTTGGATTATATGCTAATGATAAAAATCCTGCAGGTATAGTATTCCCCGCATTTCGTATTGGTTTAATTATTAAAGTATTGGCTGCGGTGTTAGTTAATCCATTTCCGGTAGCATTAATTATAATTGAATTGTCTGTTTGTCTAATATTACCTGAGTTATAACCTATTGCAATTGCTAAATTTCCTTGATTTGAAAATCCTGCACCGGCGCCTAATGCGATTGCGTATGTTCCTTGATTTGTGTGCGCCGCCCAATTTCCGATTGCGACTGCTGAATTTCCTTGATCATCATATCCCGCTCTTTCACCAATTGCGACTGCTGAATTTCCTTGGGTAAATCGTCCCGCTAGTATGCCTATGGCTACTGCGTTTATTCCTTGATTAGCATTAGCGGCAAAGCGTCCGATTGCGATTGCATTCGTTCCTTGATTAGAAAATCCCGCATAGTCGCCAATTCCGACTGTGTTTCTTCCTTGATTATAATATCCTGCTCCTGCGCCTATTGCGATTGCTGATATTCCTTGATTATTATTGCCGGCAGTTTGGCCTATTGCGACTGCTGCCATTCCTTGACTAAACTGCCCCGCGCCAAGCCCCATTGCAATAGCTTGACCCCCTTGCGCGGACAACCCGGCAAATGAGCCTATTTTAATATTGCCACTATTAGAAACGGTTACATTTGCCGTGCTACCTACCCCGGCTGGGCCTGTTGCTCCGGTTACACCAACTAATGAATTTCCAGTAAAATCTTTTACATCATTTGTTCTTATTTGAGCAACATATGCAGTACGCCATACGACATTCGAAGAACCTAAATCATATAGATCGCTAGAAACAGGAATAAGACTTTGTGCAATTACTGATAAGTTTGCAGCACCGGCGCTGCCGGTGGCTCCTTGAACTCCGGTGGCGCCTGTTGCACCTGCTCCTGTTGCTCCCGTTGCTCCTGCGTTTCCGGTTAATCCTGTAGATCCAATTACGCTTGCGTTGCCGGCAGGCCCCGCCGGACCGGTAGCACCAGTTAATCCAATAACCCCAGTGGCGCCTGTTACACCACTTCCGGTTCCACCTGTTGCATATTCAAGAGAATTCCAAGTATTAGAGCCATCTCCATATTTTATTTTACCCGTGTTCATTTCTAAACCAGGTTCTCCTTGAGATAAAATTGGATTAGTATTTGCCCAATTTACAGATGTATCTCTTCTTAATTGTATTTTGTTAGCCATTTTGTGTTACGTCTCCGTTAAAGGATTTCTTATTATATATGGATCTATGCAGTACCGCCATCCACATTAAAATTAATTGTATCATATATTGTTGTTGCGCTGCCGCCATCTAAATTTGTTACTGTATATGTTATACCCGGTGCACCGGTCAATCCTCTAAGACCCGTAAAACCTCTAAGCCCGGTTGCCCCTCGAACACCCGTAGCACCGGCGCCGGTGGCGCCCTGAATACCTTGAATGCCCGTAGCACCGGTTAATCCCATGTTACCTCGGAATCCGGATGCGCCTCGAATACCTGTAGCGCCAGTCAATCCTGTACTACCTCGAGCACCTGCAGCACCGGTTACTGAAATACCTGTAGCACCAGTTAATCCGGCAGGACCTTGAACGCCCATACTACCTCGTAATCCAATTGGACCTCGAATACCTGTAGCACCAGTTAATCCTGTATTACCTCGAGCGCCTGCAGTACCGGTCAACCCCGTTAATCCGGTGGCGCCAGTCAATCCCATGTTACCTCGGAATCCGGAGGCGCCGATTGCTCCTGTTGCTCCTGTTGCCCCATTAGTCATAATTTGCTCCTACCCTTCTTTAGATGTTACTTTAGACATAGGTTACCCCTGGATTAACCGTGACAATGCCTTCTATTATTCTTATTACAGTATTGCCTGACGTAGCAAGCATATCATATAAATATCTACCTGATTTCAAATTCGCAGTTGTCGATGCAACTAATGATATTTGCACATTGCCATTTGCTGCGTCAATAATAGTTGAAGTAAAAACTATAGAATTTGCCGCAGGAAAAGATCTTCGCATTTTGCTGGCAATAGTATACCCAGATAATGAGATAGGATTTTTACTATTATCCAAATATTCTATATATTCGGTAAAAGAGCTTCCTTGATCAATAATTAAATTTTTTGTTGTTGCCATTTTAGTTTACAGTTGGTGCGTATTCGAATCCGTTTTTTATCATTTCTTTTCCAATAATATCTAATAGAACGTCATCCACTTGTTGATATTTACCTTGCAGCGTTATCAATAATTTATCAGTGAGGCGTTCTATAGATCCTCGCATTTCGTAAACTTCCACAGTAACTTTAGTTACATCCTCAAAGTAATTTACTGCAACATTGGTTATGTTTAAACTCATATTATTGCCCCTTATTTAAATCTACCATAATAGACTCTATACGCAAGATTTACAATTGCATCACCTTCTATGGTGTTATACCCTTGTCTATCAAAATTATTTTTACATACAATTTTTAATACACCTGATTCTACAACTGTAGTTATTATACTAGATCCCAATAATAATCCCGTACTAGGCTGTCGTATTACACGCACAATAGTTGACCCCGTTCCGCTAACTACATATGCTCCGGA
>Ga0164292_10001332_pt1 | contig 19782 bp, 14 predicted proteins | sample GEODES117metaG_FD_111486 | JGI IMG/M metagenome (GOLD analysis project Ga0164292, IMG submission 111486) | Eutrophic lake water microbial communities from Lake Mendota, Wisconsin, USA - GEODES117 metaG | ecosystem: Environmental > Aquatic > Freshwater > Lake | place: USA: Lake Mendota...
CCTCGTCGGCCTCGTCGGCCTTCGCGTTCTCGCCCACCGATCCATCCAGGAAGAGCCCGTTGCGGGGCTCGCGATTGCCTGGGTGGCGGTCCGCCGAGTCGATCACCAGCGCGTACTTCGCGGCACGGGGCCCGCCGCCCTTGCTGCCGGCATCGGGTTTCTCGATGCCCTCGTAGAAGGCCTCGAGCATGCGCGCCTCGAGGTCGTTGCGAAGCCGCTCGCGCGCGCGCGGATCGAGCTTCGGCTTGCTGAGCACCTGCCGCGTCACCTGCACCTGGATCTCGGGACTGAAGCGCAGCAGGCCCGGCACGTACAGGTAACTCGTGCCGGTCGAGCGGCTCGCCTCGTCAAGATCCGCCGGACAGAGCCACACTTCGCTGGTGGCGGGGATCGAGCCTGCAAGGACCTGCGGCAGTCCGCCCTCCGGACCCTTCGGACCCACCGCGGGCAGCATGTTGCACACGGGCATCTTTCCGCCGTTGGTGTCGGCGTAGGCCTTGTAGGGAATGAAGATCTGCCGAAGGTTGCTCAGGCAGACCGTGTTGCGGCTGCTCGCCTGCGCCATCTTCAGCGTTGGAAACGCGATGCCCAGCAGCACGCCGATGATGCCGATCACCACCAGCAGCTCGATCAACGTGAATCCTGGGCGACGCGCCATGGCCCCATGGTAGGAACCGCGCGGGTTCGAATCAGGCGGAATCCAGCCCCGTGAACAGGGCGTCCACGAAGCCCTCGGGTTCGAAGGGCTGCACATCCTCCGGGGTTTCACCGACGCCGACCAGTTTCACGGGCACGCCAAGCGCCTCCCGAATGCCGACCGCGGCGCCACCGCGCGCGGTGCCGTCGAGCTTCGCCAGGAACACGCCGGTCACGTTCGCCACCTCGCGGAACACGCGCGCCTGCGCGATCGCGCTCTGGCCGGTGGTCGCATCGAGCACCAGCAGCGTCTCGTGCGGCGCGCCCGGGATCCGCTTCGCCAGCACGTTGCGGATCTTGGTGAGCTCGCGCAGCAGCCCCTCCTGCGTGTGCAGTCGACCCGCCGTGTCCACCAGCAGCGTGTCGACGCCGCGTGCCAGCGCCGCATCGGCCGCATCGAAGGCCACCGCTGCCGGATCCGCGCCTGCCGCGCCCTTCACGATGTCCACGCCGAGCCGCTCGCTCCAGACGGTCAATTGCGCGACTGCTCCGGCCCGGTAGGTGTCCGCCGCGGCCAGCAGCACGGTGCGGCCCTCGTCGCGCAGCGCCTTCGCGATCTTCGCCACGCTCGTGGTCTTGCCGCTCCCGTTCACGCCCACCACCAGGATCACCGTGGGCGCCTTCGCCGCACGGGCCAGGCGAAGGTCGTCGCCCGAGAGCCGCGCCTTCAACCGAGCCTTCAGGATGCCGATCGCGTCCTCGCCCTTGCGCGCCACGCCCTTGCGGAACTGCGCGCGCACCTCGTCCACGAGTTCACGCGCAAGCGTCACGCCCACGTCGGCCGTGACCAGCGCCGTCTCGATCTGGTCGATGAGCGCCTCGTCAAGATCGCGGCCGTGCAGCAGCGATCGAAGCGAACCGCCGATCGCCGCGGCCGTCCGCGCGGCACCCTTGCGAAGGGCCTCGAGCGCCTTGCGGAACATCAGGCGCTCCCCGAGTGCCGCTTCCACCAGCGATCGAGCACGGCGTTCACGAACGCCGGACTTCGCTCTCCGCCGAACTCGCGCGCCAGCTCGACCGCCTGGTCGATCGCGAGCGCGTGCGGCACGCCGCCGCGGCTCATCTCGTACACGGCCAGCCGCAGCACGTTGCGGTCGACCACCGGCTGGCGGTGTGCCGGCCAGTCGGTCACGAGGTCGGCGAGCGCGGCATCGGACTCCTCGCGGAATTCCCAGGCCATGGCGGCCAGCGCGCGGCCCTGCTCCAGCGCCTGCGCGTCGTCGGTCGCGCCCGCGTCGTCGGCGAAGGTGCCCGCGAGCGATTCGGCCGACGCGCCCTGGTCAAGTTCGTACAGCGCCTGCAGCGCGCAGCGCCGTGCCTGCAGTCTCGAGACGCCGCTCATGCGCGCTTCCCCCGCTTCAGGCCGGCGATCGCCGCGTGCGCGCGCAGCGCCGCGCCCATGGCGAAGGCGCCCGCATCGCCCTTCGTGCCGCCCGCGCGCTCGCGCGCCTGCTTCAGGCTCTCGACGGTGAGGATGCCGAGCCCCAGCGGCCGGCGCGCCGCCACCGCCAGGCCCGAGAGCTGCGCGAACACGGCGTCGCTGATGTGACGGTCATGCGAGGTCTCGCCGCGCACGACGCAGCCGAGTGCCACCACCGCGTCAAAGCCCGCGTCGAACGCCGCCGCCACGACCGGCGGAAGGTCGTACACGCCATCGACGACGGTGATGCGCAGGTCCGTCTCGCGGCCACCCGCCCGCAGGAAGGCTTCACGCGCACCGGCGAGAAGCGCCTCGTGGATCTCACCGTGATAGTCGCTCGCGACGATCGCGGCACGAAGGCCGCGCGCGTCGTCGGCAGGTCGGGATGACTGGCGCTTGCGCATGGGTCGCGCATGGTAGGAGCCGCGCAGGCGCGCTGCAGGCCGTGCACCGCCGCGCCCTAGCATGCGCGCATGCGATCGCTCGTCCTCCGCGCGCTTGCCACGCTGCAACTGGTGCGCATGCCGCTGGCGCTTGCGGTGGGAAGCGATCTCTGGCTCGCCACCCTGCTGACGCGCTGGAATCCCGCAGCCGACGAACGCGCCGCGGCCACCATGCCCTTGTGGGCCGCGCTGGCGGTGGCCGCCCTGATCGGTGGTGGCATGCTGGGTTTCGCGGCTGGCATGAACGACCTGCTGGACCAGCGACGCGATCAGGCGCGCAACCCGGGTCGACCGCTGCCTGCGGGGCGCATGCGCACGCACCACGCCGCGCTGGTCACGTTCGGATCGCTGGTCACGGCGCTGATCGCGTCGGCGTCGTTCGGCGACGACTCGCTCAAGGTCGCGCTGCTGGCGGCCGGCGGCGTGACCGCGTGGAACGCGTTCGGCCGACACGTGCCCGCCGCGGGGCTTCCCATGATGGGGCTCGCGCACGCCGGCGTGATGTTCATTCCGTGGCCGGCCCAGCCGTTCACCCTGCCTGCGTGCGTCCTCTTCGTCCAGGCCGTGGTCACGGGCACGCTCATCCATCAGCGCAGCGGCAAGCGTCCCGCGATCGACCGGAACACGGGCATGCTGTTGATCGCGCTGTCGGCGGCCGCCGCGGTCGGACTCGCGCTTCTGGCGCGGTATCGCGACGCGCCGATCTGGCCGGCATTCGCCGCGCCAACCGCCGCCGCATGGCTGCTCATCCCGCTCGGCGGCTTCGCGTGGCTTGTCCGCGCGGCCTCGATCGAGTCACGCCCCGAGGAATCGCTCATGCTGCTGCAGCGCGCGGCGGTCGCCACGCCTCCAGCCATGGCGGCCGCATGGTCGCTCGCGCTCGACCGGCCCGTCTCGGCGGCCGCCTTCGCGGGCACCGCGGCGGCGTGCTGGTCGCTTGCGTGGGTCGCGCGCGAGGTGCACGCGATGCTGGGTGCGCCACCCGCCTGGCGCGGCTGAGCCACGCGCTGCCCAGGGGGGCGCGCCGATAGCATGCGCGCGTGCTCCGACGAACCCTGGCCATCGCATGGATCGGACTGCTGGCCGCCGCGCCGCTCGATGGCACGCCCGGTTCCGGATCCCTGCGTGACACGCCCATCACGGGCGACCGGCTCAGTGGCTTCGTGCTGCCGATCGTGCCGCTGAAGACGGACCTCTCCCTCCAGGCCACTCGCGCGTTCCGATGGAAGGTGGACGACACCCAGCGCCTCGCGCTCGAGGGCGACGTCCGCATCGTGATGGGTGGCTACAACTTCACGACGCGCAACGCGCTGGTCTGGATCAACCGGATCCCTTCCGCCGACGGCGTGATCACCCAGGTCGCGCTGTGGTTCGCGGATGTCGCGGAGAGCTCGCGCGGCGCGGGCCTTGGCGTGGAGGGCAAGAACGTGCTGGTCACGGGCAGCCTGCGCGGAAGCGTCAAGTTGTCGGTGCCGGTGATGCTCGAGGAGCAGCCCTCGCGCGCGGTGACCTCGCCCGGCGAGGTGCGCGTCGCGGCCTATCTCAAGTCCATCGCGGCCGGACCGGCCACGCTGTCGAATCTCACCCGCGTGGACACGCCCAAGCCGCCGCCGGAGCGCCCACTGCAGGTGGCGGGTGCGCCCGCCGCCGCATCCACGGGCACATCCCCGACCACCTCCATCGCACCCGCGGATCCCGCCGGTCCCTCCGCGCCACCCGCGGCCGAGCCACCCCGCCGCGGCGACGTCGTCACGTTCGCCGGCCGCGAGGTCAACGTCGAGGAGCAATCCGACGTCATCACGGTGACGGGCGGTGCGCAGGTCGATGTGCTCGCGCGCGACCCCACGCAGCGCGGCGCCGAGATGCGCCTCAGCGCGGAGCGCGCCGTGCTGTTCCTGCGTGCGGGGGCACTTCGCAGGATCCGGGCGGGAACCGGACAGGCCGATGCGGGCGACATCGAGGGCGTGTATCTGGAAGGCGACGTGCTGGCGAGCGACGGCGACTACTCCGTGCGCGGCGCGCAGGTCTACTACGACATCGCGACGGGCCGCGCGGCGGCGCTGCAAGCGGTGCTGCGCACGTACATGCGGGGTGGCATCCCCGTGATCAGTCGCGCCGCCGAGGTTCGGCAGGTCGCGAGGGACCAGTTCGAGGCACGCGACGCAAGCGTCTCGCTGAGCGAGTTCTACACGCCGCATCTCTCGGTGGGGGCCGACCGCGTCGCGATCACCAAGGGGTCCGCCGCCGATCCCACCACCGTCGCCGAGGCGCAGCATGTCACGCTGCGCGCGGGCGGCATGCCGATCTTCTACTGGCCCTCCCTGAAGGGCGAGGCCGACAAGCCCTTGCTGCCCGCCGTGAGCGCCGGCTGGAACGAGTACCAGGGCGTGAGCATCGGAACGCGCTGGGACCTGTGGCGGCTGGTGGGCTGGCGACCGCCGTTCCCGATGGAGGCCGAACTCGCGCAGGACCTCTACACCAAGAACGGCATCGGGCTGGGCACGCGCTTCAGCGGCACGCCGGGCGACCTGAGCCTCTACGGCTTCTACGACTTCCAGAACACGGAACAGAGCTCCTCCGGCGTGCTCTACACGTCGCCCGAGAAGTGGCGCGGCCTGATCGATGGCGCCACCACCGCGCCCCTCGACGGCGCCTCGCTGATCCAGGGCCAGCTCGCATGGGTGAGTGACGGCGCGTTCATCAGCACCTTCAAGCAGCAGGACTTCGCGAACCGACGCGAGTACGAGACCAGCGGCTTCATCAAGCTGCAGAACGGCAACAGCGCCTTCGACGCGCTCGTGAAGTACGACCTCGATCGCTACGTGGTGAACAGCTGGATGCTGGCGAGCCGTCCCTACAGCGTGTCGAAGTTCCCCGAGGCCTCCTACCGCCGCTACGGCGATTCCCTGTTCGACGGGCAGTTGAGCTGGACCCAGGAATACAACGCGAACGCCATGGCGATGCAGCTCGAGCGAGGCTCGCCGCAGGACCTCGCCGCACAGGGCGCCTTCTACGGGGGACGCGGCGGCGCCTTCGGCACCGCGATCGGCCAGAACGCCGACATCAACAACGCGTACTTCGCCAATGGCTACAACGAGGAGACCTACGTCCGCACCTTCACGCGGCAGGAACTCGCCCTGCCGATGGGGGACGAGACCGTCCGCTTCGTGCCCTTCGCGCAGGGAACGGCGATCGGCTACCTCACGAACGAGTTCCAGAACTACGCGAACCTGAACGCGCCGGGCTCGGATGGCGGCACCTTCCGCGCGATCCTGGGCGCCGGCGTGCGCATGAGCACGACGATCAGCCAGAGCTTCGACGGCGTCCAGAGCTCGTTGCTGGACCTGAACCGACTGCAATGGGTGATCGAGCCCAACAGCACGCTCTGGGGCGGCTACGACTCCGCCAACGACGGCGAGTACCCGATCTTCGACCAGGATGTCGAGGGCGCCACCGGCGCGGCCGTCGCGCAGCTCGGCGTGACGCAGCGCTGGAAGACCTATCGCGGCGGACCCGGCGACTGGCGCAGCGTGGATTGGGCGATGCTCGACCTTGGCGCGGTCGTGAACGATTCCAGCGCGGACTTCCAGCGGCCCTCCAACGGCCTGGGCAGCCTGGCCTACTACCAGAGTCCCACGCCACAGTTCTTCACGTGGCGACCGGAACTCTCCCAGTGGGGCAATCACGGGTACGCGCGCGGCACGCTGGCCCTCTCCAGCACCCTCTCCGCCTACGGCAGCACCATCCTGCTCTTCGAGGATCGCAACACCGCGGCGAACGCCGGCCAGAGCAACTTCGCGCGGGGCTCCGTCGGCCTGTCGCTCGAGCACTCGCCCGACGTCAGCTTCTTCTGCGAGTACCGGATGATCAACAACTTCTACGACTCCACGCTGTATCCCAATGACGAGCTGCTGCAGCCGGGCGTGGCCTACAAGATCGGGAAGCTCTACACCCTCAGCGCCGGTCCGCAGATCGACCTTGGCCAGGGCGACCTGCGCGCCCTGACGGCGTCGCTCACCCGCACCTTCCCCGACTTCAATCTGGGCGCGGCACTCGGCTACAGCGCGATCACGGACCAGTACTCGTTCGGGCTGAACCTCTCGATTCCCGCCGCCGGGAGCCGGGGCCTCAACACGGGCAACCTGAACTCCGACGGCACTGGCACGCCCTGGTCCGGCCTGAGCAACAGCGCCTTCTGAGCGCGGCTCAACCCTCGAACGATTCCGCGCTCTCGATGCGCTCGCCGACGCGCGCCGCGCCGTCGGCGGTCAGGCGACGCCCCTGCCGCGTGCGCGCCAGCAGCCCGCTGCGCAGCAGGAACGGTTCCACCAGATCCTCGAGCGTGTCGGCGTCCTCGCCGATGGTGGCGGCGAGTGTCTCCAGACCGACCGGCCCGCCGCGATAGGTGCGCGCGAGGGTGCGCAGGTACTTCCGGTCGAGCTCGTCGAGGCCGTTCGCATCCACGCCCTCGAGTTCCAGCCCGGCCTTCACGGCGGCCGCGTCCACGCGTCCGCGTCCGCGCACCTGCGCCCAGTCGCGCACGCGCCGCAGCAACCGCAGCGCCACGCGCGGCGTGCCCCGACTGCGCTCGGCGAGCGTGGTCACCGACGTCGCGTCCACGGTCACCCCAAGCAGCTCCGCCGCGCGCGCGACGATGCGCTCGAGTTCCTCCTGTCCGTAGAAGTCCAGGTGATGCGCCAGACCGAAGCGGCTTCGCAGCGCCTGCGTGAGCAGGCCAGCCCGCGTGGTCGCGCCGATCAGCGTGAATGGCTTGATCGGCAGCGTCACCATCCGCGCGTGCATGCCCTGGTCCACCGTGAAGTCGACGCGGTACTCCTCCATCGCGGGATACACGTACTCCTCGACCGCGGCTGGAAGACGGTGGATCTCGTCGATGAACAGCACGTCACCAGCGCCCAGGCGCGTCAGCGTGCCCACCAGGTCGCCGGCCTTCGTCAGCGCGGGACCGCTGGTCACCACCGCGCGGGTGCCCATCTCGGCGGCGATCACGTGCGCCAGCGTGGTCTTGCCGAGTCCCGGCGGGCCGTGCAGCAGCACATGGTCCACCGGCTCGCCCCGATGCTTCGCGGCCTGCACCGCGATCCGCACGCGCTCCACAAGATCCGTCTGGCCCACGTACTCGTCGAGACGGCGCGGCCGCAGCGCCGGCCCGCTCGCCGACGACTCCTCGTCCTCGACCCGGGATTCCGCGGAAACCAGCCGCTCACGGGCCATCGTCAGAACGCCACCTTCGGTGCCACGCGAACCGCCTCGTCGTCCTCCTTCAGGAAGGGCAGCGATCGGAATCCGAAGATCCCGGCGATCAGGTTGTTCGGGAACACGCTCAGCGTCTCGTTGTAGCCGCCGACCGCGCCGTTGAAGCCGTTGCGGCGCGAGGCGATGCGATTCTCGGTGTCGCTCAGCTCGCCCTGCAGGCGCATGAAGCCGCCATCCGCCTTCAGCTGCGGATAGGCCTCGGCGACCGCCATGAGCCGGCCCAGACCGCGCGACAGCGCCGACTCGGCCTCCACGCGCTCACCGATCGATCGTGCGGCGGTCGCGGCCGCGCGCGCCTGGATCACGGCCTCCAGCGTCTGCCGTTCGTGCGACGCGTAGCCCTTCACCGTCTCGACCAGGTTCGGCACCAGGTCGTGGCGCCGACGCAGCTCGACGTCGATGTTCGAAAACGCGCCCTCGGCGGCGATCCTGGCGCGCTGCAGCGCGTTGAACACGCCGATCACCCAGAGCGCGACCACGATCAACACGCCCACCGCAACCAGAACGCCAATCGGCAAATCGCCCATGATGATCTCCTTCCATTCCGGGAACCTGACCCGAGTGCGGTCAGGCTACCCGCTCAGGCCTTCGCCATCCGCAGGATCCGCTCGAACTCCGCCGCGGTCACGGGAAGCACGCTCAGGCGGTTGCCCCGCGCGAGCAGCTTCATCTCGGCGAGCCCCGGTGCCTCGCGCAACGCCGCGAGCTCCACGCAGGCCTTGAATCGGCGATCGAACCGCAGCGTTCGCGCCCACCACACCGGGTCCGCGCGTGTCGCACGGGGCTCGAAGGCCTCGTCACCCTTGCGGAACTGCGTCTCGTCGGGCATCGCCTCGCCCACCACCGTGGCGGTGCCGACCACGCCGGTCGGATCCGCGTTGGAGTGGTAGATGAGCACGAGGTCCCCGGACTTCATTCCATCGCGCAGCGAGAGCTTCGCCTGATGGTTTCGCACGCGGTCCCACGCCGTCGTGCCGTCGCGTTGCAGGTCATCGATCGAGTAGACCTCGGGCTCCGTCTTCACAAGCCAGTGTCCCTTGGCCATGGCTCAGTTCCAGCTCAGGCCCTTGGGCCAGCTCTCGGGGTGCTGCGCCTCGGCGCCCGCCACCACGCCCTCGAGGTGCGCGATCGCCTGCGCCACCATGCGCGCCCGCTCCCACGGATCCCCGCTCTCCAGCATCGCGTAGCGCGCGGATTCGTCCTGCAGCAGCGCCGCACCGACCAGCTCGATCATGGCGTGCGTCGGGATGTCACCGCGCTCGGCCCACGGCATCACGGACTTCACGCTCGCCATGCGCTGCACACGAGGCCGCAGCAGCAGCTGCCGGAGCGCGCGGCGCGCCTCGGGCATCCGCGGAGGTGTCCGCGTCGGCGGCTCGATCGGTCGAAGCATGGCCTCGCGATAGAGCCGGGTGCCGTCGGCCTCGTGCATGCGCTCGATGCGCGCGCGACAGATGCCATGCAGAAGGATCGTGTGACGACCGTCTGCCAGCCGCTCATGCTGCACGATCTGACCCACGCACACGGCGGGGCGAAGCGGCACGGGCGCACCGGACACGCGCGCGCCACCCACGACCGTGGCCACCGCGATCGGTCGTGCCGTCAGCAGCACGCCCCCGCGCACCTCCGACAGGCACGCCTCGACCATCTGGCGATAGCGCGGCTCGAAGACGTGCAGCCCCTGCACCGCGTGCGGCAGCAGCACCGTTCCCCCGAGCGGAAACAGCGGCACGGGCCGGGAGAAGTCGATCGTGATCGAGCGTTCCAACAGGGTGGATGCTAGGCACGGACCTTCGCAGGGTCACGCCGTGGCCGAGATCAGCAGCGCGCCCCGTGCACCCGCCTCGCGACGCCGCGCGGTCACGAGTCGGTGCAACGTGAGCAGGTCCTCGGCGTCGACCGAGCCGATGCTGGAGTTCCCCAGCAGGTCCCCGTCCACGGCCGGCACCTTTCCGTCGGACAGGACCGTCAGTCTTCGAAGCGTGTCAAGATGCGCCCATCCGTCCGGAACGCTCGCGGGGGCTGGCGCATCCGCCAGGGGTCCGCCCCACGGATCCTGCTGGGGGGGCGGGTCGACCACCGCACCATCCGCATCGGCGCCCCACTGCTGCAGGAACGTGGCGACCCACGGCGAGCTGATGCGCAGCCGCTCGATCCGCGGAAGGATCCATGGATGTGGAAGCCCCGGTGGATGCGCGGCGCGGCGTGACATGAGCGCATGCAGGCCCTCGATGCCGCGTGCCAGGTCCTCCGTGCCCATCATGTGGCGATAGCCCGCCGAATCCACCGCGTGCAGGTCCACCGTGATGACATCCACGTCGATGTCCCTGAGCTGGTCGATCGAGTGCGGCGCGATCAGTTCAGTGCGGATCTCGATCGCAAGCGCCCCGGCGGCGCGGATCCTGCGCGCGAAGTCCTGCACATCCGGGTGGATCAGCGGATCGCCGGCGCCAGCGAGCGTCACCGCCACGTCGCGGGCCTCCGACACGCGCGACAGGATCCGGTCCAGTCGGCGCTGCGTCATCGGGGGCCGCTGCAGCGAGCCGAACCGGTGTGGACTGGCGGCACCGCAGCCCCGCCGACCCGTGTTCAACTCGATGACCAGGTGCTGCGGCGCGAACGCGGGCAAGGCCTCCGACTGCCGCGCGACCGCCGCGATCATCAGGTCCTGTGGAAGTTCATGGCCGCCGTGCAGCAAGGGCTCCAGCGCTCGACGGATCCTGCGGATCGACCGAGGGGTGTCCATCACCAGTCGCTCACGCAGCAGCGCGATCGACGACGGCGGGCGGAGACGCTCCGCGCGCCGCGACCAGTCCACCCGCCGCTCCAGCCATGCACCCACGCTCGGCACGTCGCCGCGCACGAGGGACTCCATCGCGACACGCGACAGCAGGCATCCGCTCATGCCGGCCGGCCCCGGGGCGAACTGCATCCATGGCCGCTCCGGAAGCGTGGCGAGCCGATCGACCATCGCGTCCACGCCCCAGGGCTCCCGGACCGACACCAGCGGCCAGTCCGGCCCGCACAGGAACACTTCCGATGCGCGCTCGCGCTGCGCGGCCTCCAGCATCACGCGCGGTGCCAGCACCTCGTCGAAGACGCTTCGTCCACCCAGGCCACCGCGCCAGCAGGCGTCGGCCCACGCACGAGCCGCTCGACGACTTCCGATCGATCCCGACAGCACGCCTCCATCCACCCACGTCCAGGAGAGCCGCGCGCCGCCATCCAGGCCATCCAGCGCCTCGCCCGGATCCCATCCCGTCGGGGCCGCGATCACGACGCGCTCCAGATGCCGCGATGACAGCAGCCGCTCCAGCGTCCGCCTGAAGATCGTCCGCCCGCCAAGTTCCGACTCCAGGCGCCGCGCCACGCCGGTGCCGCCACGCGCGGGATCCACGGGCACGAACGCGATGGCCCGCGCGGTCTCCTGCGTCACGCGCACATCCGCGGCCACCAGCGCGCGCGCGCCTGCGCCACGGACCTCCGGCAGCACGGGGGTGCGGCGCGAAGCCAGTCGCTCCAGCACCACGGCCAATGGACGCTGCTCGGTGTGACGCTTCGTGCACCCACCCTCGGTGGCGTCGATCACCTGCAGGCCCGCGCGCCGATCCTCGTCGAACGCGGACTCCAGCATCGCGCGCTCGCGGTGCAGCATGCGATCGGTCAGCACCGCTCGCCCACCGCGATCGGGCTCGCGAAGCAGGCCACCCTGCCGCGAGGCGATCCGCCGCGCGTGCAGCCAGTCCCAGCTCCGGAAGGGATTGGTCTCGAGCGCCCACGCGTAGTCGATCGCGTGTCCCGGTGCATGCGCGATGCCGTCGACGAACGCCAGGTCGACGCCCACCAGCGCCACCGGATCGCAGCCCAGGTGCCGGATCAGCAGGTGCGCGACGAAGGTCTCCTCGCCATCACTTGCGTCGCACTCGATCACGTGCGCGCCCTCGCCATGCAGCGCGTCGGCCGCGGCCGATCCCCACGCGACGATGCGCGATCCGAACTCCTTGGCGGCCTCGAAATCCACCAGGCGCGGCTCCTCGCACGCGACCACCACGTCCGGCCGCACGCCAAGCCGCTGCAGCGGGCCCATGCTGTCGATGGTCGCCACGATCAGGCGCCGCCCCGCATGCCGCGGATCCGCCAGCAGGAACCCGTTGCGCGCCAGGCTCGGTCCCGCGGACACGACGACCCCCAGACATCCCTGCGCGACATGCGACCACGCGGTGCCGACCGGTGACGCGACCAGCGCCTGCCACAGCGCGGCGCGACGGGCCGCGAGCGCTTCCGTCTTCTCGGTCGACATGGGCGGAGCGTATCCCGTGGAATCCCTCGTTTCTTCGCTTTCTGCACCGCCTGCACGCGGCTGTCCGATCTCCCTGTCATGCGAACCATCGCCCGGATCCTCGTCGCGGCCGCGTGCATCGGCCTGCTGCTCGGCGGTGGCTGGCTCGCGGTTTCGCTGGTGCAGACCGCGCGCCTGCAGCGGCAGGTCGCCGAACTGGAGCGCGCGATCGAGGCGGAACGCGCGCTGCGCGCACGGGTTCTCGAACGCCTCGGCAGCGCCCGTCGACTCGCACGGATCGAGGTCGTGCAGCAGCATCGCGCGGACGATCCCTCCGCGCGCGCGCTGAGCGCCGCCAGCGTCGCGGAATTGCCCGCCTCCGGCATCCTCACGACACTCGACTTCATCGAGCTCGATCCCGATGGCCGCGAGATCGGTCGTCGCCGCGTGCGCGTGCCCGGCACCACCGTGTTTCTGGACGCGTGGACCGTCCGATTCCCGCAGGGGTCGGTCGCGGAAGCGGATCCGCTGCGGGGTCGCACGCTGACGCTGCTTCGACGCGTCTACTCCGATCGCATGCCCCCTGCCGATGGCGTGGCGCTCGACACGCCCGGCGCGGTGCCGGGCGGATACGCCGCCAGCGCGGGCGCGCGTTTCGAACAGGCACTCTGGAAGCGCTTCTGGAGCCTGGCCACCGACGCGGAAGCGGCGCAGCAGGCCGGCGTGCGCGTGGCGCAGGGCGAGGCGGTGTACAAGCCCGTCGCCCCGGGCCAGCGCTACGACCTCGAGGTCGAGAGTTCCGGGGGCCTGATTCTGAAGCCCGCGGACGCGCCGTAGGTCGCCCGGGCCCGCGACCGCGCACGCGCCATGGAGACGGTCGACGCACTACCTTGCGCGTCCATGCATCTCGTCGACCTTCGCTCCGACACCGTCACGCGCCCCACGGCTGCCATGTGGGACGCCATGCGCCGCGCACCACTCGGGGATGACGTGCTCGGCGACGAGCCCACGGTCACCGAACTGGAACGTCGGCTCGCGGCAACGCTTGCCAAGGAAGCCGCACTCTTCGTGCCCAGCGGCACGATGGCGAACCAGCTCGCCATCCGGTGCCACTGCGAGTCCGGCGACGAGATCGTCGCGCATCGCGACAGTCACATCATCCATTACGAGACCGGCGCGCCCGCGGCGCTCTCGGGATGCATGATCCATCCGCTCGACGGCGAGGGCGGCCTGTTCGCGCCCGAGGCCGTGCTCGCCTCGCGACGCAGTCGCGCGACCTATGCCCCTCGGCCCAGCCTGCTTGTCGTCGAGAACACGCACAATCGAGGCGGAGGGACGGTCTGGTCGCTGGAGCGTTTCCAGGCCGTCGCCCAGGCCGCACGATCACTCGACATGCGCGTCCACGTCGATGGGGCGCGTCTCTGGAACGCATGCATCGCTGCGGGCTATGCCCCGGGAGACTTCGCCCGCCACGCCGATACCGTCAGCGTCTGCTTCTCGAAGGGTCTCGGTTGCCCGGTGGGCAGTGCGCTGGCCGGCAACGCGGACCTGATCGATCGCGCGCGCCGCTTCCGCAAGATGTTCGGGGGCGGCATGCGGCAGAGCGGTGTGCTGGCAGCCGCGGCGCTGCACGCGCTGGATCACCATGTCGATCGACTCGCGGAGGACCATCGCCATGCGGTCCGACTCGCGACCGGTGCTTCGAGGATCCGGGGCATCTCGTTGGCCATCGCCCCGGACCAGACGCCCACCAACATGGTGTTCCTCCACGTCGACCCAGCCATCTGCACGGCCCAGGCGTTGTCCGAAAGGATCGCGCACCACGGCGTCCATGCCCTGGCGCTGGATCCCCAACGCCTGCGCCTGGTCACCCACCTGGACGTGACGGCCGCAGGAATCGACCACGCGATCAACGCGATCCAGTCGGCGATCGGTTAGCGCAACACAGCCTCATGTCGCGCCATTCTCGGACCTTGTCAGGCCAATTGTTGTTTTCCTCGGCTGCGCGGCTTGGATTGCCGTCCGGATGGGTCACAATGACGCGGTTCCGATGTGCAGTCTCGCAGGCACGACTGGGTTGTGCATTGCCGCACTCACGGCTGCGCTGTGGTCCACCGCCTTCGCGAGCGACCCAAGCTGCTGCTGCACGCCGCACAACAGTCCCTCGTGCAGCGACGCAACGTGCTCGGCGACCGTCTGCGCCATCGATCCGTACTGCTGCAGCACCTTGTGGGACGCGACCTGCGCGTCCGAAGCCGCTTCGTACTGCGGTGCCGCGGCCCCCTACTGCATCGACGCGAACCAGGACACCACGCCCGACATCTGCGCCGGCGGCGGCGGCGGTGGATCAGGCGGCAGCGACTGTGACAGTGACGGACAACCCGACACGCAACGCGATGGAGCGGCGGGAACGAGTTCCTGGATCGGTGAAAAAAGCGGCTTCCAGACCTTCGAGCCGGACGCCAACTGGACGCTGGGTCGCCCGGGTGCGCTCACCTTCGCGAAAGTCAGTGTTCCTTACACGCAGTACTACAACTATCTCCAGATCAAGACGAACTGCGACAACGCGGTCCGCGCGCTCGAGGTCGTCGACGGCGGCACCACGAACCTGCACGATCTCACCTTCGACCTGAACGCGCGCACGCTGCGCTTCGCCGGGCCGGCGGCAGACTCGGTGCTGGTCACGCCGGCGTCCTACAACAACCTTCGCTTCGAGTTCCAAAACGGCTCGATCGATGGCGCCAGCGACCCGTTCTCGATCACGAGCACCGGCGCGATGCAACTGACCTTCAGCAAAATCGACCTTGACAGCGACTCGTTCTCTTGGAAGACGACCTCGAGCTGGACGGCCGATCCGATGCTGCTCACGGACTCGGAGTTCCGGATCGATGACTGGCACTGGCCTCGGGACGCGGCGGGTGAGCCGCTCTACGCCAATCTCGACCTCTCGCGCAGCCGTCTGGTCTTCCGAGGTCAGTCGCCGACCTTCACGGTTCCGGATCGTGCCTGGATCACGGTCAGTTCCGACACGATCTACGACTTCAGCGACATCACGGGGACCGGCCTCTCGGTGGTCACCGCGCCCGGCTCGCTTGTCACCCTCGACGGCTCGCTGAGCGTCGGCGGCTCGCTCACCATCGGCGGCGAACTGCAGATCCGTCCGCACTGCCTCCCGCTGGCGCAAGGATGCCACCCGAGCCTGCTGTACACGCAGGAAATCAACTGCGACGCGGGCTCCAAATCCGCCATCACGTGCAGCGTGGACCTGTCGGGCACGTCCGGGACGACACCGTTCGGATCGGCTGTCATCTCCGCGTCGGTGGCGGCCGACATCGGTGGCATCCTGAACATCAACGACATGTCCAACGGCGAGCCGATCCTCGAGGACTACGCGGTCCCCCTGGTGTGGGCCTCGAACTTCGTGCCCGGCGGCTCGAACTTCGACGTCGTTCGAGTGCTCGGCGGCGGCCTTCCGAACGGCTTCTACGTGACCACGACCGAGTCGAGCGGCACCATTTCGCTCAAGGTGCGTCGAGGCCCGCAGGTGGGCGCCACACCCGTCGCGAACGCCTCCGTCCCGGAGGCCCCGATCAAGACGGTCACGCTCGATGACGGATCGGTGAGCGGCGCTCAGCGCACCGCCTCGATCTCGGTCGATCCGCAGGGTCTCGCGGTGATCCGCGTCGACAAGCTGGATCCGCAGGCCGGATTCGTCGAGGAGTGGGCGACCTTCGGACCCGTCGATCCCACGGACCTCGACGTCGGCGACATCAATGGCGACGGCGACACGGACATCGTCGTGAGCTTCGGCAGCCCGGGAAAGGTCATCGCGTACAAGCGGAACGCAAGCAGCGGCCCGCTTGCCTTCGTCACGATGTGGCAGCACCAGCTCCCGACGGGTCGCCGCGCGGAGTGCGTGGCCGTGCTTCCGCCCGACAGCGCTCGCGCGTCCATCCTGCCAAGCGGCGCCTCGACCGCCACCGGCACCTCGAAGAACGGTTCGGGAGGCATCACGACCATCAGCGCCTCCGGCACCACCAGCGGAACCGCCGAGACTGCCGCAGTGCCGCGCACGGTTCGCGGTACCGACATCGACAACGACGAGGACACCGATGTCGTCGCGGGCGGTGGTGCGGACGCCGCTGAGCTGCTCCCCTCGGGTCCTGCAGGGTTCATCCAGGTCATCGAGCGCGATGCCACAGGCGGGTTCACGTCGCGTCCGGCGATTCCCACGGCTGGCATCCCGAACTCGATCGCGATCGGCGATCTGGATGGCGACGGATACCTCGACGTGGCGGCGAGTTGCGACGGCATCTCCGGCTCGTACCCCAGCGGCGCCCGGCCCACCGGCATCGTCCTGCGCGGCGCGCCCGCCACCGGACCCGGCTCGCGTCTGCCGCTCCTCCGCAATCCATGCCCGATCGACGTTGGCAGCTCCACCGCGCAGGGCACCGGCGTCTCGATTCTCGACGGCGACGGCGACGGCAATCTCGATCTGGCACTTGCGTGGGAGAGCATCGACTTCCAGACGCCCTCGGGCGGCGCCGCGATCTTCCCGATCCGTGACCCACGACCGACCGGGGGCCTGTCGATCGCCACGCCCGCGCAGTTCGTCACCGGCCGAGTGCTTCAGATGATCCCGGTCGGGAACGTCGGCCTCATCACCTTCACGCAGTCCGCACCCCAACTCAGTGAAAGCATCACGGTGGACCAGACGGAGTTCGATGCGGCGGCTGTCGAGGGCGACCTCGACGGGGACGGCCTCGTTGGCACTTCGGACATCTCGCTCCTGCTGCTCGACTTCGGCCCCTGCCCCGGCCTGCCGTGCCCCTCGGATCTCGATGGATCCGGCGAGGTTGATACCGGCGACATCTCGCTGCTCCTCCTGCTGTTCAGCTGATCTCGGCACGAGCGCCCCCATGCGAAGATCCCCGGCCATCCGACGCGCCCTGACGCTCTCCGCGCTTTCGATCGCTTCCCTGGGATGGGCACAGACGACCACCGTTCCGGATGACTGCGATGGCAACGGCATTCCGGATGTCCAGCTGACCGGCCCCTCCTCCGCCATCTGGAACGGCAACTACACGGGTTCGGGAACGGCGGGGCTGTTCAACTTCGGCACCTCGACGACCAGCAACTGGCGCAACAGCCAGAATGTCGTCGTCGGACGACCCGGTACCCGAACGGCGGCGCAGGTCATCCTGCCAAGCACCCTTTCCTCAGCCGGCGGCACGATCGCCTTCTCCTGCAGCAACGCGGTCGCGACGCTGCTTGTCTCGGACGCCTTCAGCCGCAACACCTCGCTGTCCTTCGACCTCAACGGCCGCACGCTGGTCGTCGCATCCGAATCGCTCGCACTCCAGAAGACGGGCAGCGGATCGCTCCTGGGCATCTTCGAGGGTGGCGGCATCACCTCGTCGAAGGGCGTGCAGTTCCTCTCCCTCGCGGGAAACACATCCTGGTGGCTGCGATCGTGCGATCTCGTGGCGCCGTCCGTCTCGTACGCGAATCTCCGCATGTCGGGCGGCCTGCTGCAGACCTCGTCGATCGACGGAACAAGTCTCGAACTCGGGGGAACCACGGTCGACCTTCCCACGGGCCATGTCTGGGCGATCACGGGCCAGCTGACGGTCCGTGATGGCAGTTCCTTCGTGAACTCCGGCTCGACCGGCGTGCTGCAGGCGTCCGCCGGATCCACCCTGGACATCCAGTCCAAGCTCTCCGTCCAGGGAAGGATCACCCTCAACGGCAGCGCGTCCATCGTTGGAAACAGCACCACGGCGACCGAGGTCGGATCGCTCACCGCGACCAACATCGAGGTGGCTCCATCGTCGAGCGCCGAGACGCTCACGATCGTCGCCGACGTTTCCGGTGCGGCGCCCAACCGATCGCTCGCCGTTCTCGAAGCGGACAGCGCGATGACGCTTCGAGGTCGGATCCTGATCGAACCCTCGAACGGCTCGGAGAGCGCGCCCCTGTTCGGCTGGTCCATGCAGATCGCGCGCGGCAGCACACTGGACCTTCCGACGCGCGCCACGCTCGCGCTCACGTCCCCCCTGCCAAGCGGCTCCTACCTGGTGCCCGTGCTCGAGGGAAGTGGAAAGATCCTGACGGCGCGGGTCGAGCGCGGCCGATTCCCCTCGCCAACCACGCTCGGCAACCGCGACCTCACCGCATCGCTGGTTCGGTCCGCGCCGCTCAACGGCGGCGTGCGCGCGCGCATCGCGGGCATCACCAGCAACCCGACCAGCGCGTCGCAGCTTGTCGTGCTGATGCGCAGCGCCTCGGGTTCCAATGGCTTCGATGTCCAGACGACCACGAACATCTCGGCGAATGCCCGTGACGTGGCATGCGGCGATCTCGATGGCGACGGCGTCGACGAGATCGTCGTGGCCTACGGCTCCTATTCCTCAGGCGCTGCCGTGATCCCAGGTCGCGTGATCGCCTACAAGGTCACGGGTTCCGGAGTCGTCACGACGTACTGGACCCACAACCTTCAGTCCGGCCAGAGCGCCAACTGCGTGTGCGTGATCCCGCCAAGCGGAGCGAATCTCGCGCCGCGAAACAGCCTCATGCCCGCTGGCGGTTCCGTTGGCGTTGGCACAGGATCCGGCAGCGGCGGCTCCGTGAAGAAGCTGACCGGCACGACCGGGACCAGCACCGGCGAGACCTCGACCACCGAGACCGTGAATCGAATCCGCGGCACCGACATCGACAACGATGAGGACACGGATGTGGTCTCGTCCGGAACGGCCACCTCGCTTGTCACCTCGACGGGCGTCGTGCGGATCTTCAGGGCCGACTCCAACGATCGTCTTGTCGCCGAGAGCCCCGTCGCTCTCCCAGGCATCGCGAGCGACTTCGCGATCGATGATCTCGACGCCGACGGTTTCGTCGACCTCGTGGCAGCGCTTGTTCCGGCGTCTCGAACGGAGCCTGCGGGCACCACGCCTCAAGCCGCGCTCATGCAGGGATCCGCCACGACCTTCGCCGCGCCACGCCGCATCGACATCGGCCAGGCACTTGCCGAGGGAACCGACGTCGAACTGGTCGATGCCGACGAGGACGGAGACCTCGACATCGCGCTGTCCTGGAATGTCTTCAACACGCCCACCCTTGGAGGCACCACCCTGATTCCCGTCCAGGGCGGCTCGGCCGGCATCGTCACGGGCCAGGTGATCTCGGCCGTCACGCGACCGTGCCATGGCCTCACGGTGACTTCCGATGGCCTTGCCAGCCTCGCGACGCCGGCCTCCAGCGGATCCTCCGCGGTCGTGCTGACGGGCCTGACAGGCTCCAACGCGCCGGGTGACCTCGACGGCAACGGAGTCATCGACTTCGGTGACATCGCGCTCCTGATGCTGGAGTTCGGCGGATGCTCCGGTTCGAGCTGCCCCGCCGATCTTGATGGCACCGGATTCGTCGACACCGGCGACATCGCGCTGCTGCTGCTGATGTTCGACTGACCTTTCTGGCCGCGTCGATTCGCGAACATCCAGACAAGGGTGGCTCGGGGTTGCTGCTTGACCTTTCGGCTTGGACTGCTGGGCGTGGCTACCCTCATGGTCATGCTCACCGACCCCCGCGTCCGCCGACTCGCGGACCTGCTCGTGAACCATTCCGTCCGCACCGGCAAGGGCGATCACGTGCTGATCGAGACCTTCGAC
>Ga0164292_10001334_pt1 | contig 19771 bp, 22 predicted proteins | sample GEODES117metaG_FD_111486 | JGI IMG/M metagenome (GOLD analysis project Ga0164292, IMG submission 111486) | Eutrophic lake water microbial communities from Lake Mendota, Wisconsin, USA - GEODES117 metaG | ecosystem: Environmental > Aquatic > Freshwater > Lake | place: USA: Lake Mendota...
ATCAAATCGAGGCTCCAGCTGCTGAGCTGCCCGCGCCCCTGGGCCGCTCGCAGCCAGTCCGCCGCCTCCTGCACGTCCGTCAGGCGATGGCGACGACCCAGCTGCGCCAGCACGGCGTCATCGAAGCTCTGCACCCCCAGGCTCACCCGGTTGATGCCGGCGGCCAGATAGCCCTGCAGATGGTTCTGATCAAAGCTGGCGGGATCCAGCTCCAGGGTGAGTTCAGCGCCGGGGGCGATGCCGTAGCGGCGGCGCAGGCCCCCCAGCAGCTGCTGCAGTTGCGGTGGCGCCAAGAGCGAGGGGGTGCCCCCACCCACATACACCGTGGAGAGGGGAGGCCCCGCCGGGGCGGCACCAATCTCCTCCAGCAGCTGAGCCAGGTAATGGGCGATGGAGGCGCTGCCGGGCTGGCCCGGGGCGGCGCCGGCCCGATCCCCCAGGGGCACCACCGGGAAATCGCAGTAAAAACAGCGCCGGTGGCAGAACGGAATGTGCAGATAGGCGCTACGGGGCGGCCAGCTGGCCGCTGAAGGCCGGTTACCTCCCCGGGCCAAAGCCCCCGGGATGGGGCATGCTGCCTGTTCTGAGCTCGCGGCAGCCACAGCACCAGCCATGGTGGACAGCCTCATCCTGGTGCTCTTCGTGGTGTCCGGCGCCGCCGCCGGCTGGCTGGGGGTGGATCTGCTGCCGGAGCAGCAGCTGATCCGCATCGACAACCTGGAGCAGCTGAGCTGGATCCTTGGCGGTGCCGGCGCCTTGGCGGGCCTGCTGGCGGGCGTGGTGTTCCAGCGGCTGCGACGGCGGCTGATGGAGCAGGTGCGCAGCATGCCCACCGACCTGCTGGTGAGCCGCGCCGTGGGTCTGATCCTGGGCCTGCTGGTGGCCAACCTGCTGATCTCGCCGATCCTGTTCCTCTCGCTCCCCTGGGAGCTGGTGCTGGTGAAGCCCCTAGCGGCCGTCGCCGCCAATGTGTTCTTCGGCGTGTCGGGCTACAACCTGGCGGAGGTGCATGGCCGCACCCTGCTGCGGCTGTTCAACCCAAGCAATGCCGAGGCCCTGCTGGTGGCCGATGGCGTGCTGATGCCGGCCACCGCCAAAATCCTCGACACCAGCGTGATCATCGATGGCCGCATTCGCGGCCTGCTGGAGTCGGGCCTGCTGGAGGGCCAGGTGATCGTGGCCCAGTCGGTGATCGATGAACTGCAGGCCCTGGCGGATTCCAGCAACACCGAGAAGCGCGCCAAGGGACGGCGCGGCCTGAAGCTGCTCAGCGACCTGCGGGAGCGCTACGGCCGCCGTCTGGTGGTGAACACCACCCGCTACGAGGGCAACGGTGTCGACGACAAGCTGCTGAAACTGGCGGAGGACACCGGCGGCACCCTGCTCACCGCCGACTACAACCTGGCCAAGGTGGCCGAGGTGCAGAGCCTCAAGGTGATGAACCTGAGTGAGCTGGTGATCGCCCTGCGGCCCGAGGTGCAACCCGGTGATGAGCTCAACCTCAAGATCGTGCGCGACGGCAAGGAATCCCACCAGGGGGTGGGCTATCTGGAGGACGGCACGATGGTGGTGGTGGATGGCGCCCACGGCCGCAGCGGCGAGCGGCTGGCGGTAACGATCACCGGCGCCCTGCAGACTCCCACCGGCCGGATGGTGTTCGGACGCTTGGATGGCGCCGAACCGCTGGAGCCCAGCGCGGCACGCAGCCGCAGCAAATCCAGCCCCAAACGGTCCACCAAGGGCGATCAGGACACCGCCACCCCCCGCTAGGCTCCGGCTTCAGGCCTGCAGTGAATCCGCGGATGTCGGTGTCAGCTCCCTACTACGGCGATTCCGCCGTGATGCGCACCCCTCCGCCGGACCTGCCCTCGCTGCTGCTCAAGGAGCGCATCGTCTACCTGGGCCTGCCACTGTTCAGCGACGACGACGCCAAGCGCCAGATGGGCATTGACGTCACCGAGCTGATCATTGCCCAGCTGCTCTATCTGGAGTTCGACAACCCGGAGAAGCCGATCTTCTTCTACATCAACTCCACCGGCACCAGCTGGTACTCGGGCGACGCCATCGGCTTTGAAACCGAGGCCTTCGCCATCGCCGACACCCTGCGCTACGTGAAGCCGCCGGTGCACACCATCTGCATCGGCCAGGCCATGGGCACCGCCGCGATGATCCTCAGCGCCGGTACCAAGGGCCACCGTGCGGCCCTGCCCCACGCCTCGATCGTGCTGCACCAGCCCCGCAGCGGTGCCCGCGGCCAGGCCAGCGACATCCAGATCCGGGCCAAGGAGGTGCTGCACAACAAGCGGACCATGCTCGAGATGCTCTCGACGAACACCGGCAAGAGCATCGAGCAGCTCTCCAAGGATTCCGACCGCATGACTTACCTCACCGCCCAGGAGGCGCTGGAGTACGGCCTGATCGATCGGGTGCTCACCAGCCAGAAACAACTGCCCACACCGGTGCCCGCCGGCGCCGGCGTCAGCCCCGGCAACCCGGGAATCAGCTGACCGCGCGGTCCGCCATCGCGGCCTCTCTCCACACCACACCCTTCATCTCCGGACCAACCCGGATCCACCGCCCTCTCCGCCATGCCCATCGGCACCCCCAGCGTTCCCTACCGCCTGCCCGGCAGCCAGTACGAGCGCTGGGTCGACATCTACACCCGCCTCGGGGTGGAGCGGATCCTGTTCCTCGGCTCCGAGGTGAATGACGCCATCGCCAACAGCCTGGTGGCGCAGATGCTCTACCTCGACTCGGAGGACAACTCCAAGCCGATCTACCTGTACATCAACTCCCCCGGGGGATCGGTGACCGCCGGCCTGGCGATCTACGACACCATCCAGTACGTGAAATCCGACGTGGTGACCATCTGCGTGGGCCTCGCCGCCTCGATGGGGGCCTTCCTGCTGGGGGCTGGCACCAAGGGCAAGCGTCTGGCCCTGCCCCACAGCCGGATCATGATTCACCAGCCCCTGGGGGGCACCAGCCAGCGCCAGGCCAGCGACATCGAGATCGAGGCCCGCGAGATCCTGCGCATCAAGGACATGCTGAACCAGAGCATGGCGGACATGACCGGTCAGGCCCTCACCAAGATCGAGAAGGACACCGACCGCGACTACTTCATGAGCGCCGCCGAGGCAGTGGAGTATGGCCTGATCGACCGCGTGATCGCCCATCCCACCGAAGCCTGAGGCTGAGCAGGGAGAGGGCCAGAGGGCGTTTGCGTAAGCTCGCTCTTTGCCCAGTCCGACGCAGCCCCGATGGCCAAGCTCTATTACGACACCGACGCCGACCTCAGCCTGCTGAACGGCAAGACGGTGGCCATCATCGGCTACGGCTCCCAGGGCCACGCCCACGCCCTCAACCTCAAAGACAGCGGCGTGAACGTGGTGGTGGGCCTCTACGAGGGCAGCCGCTCGGCCGAGAAGGCCAAGGCCGATGGCCTCGAAGTGCTGAGCGTGGCCGATGCGGCCGCCAAGGCCGACTGGATCATGGTGCTGCTGCCCGATGAATTCCAGAAGGCTGTCTACGACAAGGAAATCGCCCCCCACCTCAGCGCTGGCAAGGTGCTGAGCTTCGCCCACGGCTTCAACATCCGCTTCGAGCTGATCAAGCCCCCGGCCGATGTGGACGTGGTGATGATCGCCCCCAAGGGCCCCGGCCACACCGTGCGCTGGGAATACCAAAACGGCATGGGCGTGCCCGCCCTGTTCGCCATCCATCAGGACGCCTCCGGCCATGCCCGCGGTCTGGCCATGGCCTACGCCAAGGGCATCGGCGGCACCCGCGCCGGCATCCTGGAGACCAACTTCAAGGAAGAAACCGAAACCGACCTGTTCGGTGAGCAGGCCGTGCTCTGCGGCGGCCTCTCCGAGCTGGTGAAGGCGGGCTTTGAAACCCTGGTGGAAGCGGGCTATCAGCCCGAACTGGCCTACTTCGAGTGCCTGCACGAAGTGAAGCTGATCGTGGATCTGATGGTGAAGGGCGGCCTCACCGCCATGCGCGATTCGATCTCCAACACCGCTGAATACGGCGATTACGTGAGCGGCCCGCGCCTGATCACCGCCGACACCAAGGCCGAGATGAAGCGCATCCTGGCGGACATCCAGGACGGCACCTTCGCCCGCAACTTCGTGGCCGAGTGCGACGCCGGCAAGCCGGAGATGCAGAAGATCCGTGACCGCGACTCCCAGCACCCGATCGAGCAAGTGGGCAAGGGTCTGCGTTCGATGTTCTCCTGGCTGAAGGCGGCCTGAACCCCTGGCTGCTGGTGATCGCCGCCGCCGGTCTCGACCGGCTGGTGGGCGATCCCCGCTGGTGCCCGCACCCGGTGGTGGTGATGGGCTGGTGGATCCAGCGGCTGCGGCGGCTGGCTGAGGCCTGGGCTGGTGATCAGCCCGGCCTGCTGAGCCTGGCGGGGCTGTGGATCACGCTGCTTCTGGTGGTCGGCAGCGGCCTGACGGGCTGGGCTCTGGAGCAGCTGACGCGGTTGCAACCCGCCGCCACACCCCTGCTGCTGATCGCCCTGGCCAGCGCCCTGGCGGGCCGCAGCCTGGAGCAGGCGGTGCGCCAGGTGCTGCGGCAGCTGCCGGCACAGAGCGATCCAGCCGATACCGATCTCGCCCCGGCGCGGCAGGCCCTGAGCTGGATCGTGGGCCGCGAGACGGCGGCGCTGAGCGGCGGCGAGATCGTGCGGGCGGCAGCGGAAACCGCCAGTGAAAACGCTGTGGACGGCCTGTTCGCCCCCCTGTTCTGGATGGCGGTGGGGGCCGCCTGCTGGAGCGCGAGCGGCCTGCAGGCCCCCGGCCCCCTGGCCCTGGCCTGGGGCTTCAAGGCCGCCAGCACCCTTGATTCCATGCTGGGGTATCGCCGCGGCCGCCTGCGCTGGCTGGGCACCGCCGGCGCCCGCCTCGATGACCTGCTGGTGTGGTTGCCCTGCCGGCTGGTGGCCCTGAGCCTGCCGCTGGTGGCGGGCCAGGGGGCCCGGGGGTGTTGGCGGCAATGGCGGCTAGCGCGCCGGGATGGCGCCCCGGATCCCTCACCCAATGCCGGCCTCTCCCAGGCGACCTACGCCCATGCCACCGGGGTGCAGCTCGGGGGCGTGAACCGCTACGGCAGCGGCGAGAAGGCGAAGCCCTTACTGGCCGCCGGCCAGCCCTTGCCCACCGCCGCCAGCGTGGAGCGGATGCTCAGGCTCACGGGCCGGCTGGAGTTGCTGTGGTTGGTGCCGATCGCCGGCCTGGGGCTCGCCCCGCTGCTGCCGCGCTGAGCGATCAGTAGGCGCCACGGTCCATGGGCAGCAGCACCACCCCGATGGTGCGCAGGATGATGCCCAGATCCAGCCAGAAACTGCGGTTGCGGGCATAGAAGAGATCCAGCTTGACGCGGGTCTCGTAGGGCAGGTTGTTGCGGCCCGACACCTGCCATAGGCCCGTGAGACCAGGGCGAACGGAGAGCACCTGGTCCATGTTGCGGCCGTAGCGCTCCAGCTCATCCCACACGATCGGCCGCGGCCCCACCACGCTCATCTCCCCCTTCAGCACGTTGATGAACTGGGGCAGCTCATCGAGGCTGGAGCGGCGCAGGAACTTGCCGATCGGGGTGATGCGCGGGTCGTTCTTGAGCTTGAAATCCCGCTCGAATTCGGCCCGCAGCTCCGGATCGGAAGCCAGCACTTGGGCCAACACCCGATCGGCGTCCTTGCGCATGGTGCGGAACTTCAGGCACCCGAAACCGCGATACCCGCGGCCAATGCGCCGTTGGCAATAGAACACCGAGCCCTTGGAGCTGAGTTTCACCAGCACCGCCAGCAGCAACAGCAGCGGTGACCCCAAGGCCAGCACCAGCAGGGAGAAGCTGATGTCGCCGGCGCGCTTGATCAACCGACCGCGCTTCGATTGCCCCGCCAACAGGCTCGTGGCGGTGCGTTCAGCCGGGATGGAGGCGGCGGTGGACAAATCGGCTCAGCGGCGCTGGCAAGGTGCGCCCATTAAAGAAGTGCACCGGGATCCTGCCGCCGGTGTGGCGGTCACTCACACCAGAGGCACAGACAGCGCCCGGCTGCGCTGGGCCAGCTCCCGCTGGTGCTCCCCCCAGGCGTGCTGGATGGCGGCGGCCATGCGCTGGCGGAAGCGCTCGGGGCTGAACTGCTCGGCCCAATGCCGCAGCGACTCCGCCGGCAGCTGGGTCCAGAGCCGTTGGGCCTCGAACTGCTCCAGGGCCGCCACCAACGAGGCCACACGCTGCTCCGGGAACAGCAGGCCGGTGGGCTGGCTGTCGCCGCGGGCGATGCAGCGCACCGTATCCAGCAGCCCCCCCTGCCCCAGGCCGATCACCGGCGCGCCGGCGGCCATCGCCTCCAGGGGGGCGATGCCGAAGTCCTCCAGGCCGGCATACACATAGGCACGGCAGCGGGCCAACCAGCCATTCACCTCTGTCTGCCCTTGGCGCCCCAGCAGGGTCACCGTGGGGCCGGCTAGGGCCTCCAACCGATTGCGCTCAGGGCCGTCGCCGATCACCACCAGGGGCAACCCGGTGCGGTTGAACGCCTCGACCACCAGGTCCACCCGCTTGTAGGGCACGAGCCGGCAGAGGCAGAGGTAGACGTCGTCACGGGGTTGATCCCAGCGGAAGCGCTCCACCGCCACCGGCGGGTGCACCACCGCCGCCGAGCGGCCCCAGTAGCGCTGAATGCGCGCCGCAGTGAACCGGGAATTGGCGATCAGGGCATCGGGGCGCTGGGCACTGAGCACATCCCACTGCCGCAGCCGATGCAGCTGCCAGCGGATCAGGGGCCCCAGGCCGCGCCGCGCCAGGGCCGACTGCCGCAGGTAGGCGTGCATCTGATCCCAGGCGTAACGCACAGGGGTATGCACATAGCTCACATGACACTGGTCGGGGCTGGTGAGCACCCCCTTGGCCACCAGGTGACTGCTGCTCAGCACCAGCGATGCGCCCGAGAGATCGAGCTGTTCCATAGCCAGGGGCAGCAACGGCAGGTACTGCTGCACGTGGCTCACCCCCCAAGGCAGGCCCTGAATGAACGAGGTGTGAATCGTGCGCCCCTGCAGCCAGCTGCCGCGGCGGCGGCTCTCACCGTCCACCAAGGCAAACAACGGCGGCTGCCCCAGCAGCTGATCGAGCTCCCGCACCACCAGCTCGGAGCCCCCCACTGACCGGGGGGTGAACCACTCGTGCACCAGAGCCGCCGGGGCTGGAAGCTGCGCCATCGCAGTCAGGGTAACGGCCACGGGTCATGGCCACAGCAGCAGTGCACAGAAGCCCACCGGAGTGGTTTTGAAGATGGATGGCTCAACAGATCACAAAAGCTCTCAGACCTTTGCGATCACGGCCGAGGATCTCGATGCTGGCCCGAGTGCTCCCCAGCCATGCCCATTCGCGAGCTCCTCGAAGACGCTCTGGACGAGCCGGCCATTGGGCAGACCGCTCGCTTCAGCTGGCACGCCACCCCCGTGGGAATCGCTGCCCTCTGGACGGACGGCACAGCACCCACCCCGCCGCCCTTCGAGAACGCGCTGCAGGAAGGGCTGGAGGTGGGCCTAGACCTCAGCCGCGAGGAACGGGAGTTCCACCAGATCAACCGGGGCCTGGTGCTGCTGTTCCACAGCTAGGGAAGCGGAGAGGGTGGGATTCGAACCCACGGAAGGTTGCCCTTCAAACGATTTCGAGTCGTTCGCTTTCGACCACTCAGCCACCTCTCCAGGCGACCGGGGCAGTGTAGGGATCGGAGGACCGACCTCAGCTCTGGCGCCACCCGCTGCGGGAACCGGCAACAGGCCACCACAGCCGGGACGGCCGCAGGGCCGGCTGCCACCGGCGCAGCTCAAGGCCCAGTGATGCATCGGGCGTGAATCCCAACCACAGTCCATCCACCCGTGGGTGCTGGTGGCCTCCATCCCGCCAGGCGCGCCAGGCCTGCGGGTTCGGCAGCAGCCCCCAACGCTGCTCACCCACCCGCAGCCACAACACCTGAGCGTCGAGGACCAGGGTCCGCACCTCCAGGCCAGGGCTATGCAGCTTCTGCCCCGGCAGCAGGGGCGGCTGGCCGTCCTGGCTGTTCACCAGGGTGCGCGCCAGGGCAGCCCAACAGGCCGGCTGCTCCGGGGGCACCGGATCGAGCAGCAACACCCAATCCAACCGCTGCAGACCATGGCCCTGGGCCAACTGCCGAGCGCGGCTGCAGCTGAGGGGATCGGCGCGACGACTGATCAAGGCCCCGCGACCGCTGTGGCGCGCCAGCAACCACTGCCGTGGGCCATCCCGCACAGCCAGCAGGTGATCACCCCGCAACAACTGCAGATGGGTGAGCATCGCCACCCCCACCAGAACCGCCCCCCAAACCCGCCGCCCCCGCCAGCGCTCCACCAGCCAGGGCATCAGGCCCAGGGCCAACACCAGCACCAACACCGGCGGACAGCGACCGAGCTGCAGCTGGGCCAGGGGCAGGGCCGCCAGCTGCGCTACCAACCACAGCAACAGGTGCGTCAGAGCCAGCAGCGGCCAGGCCAGCAACGGCAGCAGAGGCGGCAACACCACGGCGCTCACCGCCATGGCCATGGCCCCCAGGGTGAGGGGCGTGAGCAACGGCGCCACCAGCAGGTTGGCGGGAACGGCGTACAGCGGTAGGGCACCGAAATGCAGCAGCTGCAGGGGCAGAGTCCAGAGAGAGGCCGCCAGGGGCACCGCCACGGCGGCGGCCAGCCCTTGCGGCATCCACGCCGCCAACGCCTGCTCCTGGGGCCGAGCACTCAAGAGCAGCCCCGCGGTGGCCGCCACGCTGAGCTGAAAACCGACATCCAGTAGCCAGTCGGGCCGCGCCGCCAGCACCAGCGCCACGCACAGCAGCAACACCCCCAGCGGCCGGGGCCGGCGGCGGGCCTCCTGCAGCGCAAAGGCCAGGGCCCCCATCAACACCGCGCGCACAACGGAGGGCTGGGGCCCGGCCAGCAGCAAAAACAAGCCCATGGCCCCGAGGGCCAACAGCCAGCGCAGCGGCCGCGGCGCCAGGCGGCCTACGGCCATGACCGCCCCCAGCAGCACGGTGAGATGAAAGCCGCTGGCCGCCAGGGCGTGGGAAAGCCCCGAGGCGCGGAAGGCCTCCCGCACCTCCAGGGGCAGGGGCACCACCGCACTGCCCAGCACCAGGGCTGCCAGCACGCCACCGGCGGCGGGGCCACCGGACTGCAGCAGGGCGGTGGCCATGCGGCGGCGCAGATCCGCGATCGGCGTGGCGGGCCGATGCAGCAAGCGCCAGCGCTGCACCCGCAGCTGGGTCCACGCCCCCTGCCTCCGCAGCCGTTCGGCCGGCCCCGCCAGCAGCGGATGGATAGCAGGCCGGGGGAGCTGCAGGCGCCCCTCCACCTGCAGATGCCAGCCCAGCCGCAGGGGCGGGCAGGGGCGGAACAGCAGCTCCGTGCGCCCCACCGGCAGCTGTGCCAGGGCGCGGCAGCTGGCACCGGTGGGATCCGGGCGGGGATCCTCCAACAGCTGCAGCCGCAGCTGGACGGCCGCGCGAGGCCGCGCCGGCGTCAACAGCCCAACGGGGTCCGCCGCCTGCGGACGCGGTTGCCCGGCCTGACTGCAGAGCCATAACAGCGGCAGCAGCCCACAGGCACCGATGAGCCAGGGCCGTGATCGCCCGCCCCAACCGCAGCGGCGGATCCAGGGGACAGCGGCCATGGGGCGACCCGGGCTTCAGCAGCGCAAACAGCATTCCCCTAGGGTTCGGCGTCAGTCCCCATCGCCATGCCGCGCCTGCGGTTGAAGGCCAGTGCGCTCTTCTGCGCAGGCCTGTGCCTCGCCAGCCCCGCCGCGCTGGCTCAGCCGCGCACGGTGACCGTGGCCGCCGGCGACACCCTGGAGGAGCTGGCGCAGCGCCACCGGGTGAACCTGCAGGCGCTGATCGAGCTCAACGCCATCAGCGATCCCACCCTGCTGCAGATCGGCCAGGTGTTGAAACTGCCCCAACCCACCGCCACCACCGGCCCCTCGGCCACACCGGCCCCAGCGCAGGACAGTCCGCCGCCACCGCCCGGCAGCGGCACCCAGGCGGCGGCGGCCCTGCTGCTGAGCCCAGCGGAGCGGCGCGATCGGGCTGAACTGGAACTGCGGGAGCAGTCGGGGCTGGCCCGCTGGAAACGGTTCAACCAGACGGCCGTCGACTGGTCCGGCTGGCGCCTGCACCCCGGCGGCGTGCGCATCACCCTGGTGAAACCATCCATCGCCGACGTGGGGGCCACCACGGCACTGGCCACGGCGGTGGCGGTGCAATGCGAGAGCCTGCGGCAGACCTGGCGGATCGATGGCAGCTGGCAGCGCTGGCAGACCCCGGCGGCGGGGTCGGTGGGTCAGCGGATCGTGCTCGATCTCTGCAGCAACACCCTCGACAGCCCGGCGCTGCCGGTGCCGCCGGCCCCCTAGACCGCCACAGCCTGTTTCTGGAGCAGCGGGAAACCCAGAGCTTCCCGTTCCGCCAACCAGGCCTCGGCCACCTGCCGCGCCAGGTTGCGGATGCGACCGATGGTGGCGGTGCGCTCGGTCACCGAGATCACCCCACGGGCCTCCAGCAGGTTGAAGGTGTGGCTGCACTTGAGCACGAAATCCAGGGCCGGCGCTGGTAGCTGCTTCGCCACCAGCTCAGCCGCCTCCGCCTCGTAGAGGGCAAACAACTGTTTGAGGCGCTCGGGGTTGGAGGCCTCGAAGTTGTAGATGCACTGCCCTTTCTCAAACGGCAACCAGATGTCGCCGTAGGAGCGGTTGCCGTCCCAGCTGAGCTCCCAAATGCTCTCCACATCCTGGAGATACATGGCCAACCGCTCCAGGCCATAGGTGATCTCGATCGACACCGGCCGGCAGTCGAGGCCGCCGCACTGCTGGAAGTAGGTGAACTGGGTCACCTCCATGCCATCGAGCCACACCTCCCAGCCCACACCCCAGGCGCCGAGGGTGGGGGACTCCCAGTTGTCCTCCACAAAGCGGATGTCATGGTCACGGGCACGGATGCCCAGGGCCTCCAGCGAGGCGAGGTAGGTCTCCTGGATGCCATCAGGGCTGGGCTTGATCAGCACCTGGTACTGGAAATAGTGCTGGGCCCGGTTGGGGTTGTCGCCGTAGCGGCCATCGGTGGGACGCCGGCAGGGCTCGGGGTAGGCCACGGCCCAAGGCTCCGGACCAATCGCCCGAAGCACCGTGTGGGGGCTCATCGTGCCGGCACCCTTTTCAGTGTCATAGGGCTGCAGGATCAGGCAACCGCGCTCCGCCCAGAAGCGGTTGAGGGTGCTGATGATGTCCTGGAAGTGCACGGTGTCTCCTGACGCGGAGGGCGGGGCCGGCGGCGGAACGCCCAAGCGGGGATTCTGCCGAGCCGCCGTCCAGACGGGCCAACCTCAGGCCAACAGCTCCAACAGGCCCATCTGACCGGCGGCCAACGGACGGTGATGCGCCTGGGCGAACCCGGCATCTCGAGCCAGTCGACATTGCTCATCTCCGCTGGGGAAGCGGGCGATGCTGTCCTCCAGGTAGGCGTACTGAGCTTCCAGGCCAGCCCGGCGCGCCAAGGGCACCACCAGCCGGCGCAGATAGAAGCGTTGAAACACAGCGGTCGTGCTCTCGCTGTCCGCAGCACGGTTGAAATCGAGCACTGCCGCCCGCCCGCCGGGCCGCAGCAACCGCCGCAGCTCCCGCAGGCCAGCGGCGGCATCCGCCAGGTTGCGAAGCCCATAGGCCATCACCGCACCATCGGCCCAGCCATCCACCAGGCCCGTGTCCAGGGCATCCCCCTGGCGGAACTCCAGGGGGAGCCAGGGCCGCCGCGCCGCCCGCTGCCGCGCCTGACGCAACGGAGCCGCCGCGGCATCCAAGCCCAGCACCAGCCCGCCAGGGCGCACCTTCTCCGCCAGCACCAGGGCCAGATCACCCGTGCCACAGCAGAGATCAAGCAAGCGCTGGGCCGGCTCGGGCTTCAGCCAGGCCATGGCCTGACGCTTCCAGAGCCGATGCAGCCCAAGGCTCAGGGCATCGTTGAGGCGGTCGTAGCTAGGGGCAATCCGATCGAACAGGTCGCGCACCTGCTCGGGATCACCGGGGCGAATCGCTGCTGGCATCCCAGGGCAGGGAGATGCCGTCGAGGCTGACACCTCCGGCGGCGAGCTGGGCCTCGATCCGATCGGCACTGGTGAAACTCATCACCATCACCGTGGCCAGTCCCACGGCGGCACAGCAGACCATGCAGCCCGCCAGCATCAGCGAGAACTCCTTGCGATCGGAGGCGGCCTGCATCAGCTGCAGGGCCCAGGCCACCATCGCCACGACGGCCAACACCATGACCACTGCCAGAGATGTGGAATGGGGCTGGAGCAGCGCCGGCACGGCGATTATGAAGAAGCTGTGACAACTGTAAAGCCGCTTAACAACCGGACGCGAGCGGTCTCAGGTTCAGGCCGCGCCGCAGCAGGTCGGCCTTGATCTGCTCCACCGTGAGCAAGCCGTCGTGCAGCAGCGAGGCCAGCAGCGCCGCCGAGGCATGGCCGCCGGCCGGCCCCGCATCCAGGGCCACCGCGATGTGGTCGATGCAGCCGGCACCGCCGCTGGCGATCACCGGCACGTCCACCGCATCCGCCACCGCCCGGGTGAGCCCCAGGGCATAGCCCGCCTGGGTGCCGTCGCCATCCATGGAGGTCAGCAGGATTTCCCCGGCCCCCAGGGCCACCACCTGGCGGGCCCAGGCCACGGCATCCAGGCCGGTGTTCTCACGGCCCCCCTTCACGTACACATCCCAGCCCGGCTGGCCGTTGTCGCGGGCCCGGGCGTCGATCGCCACCACGATGCATTGGCAGCCGAAGCGCTCGGCGCCGCGGGCCACCAACGCCGGATCGCGCACGGCCGAGGAATTGAGGCTCACCTTGTCGGCACCGGCCCGCAGCAGCTCGGTGATCCCCTCCACGCTGCTGATCCCTCCCCCCACGGTGAAGGGGATGGTCACCGCCTCAGCGGTGCGGCGCACCAGCTCCACCAAGGTGGCGCGCCCCTGATGGGAGGCGGCGATATCCAGGAACACCAGCTCGTCGGCGCCGGAGGCGCTGTAGCGGCAAGCCAGCTCCACCGGGTCGCCGGCATCGCGGAGCCCCACGAAGTTCACACCCTTCACCACACGACCATCGGCCACATCCAGGCAGGGAATGATCCGTTTGGCGACCATGGCGGCAGGCAGCAGCGGCAAGGAACGCCAGGGGTGCTGGCGTGTCCGGGGGTTAACCTGACGCCACTTTTTCATCGCGCCGGCCATGTCCCAGGCTGCCATCACCATCGGCTCGAAGGTGCGGGTCACCCGGGTGCGCGATCGCATCCCCGCCGAGCTGGTCTCCGCCCTGCAGGCCGACGCCACCGGCACGGTGAAGGATTTCAAGGTGACCGACGGCAAGGGCATCGGTGTGGTGGTTCAGTTGGCCAACGGCACCACCACCTGGTTCTTCGACGACGAAATCACCGCCGCCTGAACCCCGCCTCGTGAGCGAATCTCCCAACCCCACAGCCGCCAGCGGCGCTGGAGCCCGGCAGCTGCTGGGGATGAAAGGTGCCAGCGGCACCTCCAACATCTGGAAAATCCGGCTGCAATTAATGAAGCCGGTCACCTGGATCCCCCTGATCTGGGGGGTGCTCTGCGGCGCCGCCGCCTCCGGCAACTTCCACTGGCGCCTTCCCGAAGTCGGCGCCTCGATCGCCTGCATGCTGATGAGCGGCCCCCTGCTGGCCGGCTACACGCAGACGATCAACGACTACTACGACCGCGAGATCGACGCGATCAACGAGCCCTACCGCCCCATCCCCTCCGGTGCCATCCCCCTCTGGCAGGTGAAGGTGCAGATCTGGGTGCTGCTGCTGGCCGGTCTGGCGGTGGCCTACGGCCTCGACCTGTGGGCTAGCCACACCACCCCGGTGCTGTTCCTGCTGGCCCTGGGGGGCTCCTTCGTGAGCTTTATCTACTCAGCGCCGCCGCTCAAGCTCAAGCAGAACGGTTGGCTCGGCAACTACGCCCTGGGGGCCAGCTACATCGCCCTGCCCTGGTGGGCCGGCCAGGCCCTGTTCGGCCACCTCACCTGGACCACCGCCCTGCTGACCCTCGCCTACTCCCTGGCGGGCCTGGGCATTGCGGTGGTGAACGATTTCAAGAGCGTGGAGGGCGACCGCGCCCTCGGGCTGCAGTCGCTGCCGGTGGTGTTTGGCATCGAACGGGCCAGCTGGATCAGCGCCGGCATGATCGATGTGTTTCAGCTGGCGATGGTGGCCGTGCTGATCGCCATCGGGCAGCATTTCGCCGCGGTGCTGCTGGTGCTGTTGGTCATTCCCCAGATCACCTTCCAGGACATCTGGCTGCTGCGCGATCCCGTGGCCTTTGACGTGAAATACCAGGCCAGCGCGCAACCCTTCCTGGTGCTGGGGATGCTGGTGACCGCCCTGGCCATCGGCCACAGCAACCTGGTGCTGATGTGACACCGAAGCAGCGCCGCCGGCCGCTTGTTCGCGCAGGCCTGGTGGGGGCAGGGGCCGGCGTGGCCGTGGCCCTCAGCCAGAGCCTGCTGCTGGTGGGGGTCGACAGCCTGATGCCCGATGTGCGGCGGCTAGGCAGCTACAACCGCCCCGGCACGGTGACGGTGCTCTCGGCCGACGGGCAGGTGATCCAGAAGCTGGGACCCGCCACCCGCGAAAAATTGATGAGCGGCCAGATGCCGCTGCTGGTGCAGCGCGCCTTCATCGCCGCTGAGGATCGCCGCTTCTACCAGCACAACGGCATCGACCCGGTGGGCATCGGCCGGGCCATGGTGCGCAACCTCAAGCAGGGCGCCGTGGAGGAAGGGGCCAGCACCATCACGCAGCAGCTGGCCCGCACGGTGTTCCTCAGCCAGGACCGCACCATCCTGCGCAAGCTCAATGAGGTGGTTCTCGCCGGCAAGCTCGAGCGCCAGCTCAGCAAGCAGCAGATCCTCGAGCAGTACCTCAACAACGTCTACCTGGGCTCCAGCGCCTACGGCATTTCCGATGCCGCCTGGATCTATTTCTCCAAAACCCCGGCCCAGCTCACCCTGCCCGAGGCGGCGCTGATCGCCGGCCTGCCGCCCGCCCCTTCGGTGTACTCGCCGCTGGTGAATCCCGATCTCGCCCTGGAACGCCGCGCCACGGTGCTGCGGCGCATGCGCGAGGCGGGCTTCATCGACGATCTGCAGTTGGAGCGGGCCAGCGCCACTCCACTCGCGCTCAAGCCGGCGGAGCCCAAGTACTGGACCAGCCGTGCCCCCTACTTCACCAGCTGGGTGGCGCAGGAATTGCCCAAGGTGCTCAGCCCGGAGCAGCTGGAGGTGGGGGGCCTGACGATCCGCACCAGCCTCAACATGACCTGGCAGGAGCGGGCCCAGGCCACGATCAACAAGCACGCCCCCGGCGAGATGCAGGGGGCGGTGGTGTCGATGGAGCCGGGCACCGGCATGGTGCGCAGCATGGTGGGCGGCAAGGACTTCACCACCAGCCAGTTCAACCGCGCCGCCCAGGCCCTGCGCTCGCCGGGGTCCACCTTCAAGTTGTTCGTGTACCTCACCGCCCTCAAGGAGGGCATGAAGCCCGAAGACAAGATCAACGACCGCCAGGTTTGCTACGGCGGCTACTGCCCGCGCAACTTCGGCAACCGCTACATGGGCACGGTGCCGCTGTGGGTGGCGCTGCAGAACTCGCTCAACACCGTGTCGGTGAGCCTGCTCAAGCAACTGGGCTTCGACAAAGTGATCGCCACCGCCAAGAGCCTGGGCATCAGCCGCGAGCTGGGGCGGTTCTACCCCCTGGCGGTGGGCGCCACCGAGCAGACCGTGCTCGACATGACCGCCGCCTACGCCGGCATCTTCAACCGCGGGGTGTACGTGACGCCGACACCCTTTGAAGAGATCCTCGGGCCCAATGGCGAACTGCTGTGGAGCCGTCGGGTGGATGGTGATCGTGGCCGCCGCGCCGTACCTACGGACATTGCCGATGCGATGTTGTGGATGCTGCAGCAGGTGGTGAAGGGGGGCACCGGCTACGGCGCCGTGCCACCGGATCGTCCCGCCGCCGGCAAGACCGGTACCTCCGAGGGGGGCCGCGACCTGTGGTTCATCGGCGGCGTGCCACAACTGGTCACCGGCCTGTGGCTGGGCTACGACAACAACAAGGAAACCAAGAGCACCAGCGCCGTGGCGGTGGTGGCCTGGGCCGAGTACATGGGGCCGATCCTCAAGGACCTACCGGTGCGCCAGTTCCCGCCCAAGCCGGTGCTGGCGGGCAAGTTTGATCCGCTCAAGGCCCTCAAGCCCAAACCCAAAGCGGAGACGGCAATCCCAGCCGGGGGCTGGCAGCCCAGCCCCACCCCCAACCAACCCGCCCCCACCCCCGGCGGACCGCCTGCCGGGGTGGTGCCCGAAGGCACCCCCAGCAGCCCGGAGCCCGCACCAACGGCGGCACCGGCAGGTCCCGCGGGGGCACCGCGGCCCAGTGCCCCGCCACCGCTCACGGCCCCACCGGCCCCGATCGGACCACCACCGCTGCCCTAAGGGGTTGATTTAGTCCGGCAAGCGCTCCAGCACCGCGGCAAAGAAGCCATCGCCACCGCCGTCGAGATCCCCAGGCCAGCTCTGCCAATGGCCCTGCAGCGTGGCATCGCGTCGTTCGGCGCTGAACGCCTCCACCAGCTCGCCGTTCTCGCGGGGATGCACCGTGCAGGTGGCATACACCAGCCGGCCTCCGGGCTTCAGCAGCGGCCAGAGGCCATCCAGCAGCTGGCGTTGCAGCACCACCAGCCCGTCGATCGCGGCGGGGTCGAGCCGCCAGCGGGCATCGGCGTGGCGGGCCAGGGTGCCGAGGCCGGAGCAGGGGGCATCCAGCAGGATGCGATCGAAGCTGGCCTGCAGCTCCGGTTGGTGCGCTGCAAGGGTGGCGGCATCGCCACAGGCGGTGCGAATGGCGTGGAGGCCCAGCCGCTCGGCATTGCGGTCCACCCGCCGCAGGCGGGCTTCGGCGCGATCGAGCGCCATCACCTCCCCTTGGTCGTCGATCAGCTCCGCCAGGTGGGTGCTCTTGCCTCCGGGGGCGGCACAGGCATCGAGGATGCGCTCACCGGGCTGGGGATCCAGCAGCGGCGCGATGCGCTGGGCGGTGCGGTCCTGCACACACCAATGGCCCTGGTCGTAACCGGGCAGCTGGCGCAGGTCGCCGCTGCGGCCCTGCAACGTGAGGGCTGAGGGCACGCCGGCCACGGGCACCGCCTCGACCCCGGCCGCGGCCAGGGCCTGCTGCAGCGCTTCGGGGGTGGTGCGCAACCGGTTGACCCGCAGATCGATCGCCGGCGGGGTGTTGCAGGCCGCGCCAAAGGCGTCTGCCCCCTGGGGCGGCAACCACTGCAGCAGGTCGCGGGCCAGCCAATCGGGCAGGGAATGGCGCAGGCCCAACTGCTCGGCCGCATCGACACCGGGATCCTGGAGCCGCGTCAGGGACTGGCCGGTTTCCTGACAGCGCAGAAACGCCCGCAACAGGCCATTGGCCACCGGCGCCAACCGCCCCAGGCCACCGCGCTTGGCCAGCTCCACGGTGGTGCTCACCGCCGCCGAAGCGGGGATGCGCCCGCTGTGGAGCAGCTGATAGAGGCCCAGATGCAGCAGCCAACGCAACTTGGGGGGCTGGCGCTCGGCGGGCAGCTTGCCCAGCTGATCGAGCCAGGCATCGAGGCTGCGGCGCTGGCGAATGGCCCCATAGGCCAGCTCGGTGGCCAAGGCCCGGTCCTGCAGCGACAGGTTGGCCCGCCCCAACTCGCGCTCCAGCGCCCCATCGGCATAGGCCCCCGCCGCCACCGCCTGCAACACCTGCCAGGCACACCGCCGCGCCGCCAGGCCGCGCTGCTCCGCCCCAACGGCGGGGGCGTCAGCGCTGGCGGGGGAGGACTGCAAGCCGATCTGCCGCGGGGGATGCCCCACCTCTAGCGCCGGGGGCGCCTGCCACCCAGCGGTAATCCCGCAACGGCAGCCGCCCATCCGCATCCACGGGGATGCCCTCGGCCAGCAGCAGATCCCGCTGCATCCAATCGGAGCCCTCACGGCTGAGGCTCATGGCGATGCGCCCCTGGGCATTCACCACCCGATGCCAGGGCACTGAATTGGGCAGAGGCAGGCGCCGCAGGGCCCAGCCCACCTGGCGGGCACAGCCGTAGGCGCCGATCAGCTCGGCGATCTGGCCATAGGTGGCCAATTGGCCCACGGGAATGCGGCCGACCACCGCATACACCTGCTGGTCAAAGCCGGATGCCACCGCAGGCGACTGCAACACCAAGGGCAACGCTATCGAGACCGGCCATCCGAGACGATGGAGCCAGGACAGCCCGGACGGATGCCGCTGCTACCCCGACGCTTTGAGCGGCTCCAGGCCGTGCTCAACCGCCGCATGGGGGATCTCACGGTGGTGCTGGAGGCGGTGGACAAGCCCCACAACCTCTCCGCCATCCTGCGCACCTGCGATGCGGTGGGGGTGCTGGAGGCCCACGTGGTGAGCCTGCCGGGGCGGCCGCGCACGTTCAACAACACCGCCAAGGGGAGCCAGAAGTGGGTGCCGCTGCATCCCCACCCCAGCATCGAGGGCTGCCTGCAGGGCCTCAAAGACCAGGGCTTCCGGATCTTCGGCACCCACCTGAGCGTGGATGCCCGCGACTACCGCGACTGCGACTTCACCGGCCCCAGCTGCTTCCTGATGGGGGCGGAGAAATGGGGCATGAGTGCCGAAGCGTTGGCGTTGGTGGATCAACCGCTGTTCATCCCGATGACCGGCATGGTGCAAAGCCTCAACGTGAGCGTGGCCGCTGCCACCCTCCTGTTTGAGGCCCTGCGGCAACGGGAGCGGGCCGGGCGAGTGCCCAGCCATGGCGAGGGCATCCCCGGTGGCCCCGAGGCCTACGGGCAGTTGCTGTTCGAGTGGGCCTACCCACAGGTGGCGGACTGGTGCCGCCGCCAGGGGCGCCCCTACCCGGCGCTGACGGCCGAGGGGGAAATCGCTGAGCAGCTGCCCCGCACGCTGAAGCTGCGGTATTGAGCCAAAGCGCAGGCGATCCTCATCTGCCGGTCAGGGGAACGGTTGACTGAATTGCAGCCGGCAAAGCATTAGCGGCTTCGCCCAAAACCTCGAGGTTGCGAACCACAGCATCAACCGTGCGCGAGTCAGCCTGAAATGTCGCTTCGTCGTAGCCAGCCGGATAAGCCTCGATCTTGCCGATGGCGTCCAGCATGTCCTCGATCAGCAGCGACCAATCACGCCGTGACATCAACCACGTCCGCCAGGATCTGTTGACGGCGGTTGGCCTTGATGGCATCAGGCGTAACCAGGTCCACCTTCACCTGGAGCAACTCTTCAAGCCGGTCGGCCAGGTGCACAAACTTCAAGCCAACGGGCTCAGCAAACTCCACCAGAAGATCCAGATCGCTGGTCTCGGCCTGTTCTCCCCGGGCATAGGAGCCAAAAACCCCCAACCTCGACACTTGGTAGCCAGCACGAAGCTCCTCCCAATGGGAGTGAATGATCTGCCGAAGCTCAGCCAGGGTCTGCATAGGGCAATGGTAGTGAGGCCTCAACGCTCCGAACGGCCGCTCTGACCGCTGCCGCTCAGCCAACTCTCGAGGCCTTCCCCCAGGAACGAGAGCCCCAGCACCAGCACAAACATCGCCACGCCGGGATAAAGGGCCGTCCACCAGATGCC
>Ga0164292_10001335_pt1 | contig 19753 bp, 21 predicted proteins | sample GEODES117metaG_FD_111486 | JGI IMG/M metagenome (GOLD analysis project Ga0164292, IMG submission 111486) | Eutrophic lake water microbial communities from Lake Mendota, Wisconsin, USA - GEODES117 metaG | ecosystem: Environmental > Aquatic > Freshwater > Lake | place: USA: Lake Mendota...
CTTAATCATTCTTTTAATTAAATATGTAATCTATTTATTGTTTTTATACCAATTTTTGTTCAAAAAATAGAAAACGTAATTACTAACGCCTTTTTAATTTAGGAACATCAATCATTATAATATAGTAGAATGCATAATATAAATATATAAACAATGATATGAAATAGAGTGAAAGTGAAATAAAACACTTCATAATTTGTTCATTTTCAAGTTTATAATGTTTAATAAAATCTGCATATTCAGTATTGTTAAAAGAATTAACTAGAAACATTTTATAAGTGTAAAAAGATTTATGTGTACAAATCTATTTCAAATTATCTATTATAAAAAAATCAATTTTTTTATAAATAAAACTTAATAAAACTTAATAAAAAATTAGAATAATATATCAAATGGGACATTTATTTTCATCTAATAAGAAAAATCAATATAGTAATAATGATGAACGTCTTCTAGGAGAAGAATATAATCAATCAATTTATAATGGTGCTAGCATTAGTAGTATAATTGAACCTTTAAAATTTGAAATAAATAAATTAAAGGATGATAATAATAAATTCAAAGTTGAAATAAAATCTTTACGTGATAAGACAGATAAATTAGATGAAGACATAACAAAAATTCAAAATAATTATGGTAAAGAAATATATAATTTAAATCAATATTATTCATCATTACAAAAAGATGTAGTAACATTATTAAATAACCAAAAAATTATATCAGAAGTACTTCAAAATAATAACACAATGCATAATTCATTATATTCATCGTCTTAACTTAAAATGTATGATTTATAGAATCGTAAAATTTGTATCTATTATTCAATACTCTAATATTTTTATATTTACAATAATGATCAGAATTTGTTTCGGTTGATGGAAAAATTTCTTTAAACATTTGATATCTTTGTCTTTTATCATCAACATAAATACCATCCTCTGTTATTCTTTTTCCAAAGATATTTTGTAAAACATCTTTCATAACATGAACAATTGACCATCCCCAATACGAGTATGGTGCTTGATCTCTAAACATTTTTAAGTATTTATCAATGCATTTCTTTAAAACTTCATGTCGTGGTGTTGATGCAATAAAATGTGGATTAATATTTTCACTATTTGCTGAAAGACATGTAACAAATGTAATGTCATTTTGTACAATATCACCAATATTTATTAATGGTTCAACATCAATGTCACTATAAATACCACCATATGTATACAATATACATACTCTCCAAAAATCTGCTTTAATCGGACCATCCTCAATATAATTAAAAATATTAACAAATTCTGTACCATATTCATTATTTAAAAACTGAAGACAATCAAAATTGTCATATAATTTTACATCATAATCTGGATATAACTTTTTCCAATTTGGAATAACATATGGGGGAATATCCTTTGTTTTATATGATAAATAAATTGTTCGTGGAATCCCTTCATTGATTTCAAAACCTTCAACCATTAGACTTTTGTTTTTTTTATCCCATTCTAAATAAATTATAATTATTAATAAACAAATAAAAATTGTTACTAATATTTGCGTGTAACTATTCATTTTTCTTTTTAATATTTTAAATAGAAAATATAAAAAAATCAATATTACAAGTATAGTTTTAATTTTGTTTTTGTTTTTATTGAAATCATTGTAACCATGTATGATTATCTGAATCATATAAAGAATATCTTATATTTAGAACTTTAACACCCTTATATTCACAGTAGGCATTTTTAATGTTATTATTAGGTACTATTTCATTCAACATTTGATATTTATTATTTTCCTTATCTAGATATATTCCATCTTTAGTTAAGTTATAACCTAAATGTTCTTTAAAAACATCTTTCATTACATTAACTATTGACCAACCCCAATATGTATATTCTTTGTTTTTTCTATACATTTCTATATATTTATCAATACATTTTTTAAGTATTATATGATTTGCTTTTGAAACAATAAATTGAGGGTTAAAGTTAGATATAGTATTTGATGTTGATGTCATAAATGTTGTGTTTTTTTCCAATATTTTTTCCATATTAACAAGTGGTTCACTATCAATGTCTGAATAAATCCCACCATATTTATATAATATACAAACTCTCCAAAAGTCTGCTTTAATTGGACCATCTTTAATATGATTAAAAATATCAATATGTTCAACTCCGTATTCTTTACCTAAAAAATTTATACAATCATTATTATCATATAACTTAATTTGATAATTTGGATATATTTTTTTCCAATTTGGGATAACAAATCCAGGAATATCTTTAGTCTTTGATGTAAGGTATATAATTTTTGGTATTTCATCACTCATTTCAAAATGTTCATAAAATAATTCATTTTTATCTCTAATTTGAAGATATATTGTTAGTATTATTAAACAACAAAATAAAAATATTAATTTTTTTGTAAGAACATTCATGTTTTTTATTATTATAAATAGATAAAATAAATTACGATTAAAAGCCAAAAATGCCTTAAAAATATAGGAATATTACAAGATCATATAAATTAAAAATATAGAATTATATCTTTAATTTAACCACCAACTGTCATCTAAATATGGTGGCATTTCTTTGGTATCAATACAACTACCTGATCCAGGACCTTGGGTGACAAGATTATCAATCGAAACTGGATCTAAAGCCTTATCAAAGTATTGTAATTTGGCTAGATAACCTTCATAACCACCATACATATTAGTCCAAACATTACCATAATTTTGTCTAGGAAGACTTGATAATTCTTTTCTTATTTTAAGAAATCCATTGACATAAACATGTAAGAAACGGTTCTTGACAACGATAACCATATGAACCCATTTACGAAGAGGAATATTATCAATATCTACATATTCAAGCAGTGATTGCATAGTATTCATGTAAATACGGATCATATTTGTGTTAGGATGGATCCAAACACCTGGAGCACGGTTAGGATAACTTGAACTATTACCTTTGTGAAAGATATGTTTCCATTCTCCTTGTTTGTAAGTAAAATCAGTTATTAAAAACCATAATGCATAACTAAATTCAATACCATCTTGGTCTACTGATCTTTTAATTGGTACATAATTTGTGTGATTTGGGTCTTGTGAGATAACAAATGCATTTTTACCGTTCTTTGTACCATTTACTAACATAGGACTACTTGTTTGAGCAATATCCCATTTAACATAGAAATATTTAATAATTTGAATCAATACAATCAATAAAACAAGTACTAAAACAATTTTTAAAATTAACATTAAAGTTTCATTACTAGAGACTTCTTCAGTATATTCAGAAATTGTATTTGCAGTTGAATTGAACATACCTTTTTTATCACTATTTGTGTTAGTATTTATGTTAGTATTTGTTTTAGTATTTGTGTTAGCATTTGTTTCAGGTAATGCTTTATTTAAATTAGATTCAATATTATTAAGATTAGAATTAATATTTTTATTTAATGCTTTTGTATTATTGTTTAAATTAGTGTTTAAATTAGTGTTTAAATTATTGTTCAAATTGTTGACAGAATTGGATTTTAAGTTATTGCCAGAATTGGATTTTAAATTGGTATTATTTGTATTATTATTACCTAAACCAAAGTCATTTTGCACAGGAGTACTATTATTTAATAATTTTTTATTATTATTTCTATTAGACATAATATTTGTAAGTTATCTTTTATATTACAATTACAAATTTTTATAAAAAAAATAAAATCAATGAATGAATTATAGGATTTATTCAGTAAATACTTTAATAAATCTTGAGAAGAAATCACCGATTGCACCTAAAAATCCAACAGTTGATTCTGGACCCATTAAATATTTACGATAAATTTCTTCAGCAGGTAATGTCATATTTGAATATTCAAGATTTGAAATTAAACCATTAAAACCACCGTTTGCGCATACATGCATATTTTGCATATTTGGTTTAGGAAATCCCTTTAATGAACATGTTTTATAAAGTCTACCATCAAGATAAAGTTCAACACTATTGTTAAATATTGAAACAACAACATGGGTCCATTTTTGTAAAGGAATGTTTTCTACAACACATTCATCATAAGTGACAGGCATTTCTTCTGATTTACCTGAATTGGAACTAGAACTTGTATTGCCACCAGATGGGGTTGGTGTGCTTTCAGGTCTCATACCAATTAATCTTTGCATTTGTGTTTCAATTCTTTCTAATCTAGAATTTACATCACCAACTGGTGCACTTGAACTTGAGTTTGTGGGATCAGTTGGTAATGGATTTCCTGCTGCATCAGTTGGATTAAAAGATTCACTAACGGTGTTACCACTAATATTTGATGCATTAAAATATTCAAATGGCATTGGTTGGAATCCTTCTCTAACATTAACTGATTGTGTTGATGGTCTACCTACAATTGTATCAGTTTGTAACTGAACTTTAATTGTCATATCATTTGTTTTAGGATGTAAGAAAATGTATGGATTAGATTCTGTGTTTGCTTTATCACCACGGTATAATATTGTTTTATTGCTACCATAACGATAATTGTAATCTTTGATAAACATCCAGAAAGATATTGAATATTCATTACCTTGTGCAGATAAAGGAATATTAGATTTGTCTATAATTATATATTGATCAGCATTATGTTCCTTTGGTAATAATTGTTTAATGTCAAATGTTACAGAACGGTTTTTTTTGTAAAATGCATATACACTCATAATTATATATACAATTACAACCATCACAAAAAATATTAAAAGAATTTGTAAGAACGACATTTTATATTGACTTTTATATTTATCTTTGTCTTTTAAATATTTGATAAGATATTTTTTTAACCATAAACTAATATTTTATTTGCATTAAATATTTCAGATGAATCTAAAGGATAAGGCCAATACATAATTTTACCTAATTCTCCCTTAACATTATTATTTTCTTCACCAATTTGAAGATATCTAGGTTTAATAATTGGAGGATTTTTTATTTTTTTACTTGTTATTAAAACATTATCAATATATACTTGAATTTTTGTTGAACTAAAAACTACAATAAAGTTTAACCATTTTTGGAGAGGGGGATCTTTGTATTTTAGAGTTTCAATACTAGTCATTTGAATATTATCTTTTACTTCGACACCAAATTCAAAATAATTATCATAAGGATGGTAATAAATACTAGGAGAAAAATCAATAATTGGTTTTAATTTATCAAAACGACTTCCCCATTTTTCATTTTCCATTGCATTTTCCAAATAAACTCTAAATCCAAATGAAACACCTAATTGATCTCCTTTTTCAATATTTGGTAATGGTATATCATTCGGAGTAAATCTAATTTTAAAATTAGGATCTTCTAGGATAATGGAATTTTCCAATAATATTTTAGGATTTTTTTTAAATGTTGGTCTAAAATATTTATACACATAGATAACACCCATGGTAAATAAAATCAGTAATATCCCATAAATTAATGTTTGAACTATAAAATTTCCCATTCTATACTTGTTTGAGTTTGTTTTTATTATTTATAACTATATAAAATTTATTTTCGAACTATAAAATAAATATGCATCTCAAAGTATCTGATCCAAAATCTGCTGAACAATTCACAAATGAATCTCGTAAGGGATACTGGATTGTTTTATATTACGCTAACTGGTGTCCTCATTGTCAAGTAATGAAACCAGAATGGCAAAAATTTGCTGAAAAATACTCAGTAGATAAAAGTATTAATGTTGCTGAAGTGGAAAGTGAAAATTTAAGTTCAGTTGGTGAAGAACACCGTCAAAATGTTGAAGGATTCCCTACAATTGTATGTCTTAATAAAGGAAAACCTATTTCAAAATATCAAGGACCTAGAACAAGTAATGATATTGATAATTTTGCGAGAGATAATTACACAAGTATCAATGGTGTAACTAATGTGGCTACTAATCTTAACACAATTCTTAGAAGTTCTAAAACATCTAAAGGTAAGGGTAAATCCAAATCTAAAAGCAAAGGAACAGGAAAAGGTAAAAAAACAAAGATGAATAAGAAAAAAAGTGTTAAATCATCACAAAAGACAAAAAAATCAAAAAAACAAAGTTCCAAATAAATACTATTTTAGACTAAACATCTAGAAAATAGATCTTTTATTTTTTTATTTTTAATTATTGATTATTGATTACGAACTCATTATATATTTTTTTTACTATCTCACCATTAATAGTACCTGGAATGACAGATAAATTATTAAGAATACCTTTATAACTTAATGGATTATGAATATATAAATCACCATTATTCCATTTAGGTACACCATTTAATACTTTACTAACTTTAAAAACACCATTAACATAAACCTCAATAATAGCACCTTTAATTGAAACAGCAATATGTATTGGTACATTAGTCTGTAAATCTTGAATATCAACATAATCCATAGTTTGAAAATCTTTGGTATCAATAATGGATTCTGTACGACGATCCATATCATCTTCTTGATCTGTAATCCAGCAATTTGAACAATGAACTCTTGGTTGATTTTGATTGGTGATATCAGTATTTATTACTTCACATTTACATTTTTCAATGTTAGCATGTTCGTAATTTTTACTCTTAGGAATTTTAGAAAGAGTTGTAACAGCAACACGTAAGTTATTTTGAAAAGGAGATAACCAAAATCCAAGCGTTTGTTCAGGTAAATCAACCATAATTTGTTCCCAATTAGGATATTCTAATTTTTTCATTTTATTATTGCTAGATTTATCTGGAGGAGATCCTTTATGTAAAATATGTCTCCAAAAACTATAATTTTCATACCAATCTTCTATTTTAATTACAAAAGAATATGAAAATGAATCTATAAATGGTGGATTAGAAATATTTTTCGAGGGTATTGCTAAACTATTATTCGATTTAATACTATTTATTAAAATTTTAGTTTCTTGGAAATCCTTTATTTCACCTTTTAATATCAATGATGACGTCCCTTTCTTTTTAACCCATGCATACAAATTATCATCATCAGTTCTTAAACGACCTTCTTTTTGACCAATACATACATTTGTATTATTATCATAGGTTATACCATCACAATTTATTTGATTTTTGCACATATCAACACAATCATCAATATTTGTTAATGTTTCAGTAAATAGAGGATCTAATTTCAAAATATCATTTGCATAATATGTATATCCTTGAACTGGGGAATTAGTTACAGCATATTTATAAATTACATAAATTACAACAAATAAAAAAGCAAATAATAACCCCATCATAATAAAAGGATGATTAAGTACATCATCTTTTGTTTGGACATTATTTATTATATTATTACTATTTGAATAAACCATAAAAAATAGTTATAAATTTATTATATGATGAGAAAATATTCATCTTAATCTTCACTTTCATTGCTATCATTTTCATCTACATCAACATCTAAAATACTGAATATATTGTTAGAGTTAGTTTTGTTTATTTTCTTACTAGTTTCTGTCATACCAAGAGATGATTTAGATACAGATTCTAAAAATGATGTCGATGATTGATCGTTAAATATATTGATAGTTTTATTATATTCATACCAAAAAGATTTAGCAATATCATTGGCTATCTTCGAAGGGATAAAGTTAAAATCAATTATTTTTTGATTAATATATAATTGATTGTTTTCCACAGTATCTTGTGATTCTTCAATAAGATTTTTAAAATCATTGAGATTATGTAGAACTAGATATAATTCTTTTTTTGTTAATTCTCGATAAAGTGATGTTTCTAGATTATCATCGTAATCATCTTTTAAGAATTTTTTAATAAAATTATAATTGAATTTCAAACTAGGTACATTATTAGATTGTTGACCATTTATAATTTTGTACCATAAATTAATTTCACCAGATGGTAATATTCTAGAAGTTTCTTCTTCACCATTAATATTTAATACTGTAATTTTATCATTAATTAATTGATAAAAATCGGAATCCTGTGAAATTATAGTTATGTAATCACATGTAAACTCATTTTCAATTATTTTAACAACCGTCGCAATAATATCATTTGTTTCGGTATTTTGATATTGAAAATATATATATCCTCTTTCATTAATAAATTTTTTAAAATAAGTATCATATATATTTCCCCAAACATGATCGGATTGATTAATTTTTTTATTCCAATCTGGAAAGATATTTTTACGCCATCCACATTCTAAATTATCAGGTTGAATTAGTTCGTTTGTTAAAATTACATGATTTGGTTGTATATATTTATTGACAGCAACTAAGTTAGTAATTTTATTTTTTATTTGTTTCGATAGTTCATTTATAAAATTAAAATTCGATACCCAATCATATTGTTCAGTATATTTATCGGAATTATTTTTAATATAATAATTTTTTAATCCAATGTAATGTCTTCTAAAGACATGATCTAGATCAATAATCATCCACGATGATGGTTTATTTTTATTTTTCTTGATCTTTGTTTGAAGTTGAAAAGTCATTTAATATTTCGTACCAATATTTTTATCAATATTTTTCAAGTATCTAATAAATCAATTTTATTTTATTTTTTTCTCTTTCTATTTTATAAAGATCTAATTAAATTAAAATGACCCAAGTTGTTGTTGATGCTCAAGAACTCGTTCGCAGAGCCGTTACCTATATTGTAGAAGGTCTCGTTGTTGCTATTGCGGCCTTTGCTCTCCCCAAGAAAAAACTCGAATTAGAAGAAGTCATCATGATTGCCGCTGTTGCCGCCGCTACATTTGCTCTCCTTGATCTCTTCGGTCGTCGTAATGCCCAAGGTCAAAACCTCATGGCCGACTGGGCTCGTTCAGGTGCCGGTCTTGGTATTGGTGCCAAGATGGTTGGTTTCCCTGCTTAAATTAAATAAATGATAAGTATTTTTTATTTTTATTTTTATTATTTTTCATTCTTATATATAAATAAAAATGAATACAACTTTAGGTAACTATTATGACGTTAAAACAATCTTTCCAATTTTTTTGGGCGCTTTAACAATCGAATTAATATTTTTGGCAATGATTAGATATTTTCCAGCATTTTTTGGAAAACCAGTAAGTCAATGGTGGACTACATATGGATTAAGTGCCATATTATGTGATGTATCAATTATGGTACTCGGTGTTTTATTAGCTCGATATGTTTATACAAAACTAGGATGGAAATGGTCTTTAACCAAATTCTTAGTAATTCTAATCGCAATACAAGTAGTACATGACTTTTTATTATATGTATTAGTCATTAATCCTTTACCACAAGGTCATAATGCCATATTTGATCTATTCAAAAAATACAGTGCTTCTGGATGGAAAATACTTTTAGCCGATGCAATAATGATAACATTTACGGCATTATTTGCTATATATTATGCAACATTTAAAGAAGTAAATCAATATATGTCATTATTTTTAATCTTATATGTATTACCTTATTTCTTACACAAAGATGGAGTCAACCACGTATATTAAATTGAATGAAACAAAAATTGATATTAATTTTTCTTTTTATAATTAAAAAATAGTTGATAATTTCAAAATGACCACCAACTATAATAAAAGAGTTGTCTTTCAGGGGACAATTAATGAAATATTTAGAGATGTACTTCAAATATATCCAGATGTTCCCATTTTTATAGATCAATTAAATAATATTATTAATAAATCATTCTCTTTCTATTCATATATGTATTATAAAAATGAAAATACATGGGAAGATCCACAATATATATTTGATATTCATCAAAATCAAAATGGTGATGTAATATTTTTAAATGGATCTAATCCAGATGATACATCTTTCCATCTTAGTGAAGGTGTTTTTAAAAAAAATCAAATTTATAAATTAAAAATATTTACAGATACCAAAACAATTATTAAAATCATTTAAGGATCATAAATTATAATTTTATCGAAATCATTTTTTTCATTAGTTTCATTCTCTTCATTCTCTACATTCTCTAGATCTAAATTTGTTAATGGTAATGGGGAATATTTACTTTTTTTTCTGTTATTATAGATTTCAATAATTTTATAATAACCTATAAAAACTGATGATAAGACTGTAACTAGTGTATTAATCAACATTAACATACTATTGATTTCAACTGCATATCCGATCCAAATGATATTTCCTACGAATCTTAAGAAAAGAAACCATTCACTAAAATCACCAGTTGATTTTGATTTATATGTCTTAATAATTTGTGGTAAGTTATAAACAAGATTTATAATATTAGCAATGACAAGAAATACATTCATTGTCAAAGAAACATTGCTATCTAGAATTTCAAATTTCATTATAAAATGGAAAACATTCTTGTTCTAGATATATTTTTATTTCAATTTTTTATAAAAATTATAAGATTTATACTATCATAATAATTAATAATTAATAATTAATAATTAAAATAAATATTATGACAACATCAACATCAACATTTTGTCCCTTAGACGATCGTTATTCTGAATCTTTAAAAGAAATTCAATATGGAGGTGAATTTGGTTTCATGAAATTTCGTTTAGAGATTGAAATAAAGTACTTCCTAGAAATAGTTAAAATTAAAAAATGTATTCTAGATTCAAAAGTTATTGAAAAACTTAATGAATTAATTAAATCTGATTTTAAAGATGCCTATCTAGAAATTAAAGAAATTGAAAAAACAACTAAACATGATGTAAAAGCCGTTGAATATTTTTTAAGAAATTATCTTAATCACCTTCTAGTTGATTCTGCAACTATTGAAATGGTTCATTATGGATTAACTTCACAAGATATTAACACTCCAGCATTATCTCTACAATTGAAACACTTTCATGAAGTATTGTATAAAAATTACAATAGATTAATTGAAGTTTTGCATAATAAATCACAAGATTATAAAGATATAGTCATGCTAGCAAAGACACATGGACAACCTGCAATCCCTACAACTATTGGTAATCAATTTAAAATAGTTAATGAAGCCATCAAATATCACATCAATATTTTATACAATTTAACAAAAGATGGAATACCAACAAAGTTTGGAGGTGCAGTAGGACATCTAAATGCACATTATTTAGTTGATCCTGATCAAGATTGGCATAAAATATTTGATCAACATTTAGCAGATCAATATCATCTTAAAAGAATCAAATATACAACACAAAATCTACCATATACTTATTGGTCGCCGATTTTTGATGCTTATAAAAATATCAATTGTATTATATCCGATTTTTGTCAAGATGTTTGGTTAATGATTTCTAATGGAAATTTTAATCAACATATTGAAAAAGATCAAGTAGGTTCTTCAGCCATGCCTCAAAAGATTAATCCAATTGATTTTGAAAATGCCGAAGGAAATGCAGATCTAGCCACAAATATGTTTGAATTTCTTAGTCGACGTTTATGTAAATCTAGATTGCAAAGAGATCTAACTGATTCAACCATTTTAAGAAATTTACCTATGCCATTTGGATATTCTCTTTTAACTGTTAAATCATTGATTCGTGGGTTAAATAAAATTACACCTAATCTTGAAAAACTTAATTTAGAATTGGAACTAGAACCTACTATTATATCGGAAGGATTACAAACTATTTTAAGAGATATTGGATGTCAAAATCCATATGAAATACTTCGTAAAATAACACAAACTAATCATAAGATTACAATTAATGAATTAAAAGATAGATTATATCTAGAATTATCTGTTCTAGGAATAGATATTAAAGAAGATATAAAAAATAAAATAAATAATTTAAACCAATTTAATTATCTAGGAACTTTTTTTTAGTATCCTATACATTAAAATCACAAATCAATTGATTAAACCCCACTGGAATCACTTTTTCAAGTGAAATAACATCACGAGACCATGAACCACATAATTGTTGATTAGTACCAAAATAATCTCCACCACCACTTTTTTTGTATTTATCTAAAACAAGTAAAGGTAAAGGGTGAATTTTGTATGTATCTCCATCATAATCATTATAATCTTCGTTTTTATTATGATATTCTTTATCAACATATAATTTCTGTGTGTGATTTACGATATACCGATGAGAACTATTATCAATCTTAGTTGGAAATATAAATTTAGATTTTATAAATTTGTAATCACATGCATTGTATAGATTACAAGGCTCATTATATTGATTTTTCATGTCTTCATCATTATCTGCATAATCACCACACCAAATAATTCGTGACATATAAAATGGACCTTCTTGGCTAATTAAATGTTCAATCATATACATGAATTTATTGTTAAACCATGCATGTTCTAATAATTTATTACCGTTATGATGATCCCATGGATGAAACCATACCTTAACAACTTCTTTATCATCAACTTTTTTATTGCCTAAAATAACAATTTTATAATATTGAACCATTTTATATGATTTAATTGATTTAATTGATTTATTAGTATTTATAAAATAAAAAATATAAAATTCAATTTTTATGAACTTAAACTTGTAAAAAATAAACTTCATCAAAGAAATCGAAGAAATCATCTTCTTTAAACCATTCAATAACATCATCCCAAGGACCCTGTTCAAGACCACATCCCCACGGGGTAATAAAAATTTTGGTATGTTCATGTTTCAATGCAACTTTAAGAATACGATTGATTCGAGAGCGCATATTTTTTTCATATTTTTCAAATGAAAAATCATCGTCTTGAGAATAAATTTTATAATTTACTGCTGGAATACTAATAACATTCATTTTTGTATATTCATTTTCATAATTTTCAATTAAATTCATCTCATTATCACGAAATAATGGGACATTTGGTGAATAAATTAAATCAGAACGATAAATACCATCTAGTTTTTTTTCGTCTAATTTAATATTTTTAACATACATATCTTTACCTTCTCCTTCCATCAATGAGCGATATAAACCAGATGACAGAATTAGTGCTTCTTCGTATGCACTTCCTGATTTATCAAAATTCGCACATGGACTACGTGGATTTGGATGATTAAGGAATATCCATTTTGATTTTTCATTTTCTGGAAGATCCCAAATAAAAGAAATCACATCTTCATTATCACATAAATTTTTAATAATTGGACCTTCATCATGAATCAATTCTAGATCTTCAGGTTCAATTTCAATTTCATCTTTTTGTTTATAGCAAATAGTTTCTCTAATATATTTATTACCAAAGACCTTATTAGTTGGAATATCATCAATAATTTCATCTTTTATCAATTTGAAAGTTTGATTTTTAAGTTCTTGACGTACTTTGAATCCCAATCGACTAATTTCGGCTTCTTCGACTACGGTTTTATCCTTTTCTTGAACTGTATCTTTATGTCTTCTAGCCATTTTTTTACCACCTTTAAAATGATTTACGGCGGCTTCTTTTTTTGAGTTACGCCGATTATCTTTAGTATATTCCTCATCATAATATTCTGACATGTTTGATCTTGTATAGTATATTATATATTATATTTCGAATAATATTATATTGATATTCATTGTTAAAAAAAAAAAGTAAAATACAACAATCTAGCATTTATTAAATTCCAATTTTTTCATTATGCATTAAAAGTTGAAGATTCGATTGAGTATTTTTATTTTGATTTTGATTTTGAGAATCTTTTTTTTTGAATTTTAAGTTATTTGTAGGAACTCGTGTGATATCATAATCTGTATTTGATCTTGAGGTGTAATTAAATGTATTATTATTTCTCTTTTTAAATGGTTTGAACAAATTGTTATCTAGTGCATTATTGTTTCTTTTTTCAATAATATACGAATATGCTTTCTCAAGAATATCACTTCGTCTTTTACAAAGCATCGTATGTGCATCAGTCAATGATACCCATTCAATAAAACTGAGTTCATTTGGAATACAGCATTTTAAAGGGATTGTTTCTGTTTTTTCATCAACATATGCAATAAAATAATAAATAGTACAATTACCTTTATTTGGATCACCCTTTTTTTCACCAACTAGTATATTATCATGTTTATATTGTGAAGGTTTCAAACCAGTTTCTTCTTCAACTTCCCTATGAGCAGTTTGATGTAACAATTCTTGAAATTCTTTACCTCCTTTGGGAAACCCAACATTACCTTTTGGCGTTTTAACAATAATAGTTTTTGTGAAATCATGGTTAAAAATAATCACACCTGAAGCGTACCAAATTAATGGTTTTTTATAAGCATATGTAAAAAGACTCATGAAAAGATCTAACACAATCTAAAATATTAAATAGATATATTATCATCTCTGCGTTTCCTAATATTATTTTTTATCTGTGCAATTTTTAAATTAAAAATTAATATAATTAATCAGATGGAAGAAGCAAAATTAGCCATTTTAACCGATGCCAAACAAGAATATAGTTTACAACTAGTAAATATTCTTAAAACACCTATTTGTAGCGGTCTCAAATTTTTATATGATGAATCAAAGAAAAAATGCGTTTCCGAAAATCGTTTTAATGAAGTTCTTGCTGAATTTCAAGATTATTTATCACAGGTTAGATTATGGAGTCAGGATATGATTGAAACAGAATACCATCGTATTGAAGACGAATCAAATTGTGATTTTATTAAAGAATTAATAACTGCTGTTTTCATGAGTCATACTCAAATTTTACAATCTATTCGAAATGATAATTCTAAATCAAAACAAACTCAAATTGATGTTCCCAAACCAGAACATTTTATTCATAAATGTTACATTAATTCTGCCAGAGAATTTTATAAAAACCCATTTTTCTTTTACGATGGACCTGAAATGAGTCCAATTGAACGTCAAAAGAATATCCCACAATGTGAATCTATAATTAGTACTGCAATTACTGAAACTATTAGACAACTTTTACCAGTTCGTAGAATACTTAAAACATACCTTCAAGATACATTTAACCAGGAACAATATGAAGAAGAAACGAAGAAAGAATCTATGAAGGGTGTTAGTCAAAGTTACCAAAACAATCTTCGTGAAATTGTTAAAAAGGAAATTGCAAATTACAATGATCATAATATAGATCAGAATATAGATCAGAATATAGAAAATATACAGCAAATTGGTGGTGAATTATTTGAACAATTGCCTGAATTATCAATGAACGATATTGAAAATATTGTTAAAAAACAAGAAGAGGAAGATCTAATTGCATATGAATTAGAAAAGCAGGAAACTGAACTTCGTCAAAAGCAAATTGAAGAAGAGAAAAAGAAAGAAGAGGAAATGAAATTAGAAGAAATGAAAGTAGAAGAAATGAAATTAGAAGAAATCAAAGTAGACGAAATTAAAGTAGTTGAACCAGTTATTCAAGAAAAACAACAGAATCAAATAGGTGGTGTTAAAGATAAAGATAAAGATGACGATATTAAACATGTTGTCATGGATGAAGAAACTAAAAAGACAAAAAAAGAAGATCCTATTATCAATGTTGAAAAAGCCCAAGTAACACTTAAAATAGAAGAAATTACACCACCTATTACTACAGAGGAATTAATTATATCACCACAACAACAACCTCACGCACAACCAAAACAAATTGAAAGTCTCAATAATATGGATGAAAGAAAAATGTTTGCCGATGGTTTAGAATTTGATGAAGAAATTGATTTATCCGATGATATCAGTTTTGATCCACCAAATAAATCAGGTTCAACCACAGATGAAAAGAAATACACTTTCTTTTAGGATTTAGAATTTAGGATTTAGACAGATGGAATATATTCCCATCTAAGATCCTGACATATTTTTTCCCAAATCACATCTTGTTGATGTAATTTATCACGACTTTTTAATAAATTTAAATATGGTAGATGCTCATCAAGTTCCAATAATTCAAAGAATTTATATAGAATATATGAATATGAAAGAAAATTTCTTCTTTCAGTTGGACAATATTTAGCGAATGGTATTTGAATATCATTAAACATTTCGATTAATCGTTTTCTAACTTTACTAGTAATTGTAGGTGGTTTTAGACCAGTTAATTGATATATTATAAATGGAATGTGTTCATAATATCTATTTTGTTCTATTTTTTTAAGAATTGATCTCAATTTAACATTAGTTAAATCAGAAACCTTTGTGATTCTATTCTTTTTCAGTTCTTGGAGAATTTCAACATATACTTCTTCTGGAATTTCAGTTGTCTCACGTCCTTGATATTGAGATAAAACCTCAATAAAATGGTTACGTCTTTTATAAGCAAAATTGGTCATTTCTTTCGGTGTATCTCGGTATGAAGGTTTATCAGAGTCAATTAAAATAAAATCAACATAAAAACATTTGGGACAAACCAGTTTACCTTCATTTTGATATAATTCTCTGTCAGTTTGACAAAATGGACATTCATCATTTTCAGAAGTTTCAAATAAGTCTTCTGGTACGAAATCATCATCTACTTTTGACATAACATGATTGTAAATATCTAATTTTGTCATTTTTTCGCGTCTAAAACTTTTGTCTATCATTGATTCGTTAAAGTTTGTATCAACTTCCTTTTCTTTTTCATTTTCTTCTTCTTCATTATTATTGTTATTATTTGTGTCAATAGTGTAATGTTCAAAAAGATCAAAAACATCTTTGGTCTTTTTATTAGGTTTTTTGACTGGGGCATTTTTTGACGTGGTTGTATTACCATCACTTTGATGATTATCACGATTAATATAATATTGGGTCATAATATGTCCAACATCTAATAAATACTCTTCTTCTTCACGATTACTTTTAATTTCCTCTATTTCTTTTTCCAAATCTCGGATTTTTAATTCTAAAATTCTTCTTTGATCCATTAATTCAAAGTATTCAAAGAAATCATTTTTTTTTGCATCAGCATCCTTTTGTAACTTTTTGATTTGGTCTTCTATTTTGGAAATTTCCTTAGTTTTTTGAGGAATTGATTTTTGAAGAGTCTGGAATTTTTTTATTTGCTTAAGATGAATGGCATCTAAAGTCAAACGTTGATCTTGAACAATCTTGTTCTTTGTTTTCACTTTAACCGTCATAATATATTAGGGAAATACCCTGTAGTGCAAAATATGATTAAAATTTAATAAAAAGTCTTTATATTGTTATTAATTCAAATAAAAATAAAAACCAAAAATTAACTACATTTAATTATTTTTATTTAACGTGTTTACTTTTTTTCACAAGTCCTGTGTGTTTAGGTTTTGGTAATAATTTTTTCGTTCCACCACCGGCATGTGATTCTCCTTTGGATTCTCCATCTACTTTGAGTTCTGGTTTTGCTGCTGGTGATCCTGTTGGTTTTGCTGCTGGTGATCCTGTTGGTTTTGCTGCGGCTTCAGGGGATGGTGCTGGTGCTGATGATCCTACTGGTTTTGCTCCTGCTTTAGCCGCTGCTGCTTGTGCTGCCGCTTCTGCTTCTGCATCTGCTGCCGCTTCTGCTTCTGCTCCTGATGGTTTTACTGGTGTTGCTAGTTTTGCTGCTGCATCTGCTGCTGATGATCCTTCTTTTCCACGTGCTTTTCTTCCTGGTTGGGCTTCGGTGTCTTTACCAAATTGTTTAATTGTGTCTTCTTTAGCACGAAATGTGTCACGCGCTTTTATATATTCTGTATCTGCGTTCAATAATTCCTTTTGTTTTTTTTTAAGTGCTTTTCCATCAAGGTTATTTAACTCAGGATGGGGGTGGCTGTAAAATGTATCCATTGCTTTTTTTTGCTCAGCATTTAATCTAACCCATTCTTCTAGTAATGTTTTAAACTTTTTTAATTCAATAGAGCCATTTTCTGGAATAGAACTTTTTATTTCATTGATATCATTTATTTTATCTGGAAATTTTCCTTCTCTTAATATTTTCTTAACATTAGCATGTAATTCATCAAAAGTAGGGTTTCCTGGTGCTGGTGTTGCTACGACTGGTTTTGTGGTTGCTGCTGGTGCTGCTGGTTTTACTGCTTGTTGTTTTGGTGTTGGTGGTGCTGCTTCTGGTGTTGGTTTTGTGTTTGCTGCTGGTTTTGTGTTTGCTGCTGGTTGTTTTGTTGGGTTTACAAATTGGTCTACCGGCAAGGGTGTTACAGAAGTTGTCTTTTGATTTAAAGTAACTCCTGGTGGTGGTGGTTTAGTTGCATCAATCTGTATAGTGCGTCCGTTATAACCCTTCAATATTTCATCGTATGTAATTGTATTTAAAGTATAATTAGATAGTGCTTGTATTTCACTTAAATTATTTGCAACACTATGGTATTTCTTGTTAAGACCTTCATAAATGTCTTTTCTAAGATAATAAATCATTCCATGGGATATTTTTTCTTTAGATTCTGAATAACTTAACACATTACCTAAATATGATTCTATTCCAGGTACTGTAATAGCACCATTTTGTAACACCGCAACTGTGGAAACATCAATCATATTACCATCATTTTGGTTAACTTCAATAATTTTTATTGGCTCTTTTTGAATAGAACTAAGGGAAGATTTTATTTTTTCTTCAGCGGATCTAGGTGTACGTTGAGCCTGTCCATCAGATGATCCAGGTGTACGGCTCTGACCATCCTGGAATCTAGGTGTGGTGGATGGATTTTCAGGGGATCCAGATGGACGGGTCTGACCATCCTGGGATCTAGACTCTCTAACACCTACTCTCGGGGGACTTTGATTTATTTTTTGCTGCATAGCTCTAATTTCAGCATCACGAGCAGCAGCTTCTCTTTCCATCGTAGAAATTTTTCTTCTTAAGTCTTGATCATCTGGCTGATTTATTAATTTTTGTTTTTCTTTAACAAGTTCAGCTAAATAAATTGTATGAGCATCTGATAATCTCTCATATTCTTTTTGATCAGTGCTATTTCTGTTACTAGACATATTATTATTATTTATTATTATTTAAGATTATTTATTCTTTATTTCTAACATTTATAAAAATCATAAATTTAAAATTTCCGATAATAATTTTAATCAATAAAATAATTCATTGAGGCAAAACAAAGTATAATTGATGTATTTAATAATTTATATTTTTTATTTTCTTAAAAATTTTTTTTCTTTTATTAAAGTATAAAATAATTTAATCTATCATGTCCGGTGGTCTTATGCAACTTGTCGCCTATGGCGCTCAAGATATCTATCTTACTGGTAACGCCCAAGTTACCTTCTTCAAAATCGTTTACCGTCGTCACACCAACTTCTCGATGGAATCGATTGAACAAACCTTCAACGGTCAAGCCGACTTCGGCAAGAAAGTCACCGCTACCATCTCACGTAACGGCGATCTTATCCACCGTGTTTACCTCCAAGTAACACTCCCCGAAGTCCGCACCACCGCTGCTGGTGCTGGTTTCCGTTGGCTCAACTGGCTCGGTCACGTGCTCGTCAAGAACGTTGAAGTCGAAATCGGCGGTCAACGCATTGACAAACACTACGGTGACTGGATGCACATCTGGAACGAACTCACCCAAACTGCTGGTCACCAAGCCGGTTACGCCAACATGGTTGGTAACGTCCCCCGTCTTACCCAACCAATTGCTGGTGTCGCTACTACAGGCACTGAATGCAGTTCCACCTCATGCATGCCATCAACCACCCTCTTCGTTCCCCTCCAATTCTGGTTTTGCCGCAACCCTGGTCTTGCCCTCCCACTCATTGCACTCCAATACCACGAAGTTAAAATCAACCTCGAATTCCGTGAAGCCGCTGATTGCTTCTGGAAACGCGGTACCGTTGCTACCCCCCAACTCGTTGCTGCTTCACTCTGGGTCGATTACATCTACCTCGACACTGATGAACGTCGCCGCTTCGCCCAAGTCTCAC